>Ga0224512_10003433_pt1 | contig 13949 bp, 11 predicted proteins | sample SF_May12_sed_USG_4_FD_169103 | JGI IMG/M metagenome (GOLD analysis project Ga0224512, IMG submission 169103) | Sediment microbial communities from San Francisco Bay, California, United States - SF_May12_sed_USGS_13 | ecosystem: Environmental > Aquatic > Marine > Sediment | place: USA...
GCGGCGATTTACGACCCAACTCGGACTCTCAAGCATTCGCCGTTTAAAGTGTGTAGCGGGCATTTTGGTCCGACTGCATGCGCTTGTTAGGCGGCACTGCTGAGCTCCAACATGGCCTAAATTTATTTACTGGGCGGCGAGATTTTTTGCAATTTCATCGAGATGGTTGTCCCAAGTGCCACAGCAACCGCCCCAAATGTCCATGTGAGGGTATCGCCGTGCTAGATCCCCACACTGTTGACCAAGTTCCACCGGGTCACCATCTTCAAGGTGTCCAAGTTGGCAAAGTGCTATCTTGTCTCTTTTCGAGGCATTTGGACGAACACCTCTTACCCGATTAATCCAGTCGTTAGATTCGATAGCGGGTTCGTACTCTATTGGGTGGCAACAGTTTATCGAATAGAACTCTGGCGCATGATTGGTCTCGGCGTCAATGGTCGTAATTGCTTCGCCCAGGCTTTGCCCAGTGTCAAGTTTAGATTCGCTGTTTACGATAAATGAAATTGCTAGCGGAACACCAACCTTTGCTGCAGCTCTGGCGACACCGATCGATTCCCGAATGTTGTTAAAAGTCATCGCTAATGCTAAATCAACATCCGCTTCTTTAAGTGTCTTTAGTTGAACCGAATGGTAGTCCTCTGCTTCATTTTCCGTAATCGTTTCATTTCTTTCATACGCATCACCTCGGGGACCGATTACCCCCTGAATCAAAATTTCTGGGATGTCTGTGGTGTATTCGTCCGCAATTTCTCTTAGAAAAGCGAGTGCATGATGATTTGCTTCGGCCAATCCCTTTGGTGAGTAGCCTAGCCGTTCCCCCCAATCTGGACTTGCTCGATAGTCTAAGCCTCCCATGAGAGCACACATTCCATTTTTTGCGACAACCTCGAGGTAGCTTCGAAACATTTCTCTCATCTTCGAAACAGCATCTGGATTATCTAGCAATGGAAACATTGCAAATTCTGGCAGTTCAAAACCGTATTTGTACATTATTTCGGTTTCGGACCCGCCCTCAGAGAGATAAAAGCGTCCTTCTTGTTGGGGTGGAAAAGATTTTGTATTAGTCATTATCGCATTTCCTTAGCTTGGTTATTATTTCGTCGAAGTCTATCGGTCGGATTCTACTTCCACAAGGGATCTCTTATTTCACTAGTGTCCAATAGTGATAAGGCTTTTGTGTCTATCAACTCGCTTTGAGGAGTGTATTTGCCGTTAGGAGAAGTTAAGAAATAATTTCTGAGTGTCGGCTCCTGGCCGGAACTCGTCTCCTAGCCTTAAATTATAAGCGTCTCCTTTAGGGAAAGCTGACGCATAAATTGATTGAACAAGCTGCTCGAAACGATCCTTTTGGGGCACTCAGTGTTTTTGAGTGTTATCCAAGAGCTTCTAGCATTAAAAAACTTGCCTATGAAGTAAACTTTTATGCTTTAACTTTAAGTATAACGGTGAAGGCAGTTATCAAGTCTCTTGGTTTCACAAACTGTCGCATAACCCAGCCTTGAGCAAAAGGTCGAATAAAATTTTCGAGTCTTCTTCATATAAGTAGGCTAGATACTCATACCAAATTGTGCGCCAGGCTTCCTCGGTCTCAGGATAGTTTGGCATTTGATCCCGGGCCAACTCCAGATACAGTTTCATTTCTGCCCGTGCCTCGTCAAATTTCCCGAGGCCCGCTAAGCAGGCGGCAATCTGGCCGTGAACGCTTGGAGGAATATGTGACATTGATCTGAAAAGCTCAATCGCACGGTCATACTTGCCAGCCGATCGGTAGATCTCGCCGCTGAACCAGCGTGAATACGGTTGGTGCGGATCGATTTTCAAACTCATTTCGGCGTATTCGACCGCCTCTTCGTAACGCCTGGTTAACGCCAACAGGATACCCTTCAAATAGTAACCATCCGGTAGGGTCGGGTTGAGTTCGATCGCCTTTTCAACATGCAGTGCGGCATGTTCAAGGTCTCCAAAAAACAAATGGAAATCCGCCATAAACCCCCGAGCAAAAGCGTTATCGGGATCGAGATCCAGCGCTTTTTCTACGTATTGTCGGTAAAGATCCTTTGAAAGTTTCCGGTCGTCAGACCAGTTGTCTAACAAATCGGCATAATGGGTGTACGCGATATAGGCATGAGCCTCTAAATTATTCGGTTCTAGCTCGAGGCATTTCTCGAATAGATCCCTGGCAATAAAGTTGTCCTTATTATTGCACTTTTCGAAATGATACTTACCGCGCATCAAATAGTCATAGCTCTGCATGTCCTTGGGTGGCTTGTGCAGCGAGACGCTAATCAGGTTTTCGCCGATGCGCCCACTGATAGTACCAGCAATGGTGCGCGTCAATTCTTCTTCGAGTAAAAACATGTCTTCAAGCTTTGAATCAAAACGTTTGCCCCAGAGTTGGTTACCGTTATTTGCATCGTCGAGACTTACGGTAATGCGGATACTGTCGCCAAATTTGCGAATACTGCCCTCGACGATGTACTGTACCCCAAGCTCACGCGCTAACTCTTTTATGCTGTGTGAGCTGTTCTTGAATGCGAAACTGGCATGGCGTGATTTGATCTTGAGACCCTTGAAGTAGCTCAAGCTTAAGATAATACTCTCGGTGAAACCGTCACTAAAATACTCTTGCTGAGGATCACCACTCATATTGGTGAAGGGAAGTACCGCTATCGATGGTTTCTCGGATATGGCCGGTTTTGAAGTTTCTGAAGGGGCTTTCGGTCGCGGGTCAGGTATAACCTCTCCTGGCTTCAGACTCACTGCAAAAACCTTCACGGGATCATCGAATCCCTTGAGTTGTTGTTCGCCTAGATTCTCGTACTCGAATGGCAACCGCTTGGGCAGTGTCTCGTATGCAGCTCCCTGGATGCAGAGCCCTCCTTGCTCAGCCAATTGTTCCAAACGTTGCGCCAGAACGACACCCTCACCGGTAACTGTATTATCCGCAATCACAACCTCTCCCATTGCAATACCAATTCGCAAAACAGGCTTAAGGTCATCGGATAATTGATCATTGTGGGTGGCATTGGTTGCTTGGAAAGCGAGAGATGCGCTGACGGCATCCGAAGCCCTGGCAAATTCGGCGACTAGCGCATCACCTCGGATCTCACGTGCGACACCATCATGATTGCTTATGATTTCGGAGAATCGCCGAAAGGTATCCTGGAAGCGTTTGTGAGCGAGGGTCTCGTCCAGTCTTACGAGCGCAGTCGAATCCGCCACATCGGCATGGAGGATAACTGCGAGCTTTCGCGATAGTTGATCCTTTTCCATGGATGGCCCAAATGATTATTTGTTCTAAATGCTAACACATGCTTGCCCGTGGTTATTAGGATCTGATGCAGATCTCAAGGGGCAGCTTTTGGCCGATAGTCGCCACCTGGCCGGAGGATATAAGCGTCCGGTTCTGAGTAAAATATTAACCGCGTGAATTAACCGAGCGGGCAAAATACATTTACAGCACAAAGACCCGCCTGATCAGGCGCAGGAATAACCCGGCACTGCGCTGCTTCTAATGCTGGGACTAACCCCGGCTACAGGGATTAATACGCCACGCTGCAATCCCTTTCCCGGACCCACTACAGGAAGTAGAGGAGTCAGTAGGATAAACCGCTGCCCGATCAACAGGTTAAGGTCATAAAATACTGTTCCCAGCTACCGCGTAGTTGAAGGGTAATATATCACTTGCGGGGCTACCTCTTTGTGGCTGATAGGCTTATCCGATACCTGCCTCGCAATCAATGACTTAGGCCGGAAAACCCCTGCCCCTGAAACCAGATAAACGCTGTCGACTCAACAGGTAAAAGCTGCTGAACCCCCTCCCCCGGAACCCATACAAAGGATTGTCATTCGACATGCCCATAATTGGGGAAGTCAGCACCGATACACTGGCCATGCAACATCTGCCCATGACAGGTTCCCGCAGGCTGGCCCATCACAGTACCGTGGCATTTCCCATTAATGACTGACCCGATACATTGACCCGGACTGTAGTATTCCTGTTGATAATTTTGCTGGTATTCCTGTTGCGCCTTTGCTCTTCCCAATTCCCGTGCATAAGCAGCGCGTTCTATGTTTTCAAAGTAGGTTGCACAGCCTGACAAAGTCAAAACCAGTGCGATAGCGGTTAGTGTTCTCATAGGTACACTTTAACCACTGCTGGCAAAAATTAAAAATAGCATATCCAATGCTTGGCGCAGCCGGGTAGGTGACTGACCCAGACGGATAGGTTGCTTGGGCAAAAAATGATCCGGAAATGCACCCGGGCCGAATAGGAGTTTAGCGTTTGAACCGCTGATTTTAAGTGTTTTAGTAGCCAATAAGTAGCCAGCAGCCACAAAAGCGCCGCCTGCAGGCCGAAAATCGATTAACCGGAAAATCCCTGAAAGCAAGCTGTGACAAGGGTTAGAAAATGGTGGCTACGCCCTGACTTGAACAGGGGACCCCATCATTATGAGTGATGTGCTCTAACCAACTGAGCTACGTAGCCATTGTATTTTTCTGACCGGGTTGCCCGGCCGTGAAGAGCGCGCGATTTTCGCTTGAACACCCCGCACTGTCAAGCCGGTGCGTCGCCTAGACGTTGAAACGGAAGTGTACCACGTCGCCTTCGTGCATCACGTAATCCTTGCCTTCGAGGCGCCATTTGCCGGCATCCTTGGCGCCTTGTTCGCCGTTGCAGGCGATGAAGTCATCGAAGGCGACCACCTCGGCGCGGATGAATCCCTTCTCGAAATCGGTATGAATCCTGCCGGCGGCGCGCGGCGCGGTGTCGCCGACGCGAATGGTCCAGGCGCGCACTTCCTGCGGCCCCGCGGTAAAAAAGGTCTGCAGATGCAATAGCTTGTAGCCGGCGTGGATCACGCGGTCGAGGCCGGGCTCCTCGAGTCCCATTTCGGCAAGAAACTCGGCAGCCTCGGCGGCGTCGAGCTCGGCGATGTCGGACTCGATCGCGGCGCATACCGCGACCACCTCCGCGCCTTCACTTTCGGCATGCTCACGCACCGCGACCAGGTGGGGATTATTGTCGAAGCCGTCCTCGGACACGTTGGCGATATAAAGCACCGGTTTCGCGGTGATCAGGTGCAGCTCCTTCATCCATGGGCGCTGCTGATCGCTCACGACGAAAACGCGCGCCGCGTTGCCGGCCTCGACATGCGTCTGTACCGCCAGCATGAATTCATATTTGGCTTTCGCTTCTTTCTCGTTGGACTTGGCCAGCTTGGCGGCGCGCTCGGTCTGGCGCGCAATCGATTCCATGTCGGCCAGCAGCAACTCGGTATTGATCGTCTCGATATCGGCAAGCGGATGAATCCGGTTGCTGACATGCACGATATCGTCGTTCTCGAAACAGCGCACCACCTGCGCGATCGCGTCGGTCTCGCGGATATGCCCGAGAAACTGGTTGCCGAGGCCCTCGCCCTTGGATGCGCCCGCGACCAGCCCTGCGATATCGACGAACTCCATCGTTGTCGGGATGACTTTCTTCGGCTTCACGATGTCGGCGAGTTGCTGCAACCGCGGGTCCGGGACCTCGACCACGCCGATGTTCGGATCGATGGTGCAGAACGGATAGTTTTCGGCGGCGATGCCGGCCCTGGTCAACGAGTTGAACAGGGTCGACTTGCCGACGTTCGGCAGCCCGACGATGCCACATTTGAATCCCATGTTATTTCCTTCAGGTATGCAGGGCCTGCATCGCCTTGTCGATGCGCCCTTCTATTAGCAGCGGCATTACCTCCAGCGTATCACGGTTAGCCGCCTCGATCGCTTTCAGATCCGGCGCCGATGGCTTGTGCAGCACGTAGTTGATCACCTGGCTGCTGTCGCCTGGGTGACCGATGCCGATACGGATGCGGAAGAACTCGCGGCTGCCGAGATGATTGATGACGTCGCGTAATCCGTTATGCCCGCCGTGACCGCCGGCCTGTTTGATGCGGTTGGTGCCGGGCGGCAAATCGAGCTCGTCGTGCAGCACCAGGATCTGCTCCGGCGCGATCTTGTAGAAACGCGCCAGGCCCGCGACCGCCTGGCCGCTGCGATTCATGAAGGTCTGCGGCTTCAGTAAAAATACATCCCTGTCTGCAGCCTTGAACTTGCACTCTTCCGCGTTGTAGCGTTTTTCGAAACGAAAGCTCAGTCCTCGATCCTGCGCAAGCAGGTCGACGAGCCAGAAACCGGCGTTATGGCGCGTATCAACGTAATCGGCCCCGGGATTACCGAGGCCGACTATCAAACGGATATCTGCGGTCAGCGCAGCCATAGGGCGGACTAATCTTCGTCGCCTTTTTCGCCTTCAGCTTCTCCAGCGCCACCTTCGGCGACTTCGCCTTCTTCGCCCGCCTCGGCCTCAGGCGCTTCGGGCGCCTCTTCCTCGACGATTTCCTCGCGCGTCTTGACCACCGACAACACGCCGATATTGTGCTGGTCGAACTCTTCCTCGTCTTCGACGTCGATGTGCGCCAACGCAACCAGCTGTACACCTTCCGGCATCAGAATGTCGGTGAGGTGCAGGATTTCGCCGAGATGCAGGTTCGCCGCGTCGACCGAGAGGTACTCGGGCAGGTTTTTCGGCAGCGCCAGGATCTCGATTTCCGAAACCAGTTGCGTCAGCATGCCGCCATCCTGCTTGACCCCGACGCAGGTCTCGGCATTTTCGACATGAATCGGCACCGTGATATGGATCGGCTTGTTCTGGTCGATGCGGTAGAAATCGGCGTGCAGCACCTTGTTCTTGAACGGGTGACGCTGCAAATCGCGCAGAATCACTTCCTGTTTCTTGTCACCGACGCGCAGCTCGATGACCTGCGTGTAGATCGACTCGTTTTCGAGCTCATGAATGAACTCGTTATGCGCGATGCTGATCATGGCGGGATCTCCCGCGCCGCCGTAAACGATTGCCGGTACCATGCCCTGGTGTCTCAGGCGGCGGCTCGCACCTTTCCCCGAGTCAGAGCGCAGTTCAGCATTCAAATGTAATAGGTCTGACATTGCTGTACTCCAAAAATAAAAAACCGTCCGCAGACGGAGGCCTGTCTTGCGACCAGACAGGGCTGATAAATCTCTGCTTACAGTAGAGATTTTTGCGACACATTAATGTGCCGCCATTTTCCAATCACGCAGGTGATTGGAAAATGAAGAAAACCGTAAAATCGCATTTTACGTTTTTCTTGCTCTGCTAAGTCAGAGCTTGTCCCGGGTTTGATCCGGGAATGACTTATGCAGAGCTTAACCCAAGCTGCCGCTCGCGCGGCTATCGTCAGTCCATATACAGGGAACTGACCGATTCTTCGTTATGGACGCGGCGGATCGTCTCCGCGAGCATCCCCGCCACCGATACCTGGCGTATCCGCTTACAGGCCACGGCCGCGGCCGACAGCGGAATCGTATCGGTAACCACCAGCTCGTCCATGACCGAGTTTTCGATGTTCTCGATCGCCTTACCCGACAATACCGGGTGGGTACAATAGGCATATACGCCTTTCGCACCCTCGCCCTTGAGCGCCGCCGCCGCCTGGCACAAGGTGCCGGCTGTATCGACCATGTCGTCGACGATGATACAGCTATGGCCTTCTACTTCACCGATAATATTCATGACCTTGGCCATGTTCGGCTGCGGTCGACGTTTATCGATAATCGCAAGTTCGGCCTCGTCGAGCTGCTTCGCGATCGCCCGGGCCCGCACCACGCCGCCGACATCGGGAGAAACCACGATCATATCCGCGTACTTCTGCTTCCAGATATCGCCCATCAGGATCGGCGATGCATACACGTTATCCACCGGGCATTCGAAAAAGCCCTGGATCTGGTCCGCGTGCAAATCAACGGTGAGCACGCGATCCACGCCGACGCTGGTCAGCATATTCGCCACCACCTTGGCGGTAATCGGCACCCGCTGCGAGCGCACCCGCCGGTCCTGGCGCGCATACCCGAAATACGGAATTACCGCGGTTACCCGGTCCGACGATGCCCGGTTGATCGCATCGATCATCACCAGCAGTTCCATTAAATGGTCGTTGGTAGGCGCGCAGGTCGGCTGGATAATAAAAACATCCTTGCCACGCACGTTTTCGCCGATCTCGACCGAGGTTTCGCCATCGCTGAAGATACCTACGGACGCGATGCCAAGCGGAATGTCGAGATGCCGCACAATGGTACGCGCCAACTCCGGATTGGCATTCCCGGTGAAAACCATCAAGTCGTCCGGGATTACGCTGCCGATCATCGGGTTCTCTCGTCTACTGAAATTCCTGTGGTTAGCCTGCCGGATTGTGCGCTCTGCACGACCTCGGCTGACAACCACTTGATATGGCTGGGCCGGCTGGATTCGAACCAACGAATGCCAGGATCAAAACCTGGTGCCTTACCACTTGGCGACGGCCCAATAATTCTCTTTACTCCTGCAACCCCAGTTGCCGGTGTACCGGATTGCGATTCATTGCCCTGGCAACAAACCCCGTCCATTTTTTCGGAACCCGCGATTTTACCTCTTCTGCCCGCTCAAGGCTATCGAAGGCGGCGAATACGCAGGCGCCGCTTCCGCTCATCCTGGCTTCCGCATAGCGGCCTAACCAGTCGGCCGCGGCGCCGACCGGCGGGTACCGGTTTCGCACCACCGGCTCGCATACATTGGTGCCCGAGCCCTGCAGAAAGGCGCGTATTGTGAGCGGATCGCAGTTTCGTGTCAATTCTTGGGAGGCAAATATTTCGGCGGTGGAAACCGCTATTCCGGGGTCGATTACGACGTAAATCGGCTCATCCAGTTCGATACTCTGTAGTTGTTCACCGATACCGGTCGCCCAGGCCGCCCTGCCGTGCACGAAAACCGGGACGTCGGCCCCGATTTCGAGACCTATCGCGGCAAGCTCGTCGAGCGCGAGCCCCAGGCCCCAGAGCCGGTTCAACGCGAGCAGGCAGGCGGCCGCATCGGAGCTGCCGCCGCCCAGCCCTCCGCCGATCGGAATCCGTTTTTCGACCGCGATACTAACGCCCTGGCTCACGTCGTGGCGCGCCTGCAGCAGGCTCGCAGCCCTGACTACGATATCATCGGCAGCGTCGATCGGCGTGCCGCCAGACTCGCGACGGATGCGGGAGTCGCCGCCGACGCGAAATTCGAGCCGGTCGCACAGGTCGATAAACTGGAATACGGTCTCCAGCAGGTGATAACCGTCGTCACGGCGCCCGGTCACATGCAGCATCAGGTTGAGCTTTGCCGGGGCGGACAGGCGCAGTACCTCGGACACGCTAGTTGAACTCGGGGAACAGGTCCGACTGAGTCTGCTCGACTGCGGGTTGTTGCCAGCGTTCGATCACGAGCTTTAGCGTCAATTCGTCTCGCGCCAATTTTATCCTGCGTGGCAACGGCGCTTCCACCGTATCGGAAAAATAGTCGAGATAATCGATCACCCAGCGGTCCTGGCCGATCGATCGTGCGCGCCCATCCTGGTAAATGCGCCGGGTATATTCGCTGCCCGGACGCGGCACGCCGCGGATCCAGTACTCGAGGCCGCTAATCGGCAGGGACCAGCCGATCGTTTCCTCGAGCAACGCCTCGGGCGTGCTTTTACTGTAAACCTGGCCATCCGGCAGTCGCAGCCGATAGCGGCCGACAGCGTCGGCATCGATCCGAAATACACCCTGCCCGAACGGCGCTTCCAGCAGCATCATGTAACGCTGCGCGTCACGCTCCCAGCGCAAGCTAATATTATAGGCCCCCCCTCTAACGTTAATCGCGGCGCGGGCGTAGATATTCCAGCTGTCGACCAGCCGCATGGCCTCCTGCCGGCTCTCCCAGAGCCGCTTTGCCCGATCGTTGTCGGAAATGCTGCCCAGCTGGCTACAGCCGGCGATCGCCAATGCGACAACAGCAAAGGACAGGAATCGTGGCAAGCCGCTGGTGAAACTCAGGGGATAAAACGCTGCATTACTTCTTGCAGCAATGGATCATCGGGTGATTTTTTGAGCGCCTTCTGCCAGATCTCGCGCGCTTCCTGTTGCTGACCACTGGCCCATAACACTTCGCCGAGATGCGCCGCTATCTCGGCATCGTCGAAGCGGGAAAGCGCCTTGCGCAGCAGGCTTATGGCGGTTTCGTGGTCGCCCAGCCGGTAGTGAATCCAGCCCCAGCTGTCGATGATGGCGGGGTCGTCAGGCATTATCTCGATCGCGCGCTTGAGGTAATCGAAAGCCTCCTGGAAGCGATCGGTTTGATCGGCCAGCGTAAACCCGAGCGCATTGAGCGCATGCGCATTGTCGGGCTCGGTTTTGAGAATGGTTTTGATATCTGCCTCGAGCTGATCGATATGACCCAGTTTCTCCGCGACCAGCGCACGCGCGTACAACAGATCGCTGTTACCCGGAACGATTCCGAGCGCGGTGTTGAACACGTCCATCGACTCCTGGTAACGTCTCGCGGCTCGCAGCAACTCACCCTTGCTGATGTAGATTCTAACCAGGGATCCGTCCGACTGGCTGCCCTTGAGCATTGCGTCGAGATGCTCGACGGCTTCATCGGTGCGTTCGAGGTTGCCGAGCATATCCGCGATTCGTAGCCGTGCGTCGAACTTGTACTCGCCGATATGCACCTGCCGATACCATTCGATTGCCGCCTCGTAATCCTTGCGATTTTCGTTGATACGCCCGAGATAGTACTGCGCCTCGCCTTCACGCTGATTCAGCCTGACCAGCATCATCATGTATTTTTCCGCATCGTCCAGGCGCTGCGACTCGAGCGACAGCAGACCCAGGGTGTAGAGTAGTTCGGCGTCGTTCGGAGAGCCCTGGTGCAGCTTTTCGAACTCGACGCGCGCTTTTTCATACTCCTTGACATCGACCAGCAGGCGCGCGTAAGTCAGGCGCAGGCTCTGATCGTCGGGATTGCTCTCTACGGCCTTCTGCAGGCTGACCACGGCCTCGCCGGGGCGACCCAGCCTTAGCAGCACCTTCGCCCGCGCCGAGTGCACGCCTTCTATTTCGGCGATTTCGATCGACCGGTTCAGAAACCTGAGCGCTTCTTCGGAACGGCCGTTTTGCGCGGCCAGCATGCCGTGCAGGTACTGGGCGTAAGCGCGTTCCGGATACTCGTAGGCGATGCGCTGTGATACGGCAAGCACCGTATTGGCATTCTTTTCTCGTGCCAGAATACCGAGCAGCGGCGGGAACAGGTCTGCGTCATCCAGATCCGTGGTCCTGATCATGCCGTCGATATAATTGAAGGCTTCCTTGATTTTATCCTGGCGTACGTATATCGCCGCGATTACCTGTCGCGCCTCGACCCGGTTCGGGTCCAGCTCGATCCAGCGCCGCGCCGCTTCCACCGCGGCCTCCAGGTCCTGCCCGTAGACCGCCACCCGTACCGCGCGTTCGGCGATTTCGGGGTTGTCCTGGGTACGTGCGACCGCGAGATAGTGCTTTATCGCAAGCCCGGTATCACCCTGATTCAGGGCAATTTCGGCCACCATCAGGTCGTAGCTGGCATCGGCGACCGTATCCTGCTGTGATTTGACGGGATTTATCTGCGCCTGCTGCTGCTCGAGCAGACTTCTGCCGCCGGAAGACGCCTGCTGCAGGCTGGCACAGCCCGCCGACAGCAGACACGCAGCAATCAGGGCAAAACGAACTTTATGACGGACAGATCTCAATCTTGTCTCCGTTTTTCTGGGTTACGGGAAGTGTAGCATCTCGTTTTAGGATTGTATTTACCGAGATTTGTTCCATGGATGTTGTATTTGGCAGCCGTATACCCGAAAATCTCCTGTTGGCAAAAACCTTACCTGAATCATGGCCTTACTGTCTCTTGGCATCAATCATCTAACCGCTCCGGTCGACATACGCGAAAAGGTCGCGTTTGCGCCTGAGCAGATGAGCAAGGCGTTGCATGAACTGCAGGGCATTCCGGCGATAAATGAATCGGTGATCGTGTCGACCTGCAACCGCACCGAAATCTACTGCGACGCATCGTCGGACTGCAGCGAGGTCATCACGCACTGGCTGACTTCGCACCACGGAATCAACGACGACGGTTTGTCGCCTTATATATACCAGCACTGCGATCAGGAAGTTGCGCGCCACCTGTTCCGCGTCGCCTCCGGGCTCGATTCGATGGTGCTCGGCGAGCCCCAGATTCTCGGGCAGCTGAAGACCTCCTACGACCAGGCGCGCAACGACAATACCGTCAACTCGATCCTCGACCGGCTTTTCCAGCACTCGTTCAGCGTGGCCAAGCGGGTGCGCACCGACACCGAGATAGGCTCGAATCCGGTGTCGGTCGCGTTCGCGGCGGTGAGCCTGTCGAAGCAGATCTTTGGCAAACTGGACCACCTGCACGCGCTGCTGATCGGCGCCGGGGAGACCATCGAGCTGGTATCCCGGCACCTGAAAAGCCAGCAAATTGGATCGATGACGATCGCCAATCGAAGCGCCGCACGCGCCCAGGCGCTGGCGGACCAGGTCGGCGCCGACGTCGTGCAGATCAGCGCGGTGCCGGAGCAGCTGGTACGCGCCGATATCGTGATTTCGTCGACCGCGAGCCAGCTGCCGATTCTCGGCAAGGGTGCAACCGAGTCCGCGCTGAAACAACGCAAACACCGCCCCATTTTCATGGTCGATCTTGCCGTTCCGCGCGATATCGAATCCGAGGTCGGTGACTTGCAGGATATTTATCTTTATACCGTCGACGATTTGAAAACCGTCGTGGATGAAAACCTGCGCGGTCGTGAACTCGCCGCCGAAGCGGCCCAGGAAATCATCAACCTCGAGGTAACCGCCTTCAACCGCTGGTTGAAAACACACCAGTCCTCGGACCAGATCCGGCAGCTGCGCGACAGCGCCGAATTGATCAAACAGCAGGCGATCGAGAAGGCGCTGGCACAGCTCAAGAACGATTCGGATCCGCAGCAGACGCTGGAGCGTCTCGCCAACGAGATAACCAACAAGCTGTTGCACAAACCCACGATTGAAATGCGCAAGGCGCTGCAAAACGAAGATGAAGAGCGCATTCGGCTGCTGAAATCGCTGATTAGCCCCGACTCGTAATATCCCAATGAAAGAATCGCTGCTGAACAAGCTCGAAGCGCTTTGCGCCAGGCACGAGGAAATCGCCGGGCTGTTGTCGGACATCGAAGTGATCAATGATCAGAATCGATTTCGCAACCTGTCTATGGAGTATGCGCAGCTCGAAGACCTCGTGAAAAACTTTACCGCGTACCAGCAAGTGCAAGCGTCGCTAGCCTCGGCAAGGGAAATGCTGGGCGATGAAGATTCGGAAATGCGTGAACTGGCCGAGGACGAGATTACCGAGAACGTCGCGAAAATCGACAAGCTGGAAGTCGAGCTGCAGAGACTCTTGCTGCCAAAAGATCCTAACGATAGCGCCAACGTCTTTCTCGAAATTCGCGCGGGCACCGGCGGCGACGAGGCGGCAATTTTCGCCGGCGACCTGTTTCGCATGTATAGCCGTTACGCCGAGTCGCAGAATTGGCAGCTCGAGATCCTCAACAGCAGCGAAGGCGAGCATGGCGGTTACAAGGAAATCATTGCGCGCATCATCGGCAACGGTGCCTATTCGCATCTGAAATTCGAATCCGGCGCGCACCGGGTGCAGCGCGTGCCGGAAACCGAATCGCAGGGTCGGGTGCATACCTCGGCCGCGACCGTCGCGATAATTCCGGAAAGCGAGGAAGTCCAGATGATCGAGATAAACCCGGCCGACCTGCGCGTCGACACGTTTCGCGCCTCCGGCGCCGGCGGACAGCATGTCAACAAGACCGATTCGGCGATTCGCCTGACCCACATCCCGACCGGCACCGTGGTCGAATGCCAGGACGAGCGTTCACAGCATAAAAACAGGGCGCGCGCGATGTCGCTGTTGCAGGCGCGGATCTACGACGCCGAGAAACAGAAGCAGGACGCGGAACAGGCCGCCGAGCGCAAATCCCTGGTCGGCGGCGGCG
>Ga0224512_10003434_pt1 | contig 13942 bp, 9 predicted proteins | sample SF_May12_sed_USG_4_FD_169103 | JGI IMG/M metagenome (GOLD analysis project Ga0224512, IMG submission 169103) | Sediment microbial communities from San Francisco Bay, California, United States - SF_May12_sed_USGS_13 | ecosystem: Environmental > Aquatic > Marine > Sediment | place: USA: California...
CAACCCAGTTTGCCTGTCATATTAAGAAGATCCGCGTTCACGGAGGTCGCCGATCTCAGTACATCAATATTTGAGTCCACCTTTGAGCGGATGAGAAACTCTCGTGATTGCTCTGCTTGAAGATCACCAAAGAGATCAGAGCCAAAACCGGTCTTCACACCGGCGTCTTTCAGGTGCCCCAGGCTCTCCAAACCTGCGCTCGTGATTTCATCTATTTTTTCGATGCTGCGCTTGGGCATCCCGATCTCGGCACCCCTTTCGCTCATCGCTGCATACACAATCAGTGTCGGAACGACAAATGCGTCGCTTGCGCATACCCTGGTGGCGGTTTCCCGGTCAATAAGGTTCGCATGTTCGATCGAGCGAACACCTACATCCAGGCACCGGTTTATAGACTCCGCCGTATAAGCATGAGCCATTACGTATTTTCCTCTGAACGATGCCTCTTCGACGATTGCCTTCATCTCACCCAGCGAGAACTGCAGATTTGAAATAAGATCGGTTGGTGACGAAACACCACCACCCGCCATGATCTTGACCGCATGGGCTCCTTTGCGAAGTTCATTTCGGGCGGCGCGCCGAACTTCTGTTTCCCCATCGACTACTACGCACAATCCCCGCTCTCGGCATCCACATAGTTCCGGATTACAATCGTCAGCCGGCCCCCGGTCATCGCCATGCCCGCCAGTTGGGCTCAACGCTTTACCCACAAAAAATAGTCGTGGAGCCGTTATCAGGCCCAGATCAACCGCTGTCGCCAACCCAAAATCCGAACCGCAGGCATCACGTACCGTCGTGAAGCCGCGCATCAACATATGTTTGAGATTCCTCGCCGCATGAAGAGTTGTCAGGCTGCTCGGCTGAAGCATCAGGTCAGCGGGCGACGAACTCCAGTCGTTGGCATGAACATGTGCATCAATTAGGCCGGGTAGTAATGTGGCGCCGCGAAGGTCCACTCTTTTCGCCGACTTGCTGTGAATCGGCTGCTCCGATATTTCCTCTATTAGTCCGTCCGCGACGAGAAGATGCTGGCCTTCTGCCAATTCAGCGCTAACGCCGTCAAACACATTCGCGTTTTCAAAAACGTAGCTCATCATAGCTGACTCCTTTCAAATACAACTAAGAAGATTCTCGCGTTCTGTCTTTCTTAAAATCAATTGCCGGCGCTTGTTTCAATCCAAGCACCAGACCCAGCAAGCTAATGATTAACCAGAATAACTCAACCACTGCAGCAGACAGATTGAATTCGAAGTAAAGCGATATCAGGACCAAGGTGGCACCGGCCGCGTTGATCAGCGAGTAGATCCTGCTCTGGCCAGAAATACGCCTGATTTGGAGCAAGAAGTACGACCCTACAATCAGAAAAGCGCCTAGATTGCCCAGAAAATCATGCCATTGATAACTCAGCATTGGTATGCGCTCCTCTTTTCATCGAAAGCTGTCCTTTGGCCGTCGAGACAATAACGGCAAGTAGATTACCGAGGTTCATACTACCGACGTCTTGTCCGGATCGGGATTAGAATTCTACGAAGTCAACTTGAGCAAATGGATATTACTGCGCGGATACCCCTACGTTAGTATTCTGATAGAACTGCGATCACTCACTAAAGGCGTGAGCGAGTCGCTGACCGAACGAACTCCCCTCTAAGGATATCCGACAATGACTGAGCTAAAAGTCTCTTTTGCATCTATCAACCCTTTTGATGGTATGACGCCTGAACAGCCTGGCGTGGTGAGGAATCTTCTCGGCGGAAAGTGGTTCGAATCGCCCCATGAGCGAGACGATATTCCGGACCCGCTCAATGGTGGAAGCTTTTTGAGAATACCCGATACAACGGATATCGCGCCGTTCATTGAAAGCCTGCGTGCCTGTCCAAAAAGCGGATTGCACAACTCGTACAAGAATCCGCAAAGATACGTCATGCTCGGAGGCGCGTGCGCGCGCGCCGCGGCGCGGCTGGCGGAGCCGGATGTATTTGACTATTTCGTGAAACTCATACAACGGGTCAGTCCGAAAAGCTGGCAACAGGCCGTTGGTGAAGTTGTCGTCACACGGGTATTCCTGGAGAACTTCGCTGGCGACGGAGTGCGATTTCTCGCACGCGGATTCTCCAATCCGGGTGACCGGCCGGGGCAGGAGTCGCGAGGCTACCGCTGGCCTTGGGGGCCTGTGGCTGTAGTAGCACCGTTCAATTTCCCACTTGAAATCCCGGCTCTGCAGGTCATGGGCGCAATCTTCATGGGTAACAAGCCGCTGGTCAAGGTTGATTCAAAAGTCAGCGCGGTTTTTGAGCAGTTTCTGCGGCTCATGATCGAAGCTGGATTGCCGGCGAGCGATGTGGACATGATTCACTGCAGAGGGCAAGAAATGGCTCGCCTGATCAATATGGCGAAGAACGATCTGCGTATGGTTCAGTTTACGGGCTCCAGCGAAGGAGCCGAGTCTGTGTCGAAGGCTATGAACGGTCGAGTGCGAATCGAGGATGCAGGTTTTGACTGGAAAATTATTGGTCCGGATTATGAGGAGCGCTGGTTGGATTTTGTAGCTTGGCAATGCGATCAGGATGCCTACAACTTCGCCGGCCAGAAATGCTCTGCACAAAGCATCCTGTTTGTGCATGAAAATTGGACTCCGCACTTACTGGACAAAATGGAGGACCTCGCAGGTCGCAGGTCACTCGCTGATTTGACTAACGGGCCCCTTCTCACGTGGACCAACGACCAAATCAAAGCGCACATCGATGCAATTATGTCGATCCCCGGCGCTAAGCTATTGTTCGGCGGTGAACCATTAACAGGCCACAGTGTTCCGGACTGCTATGGAACACGCCAGGCCACTGCGGTATCGGTGCCTCTGGAAGCAATTGCTGGTCAGCATTTCGAATTGGTCACCACTGAACTGTTCGGCCCATTCCAGGTGGTAGTCGAATATGCCGACGATCAACTGGCTACCGTGCTCAATGTAATGGAGCGGATGTCACATCATCTGAGTGCCGCCGTAGTTAGTGCCGACGTGAAATTCCAGCAACGGGTACTTGCCGCGACAGTAAATGGAACCTCATTTTGCGGTATGCGCGCCCGAACTACCGGTACCCCACAAAATCACTGGTTTGGTCCGAGCGGGGACCCTCGCGCCGCTGGCATCGGTTCGCCTGAAGCCATCGTCACTACCTGGAGTGGCCACAGGGAGATAATCATGGACCAGGGCGAAATTGAATCCGACTGGGAGATTCCGCCAATTGGTTGATCACTCACATTGCTATTTAGAGATCGTATGTCGACAAAATTGGTATCGGCGACCCTGCAACCTCTAATCGATCGACTCGACTGTCTTGAAAAAACAGAACCCATTTAGGCTATCGGATACATAATGTAGTGCTGAACCCAAGAGAATTCGCCAACAAATTAGCTGAGCTCTTTGAAGATAGTTTTGACAATGAACCAAAGGGTGTCTATCGCATTTTTCGCGAGGACCTAAGTCGCATTACTGGTCGGCCGGTATTGCATCAAACGATTATTGAAGATGTTGCTGACTGGCTGGTTGGTCTCGGATTAATCCTGATCGACAGGGATAGTTTTTTCGTCATTGTCGGACACGATCATTTCGATTCAATCCGCACGGTGCCTGGGCAAGTGGTGCAAGCGCATGCACACCCCATAGATTTCGGATCTTCCAAGTGAAACCTGATCAAGCGCTGGGATCGAATGGTTCTACCGCACATGGCGCCTCAGCCCCGTCAATTGATCGGTACGTCCGCATCCTGGAGAAATTGCCTCATTGGTGACAGCTGGCGCTCGAACTTACGCCACTTTCCAACAGACGACCCGTAAACCGGCTTTCTGACCTGCGATGCGCTTCCCGTGGTCGTCGCTTTCCGGTTAGTGTGAAACTCCTCGCACGAATCCTCCCACGATAAACCCAAATGATCGATGAGTTTTCTCGCCTGGCCGGCCAAATCGTCGACGATGTCCTCATAATGAACGTCATAAATCCGACCTTCCGGCAAGATCTCTCGCCAGTGTTGCATCAGGTGATGGTACTCCGCGTAGTATGCCGCTAATTCGATTTGTTCGTAGGAGAACGGATAGCCGTTCTTGAAAAGGTATTTGTACATGGCATAGCACGCATCCAATGGGTTGCGAACGACATGGATAATTTTCGCGTTGGGCAAAGCACCGGATATGAGCCCAATATTGAGAGAATTCAAAGGCAGCTTATCTACGAATCTCGTACAACCGTCCCTAATAGGATCGACGGCGGCTAGATACCGGCGACCGAGCGCCTTCATCGGAAGGCCGACGGCGAGCCTTGCCAGGGCAAGCCGATCGATCAGCATGCCATCGCTCTGCTCTTCGACCAGTTTCATCATTTCGATCGAAAAGGAACTGACCTCACCCAAGCTTTGTACCTGGCTATGGGAAGAGATAATTCGCTCCACCAGCGTTGAGCCTGTTCGTGGCATTCCCAGGATAAAAATCGGGTCGCAACTTTGATGGCCGATGTTGCCAACATTCGCGACCGCCTCTTGCGAAAATGCAGTCTTCAGCGCGTGAAATATTTTTAGATCGTCGGCAAGATCATACTTTGTGAACTTTCGCTTGGTCCTTGCGCCGCTCTCCAGCAATGTGAACGACTTCTCAAATTCGCCGAGGTCCTCGTATTCCTTCGCCAGGGCATAGTCGACGTGGACAGCGCCGCGCCAATTTTTGACGCCTGTTTTCTTGAGTCGCTCGAGATCCTCAATGTGGTTATCGTCTGACGTTTGAACACGCAAGGACGAGCGGAGTCCGATCATCTCGTAGTCGTGCTGATCCAGGCGTATTGCGAGGTTCGCCGCATTCTCCGCTTCGCGCTGTCGCCCGAGAAATCGATAGACAGACGCAAGCCCGCGGTATACATCGACATTGTCAGATGAAACGGTTTGCGATTTGAGGTAAAGGTTTAGCGCTTCCTCGTGCTCGTCGCATCGTACAAGCACGCCGCCCAAGACCAGCAGATGATCAAGACGCGATACCTCGAATTCCAAAGCTTGGTGTGCGGACTCTCGTGCGTCATCTGTAAGGCCGGCAAGTATGCAACTTCGCGCACGTTGGATGTGTCGGTCTGGAATGTCAGGTTCTAGTTCAACGGCACGGTTTACAGCGGCTAAGGCATCTGCCATCCGATGTTCCCTTAATGCAATCTCGCTATCTAGCGCCCATACGTCGCCGACGTCGGCATGGCTGATTTTTAAAGTCGAAATCTTCGCGGCGGCGGAAGCGAGGTCTCCTTGCTGCAGGAGCCTGGTGATCTGCTTAATTTTCCGAGTGACATCGCTTCCCATAGTAGTGGCCAGTATGCCTCGAATTCGTGTCGGTACGTGCAACAAAAACAGCCGGAAATCCACGCCGTTTTGAAGCTATTGCCGAAGGCAACTATTTGTAACTATATTTGAAGCGAATCCCATACGTTCTGGGTCGAATAACGCCCCAGCCTTGATCGCGATCGCCGTAAAAGCTCGCCGTGATGACCGAGGACTCGCCACGCTGATTGCTCAGGTTGTCACCGAAAGCAGTAATATTGTAATTATTCTTCGACCAGGTTACTGACGCACCCCAAAGACTAAAGCTATCGAATTCTGCAAAACTTATTGATTCCACGCTGGGGAGATCACGGTAATTGCTTAGGACTTCGCTTTTGTACGACGAATTTATGTGAAACACCAGTTCAGACGACGCGAGCGGAACCCTGAAATTGGCTGCAGCAGAATACTCATGCTCTGCAGCACCGGGCAATCGATTGCCCTTTGGAATTTCGGTCGATGGATCGTCCTTCGAAAATAAGAAGGCCTGTGAAACTGTTGCATCGACGTAAGAATAGCCGAGATTGAAATCGAAGTTTTCCGTTACGTAGCCGTTCAGCTCCAGCTCGAAACCTCTTGACTCGGCACTTGGCACATTGTCAACAAATGCAATCCCAAACGCACCCTGCAACGTCGCCTGAAAGTTAGTCCAGTCAACCAGGAATGCAGTGGCAGTGTAGTTGAACCTGCCGTCGATCGTTCCTTTGATGCCGAACTCAAAATTCTCAACGTCATCAGGATCGTATGTAAGAATGTCCGTATTGTCGTTGCCAAGTGGATCAGTCTCTGGCAATTGATTCGCGCCTCCCACGCGGAATCCTTCGGCGTACGTCATGAATATCATCGAGTCTTCCGACATATCATATGACGTGTTTATTTTGAATATGCTTTCGGAACCGTCAAAATTGGTCGGGTTGAAACCACCAAGCAAGAAATCATCAGTCGCCGTTCCGTAATAGTAGTACTCTAACGTCCGAGATGCGTAAGGTAGCGGGAGCCCCGATGTGCCGGTCAACTCGTCTCTGAACACCCGTACTCCGCCAGTAATCTGCCACTCATCATTTACATGCCAGATGATCTCTCCGAAACCGGCGAGTTCCGTAAATTCCTGAAACGTGCCACCGTCTACAAGAACATCAGTGAAGTCCAACGGCGCAGGTGTACCAAAGTAGAGGTTTGTATATTCATTGGCACCCGATAGTCGCTGATCGAGGTTGAAATCAAGATCCTTCTTGGTGTAAAAGGCGCCGACGACCCAGTCGATTGGCCCATCACCCTGCGACACCAGGCGCAGTTCTTGAGTGAATGTCTGGACATCCTGGGTTCGAACTATTGGCGAAAATACTCGCGGGTTCCCAAAATAATATTGAGGAATGTTTGTCCGCAGGAAACCGGAGGAGTCCGAAATACTGCGCGTACTTACGTCGGAATACCCTGTTGACGAGGTCAACCTTGCGAAACCAAGATCCGCCTGCACGTCGAGGTCGAGCATCGTGATTTCCGCATCCTGCGGATCCGTATAGGCTTTATGAGTTACGTACTCTTCACCTGAGCCAAAGAACCGATTATCTTCATAACGATTGTTCGCCTCGATGGTTTGATAGTTGTAATTCAGACCAATTTCGACCTCCTCATTCGGTACCATAAGAAAGCTCGCCCGAATGTACGTATGATCTGAATCGTTTGAATCCTCAATAATTGGCGCTTGGACAGTTCCGCTTCCAAGAATATCGAGTGGGTCTGCCAGTACGATTTCACCCGGATTTTTTGGCGTCCCCGTATCCTCAATTAATCCGATCGCATCGATAAAACCGGACAGGTATTCATGGCCGACAGTCGCGCGGAATGCGGTCTTGTCGGATGTAGGGAAGTTCGCTGTCAGTGCAATGTCATAGGAGGAGTTGCCGGCACCGTCCGTAGCGGACAGTTCGGCTGTGGCATCTAAGGTAGTGCCGTCAGTGCTGGGCTTCTTCGGGATAAAGCGTATTGTGCCGCCCACAGACCCTGCACCGTAAAGTGTCCCCTGAGGACCGCGAAGCACCTCAACACGTTCGAGGTCAACGAGTTTCATCGGAAAAAATACGGGAATCTCTCCAAGGTACGTGGAAACTGTTGCCTGGCTAATCGGCGCGTTATCGTCATTGTTATTCGCCGCGTCGACATTCATACCGCGAATGTTATAGGTGTTCCGATTTCCCGATACGCGGGGACCCTCGTCAACAATGTTAAGCCCGGGAACTAGCCTTACCAGCGACGCAGGATCTGAAATCCCAGTTTGCGCCAGTTGATTGGCCGTAATTACATTGATGTTGTACGGAATTTCCTGGACTGTCTGATTCCGACGAGTCGCGGTAACGATAATTTCTTCTATCAGTACATCTTCCTGCGCCTGAGCAATTGGAGATTGCAATGCTATCGCCACCCCAAGTGCTATAGGTGTCCTAATCCCTGAATTCCTAAGTCTGCGCATCTTCCAGCATCCCCCGTAGTCTGAAATCCGAACCACTATTAGGTGGAGTCTGAAAGGTACCGCCAGCTCCTACCCAGCGTAAATTCGTTTTTGGCGATGTTTACATTTGAGAATCTGAATAGCGTCCTATCTCGCCCTACTGAAATTCCTAACTACGCGGTATTCAGCGGAAAAATCCGGAGTCAGAGGCCAAAACCTCAGGTCCGAACTGTACATAGGCATCGAGTAACGCGACGGCAAGGTATGTGACCATCTAGTAACTAACCATGTCATTTGCCTATGCAAGATGCGCCGAGAATCGAGATCCTGCACTAAAGGCGGCACAAGCTCCACAAATTAAGCCGCCCTACGAAGGGTGACCGACAGGCGTACTTTTTACACAACGCGCATAGTGTAAAATGTCAATCGGCCAAGCGTAGACAGATTGTCTTGTCCCCGCCGGAACCGCTCGTTGCATCACCACCCCGTGACTGACAAGCGGCCCACAACCATGACGCGATCAGTGGACATTGAATGTAGGTTACGGCTGTGGTCATGCGTGTTGTATAAATATGCGATTTTTGCCTGCTTTTGGCAAAAATAGTGTATTATTTATCCATGACTGAACTCTCGGGAATAGGCAAAACCTACCGCAGCAAACTGAGCCGTGTCCTGGAGCGCCACGCGGGCGTCATCACACCAAAGATCGTGTCGGACGTGCTTGGCGTATCCACCCAGGAGTCAGGCCGATTGCTGGCTCGATGGAACAATAGCGGCTGGGTCTATCGGGCAAAACGGGGCGTCTATTTGCCCGTACCGCTGTCGTCGACTAGTACGGAGCCAGTCGTGGAGGAGCCCTTCCTGCTCGCCGAGTCGATTTACGGTCCCGGCTACGTTGGCGGATTCAGCGCCGTCAAGTATTGGGATCTGTCCGAGCAGATCATCGAAACCGTCACGTATTTGACTCGCAAGAAAGTCAAGGACCGGTATCCGGTGCACGGTGGCGTGACGTTCCGGTTAAAAACAGTGGTCAAACATAAAGTCTTTGGCCTGAAAACCGTGTGGGTCGGAAGCAAGCGAGTCTACGTCAGTGATCCGACGAAAACGATGGTCGATTTGCTGGACGACCCGGGTCTTGTCGGTGGAATGGCGATCGTCAGCGACGTGTTCTCCGAGTATCTCGACTCCGAACACTACGACTTCAACCTCCTGCTGAATTACATTGAGAGGAGTCGGAACAAGACCATCTACAAGCGGTTGGGCTTGCTGCTCGACACGAGCTTCTCTGCGAGTGACCACCAGCTATCGCTTCTGCGTTCCGGGATGTCGAAAGGCTATTCGATCTTTGATCCGACAGTCGCCTCTCCCTGCAGGATTCCCGAGTGGCGACTAAAGACTTCGCAGTCATGGAAGGACCTTCATGATCGAAAAAAATGAAGTCCTCAAGATGGCCACCGAGCTTGGCCTCCGGCCGGAGACCATCGAAAAAGATTACGTTCTGGGCTGGATGTTGTGGGCCATCCATCAGCACCCAGCGGTTGCACGCTGGGCATTTAAGGGCGGTACCAGTTTCAAGAAATGCCATTTTGAGACCTTCCGATTCTCCGAAGATTTGGACTTCACGCTGACAGACCCGTCACATCTCACCACAGATTTTCTATCTCAGACCTTCAATGACATAACCGAACGGCTGTCCGAAGAGGTCGGCATCGAGTTTTTCCGTGACCGATTCACCTTCAAGATTAAGGACAAGGGTCAGGGCCGGTTCTCGGCGCAGGGAAAAATTCACTTCAACGGCCCGTTACGACGCAGACAAAGCGTTGCCAGCATTAAACTCGATCTGACCAGTGACGAAGTTCTAGTCCTCGAGACGGTCACGAAAGGAGTCCACCATCCCTACTCCGATGAGCCGGACGGCGGCATACGGGCCACGTGCTACGCGTTCGAGGAAGTGGTTGCGGAAAAGATACGAGCACTGGCCCAACGTGCACGGCCGCGTGATCTCTACGACGTCATACATTGCTACCGAAACCGACAGCTGATTGATAATCCACGACTGGTCTATGGCGTGCTTGAGACGAAGTGTGATTTCAAGAGCATCGCGGTGCCAACGTACCAGAGTATCGAGCAACACGAGAAACTGGATGAGCTCGAGCCGCAATGGGCGAACATGCTCGCCCATCAGTTGCCATCGCTTCCCCCAATGGAATCGTTTTGGGCAGAGTTGCCGGACTTCTTCTCTTGGTTGGCTGGATTGCAGCCCGTTGAAACAACCAAGCCTCTGCCGGCGAAGGCGGGTGAGACTGTATTTCATCCTGGGCGCATATCAAGTGCGTTCGGAATCGAACCCTATTTACAGCGTATTCAGTTCGCAGCCGCCAACCGCATTTGTGTGGCGTTAGGCTACCATGGCACAGTTCGGACCGTAGAACCGCTGTCGTTTCGACATTCGAAGGATGACAATCGGCTCTTCTACGGCTTCGAGCGAGAGGCCGGTCATGCCAAGGCGTACTCACTGGGCAAGATTGAGTCGGTCGAGGTGACGAATCAACCGTACACCGCCAGGTACCCTGTGGAGATCAACGCGTCCGGTCCGATCTCGATGCCTCACATCCGGCGGAGGTAATTCTTGCATCGCATTCGAAGACCGGAAATACGAGCAGTTCGCAGAAATGCTTTGTCGAGAGTACGTGTTTGCTGCTATCGAAGCTTCAAATCGTCGTCAGCACGATCAATATACAGGTCGCGAACCATTTGCGTTTCAACCTGCCTTGCCCAATCGGTCGCATCCCGCTTGAGACGAAACGTTTTGCACTTCGTTGGCCAACTCAGCTTACGAATGACCGCTTTCCATTTGCCCGATGGTGTCTTTACGATGGTCGCCAATTTGAGTTCCACGCGATTCAGCACTGTACCTGTATTGTACCCGCGCTAAAACGAACATTGGCTGGCTACTCGTAATACATTGATACTAAAGTGGAAATTGGTGGCCAGGGGCGGAATCGAACCACCGACACGCGGATTTTCAGTCCGCTGCTCTACCAACTGAGCTACCTGGCCTTAGCTATGGTCGCGCCCATGGGGCGCTCCTACAAAGAGCGGGGTATTAGACCGGGATGTGCTGTTTCAGTCAAGGGAATAGCTGATTGCTAATATTATGAGTGAACCCGGGTTCCGATGTGTGGACAAACTCACAAAGCGAATGGAAATGGGACGGTCAGAATGAAGAAGATACTAATAGCAATCGCAACAGCCATAGTGGCAGTCAGTTTCGCCCAGGCCGGGGAGCCACCCGTTCTGTTCGGCGACAAAAGTGCCTGCATGGAAGGGCCTGTGGCGCAGTTCGGCCGCTATGTTGGCGACTGGAAGATCGCAGACGAAAGTCTTGCCCAGGACGGCAGTGGCTGGGGGCCCGGCACTGGCGCACGCTGGATTTTCTCTTGTGTTGGCAACGGTATCGCTGTTCAGGACTTCTGGATGCCAAACACCGGTGGTTTCGGCACCAACTTGCGTACCTACAACCCGGACACCGAGAGCTGGGAGATCGCCTGGACGGCCACCAGGCTCAATGGCCTGATGCATATCAGCGCCAGGCAGAATGACGATGGCGATATCGTCATGGATATTCTCAAGCCCGTGCAGGATCCGCCGCGGCGCATCATATTCTTCGAGCCGGACGAAAACGCTTGGAATTGGGTAATGCAGCTTTCTTTCGATGCCGGCGCAAACTGGACCGACGTTTACCGCATCAATGCAACGCCCTGGGAAGACTGATCACAGGACGTCGTCACACACCGGCTCATCCGGTCATGCGCCAGATTTCGCCTTCATTGATCGAGCGCTCACGGTGCATGAGAATCCACTCGGCGTGCTCTTCTAGCGCCACGTCCCCGACGAGGCGCAATATGCGGCGGCGCTCTTCATCACTGTCACTTTGCTTGATGCGCTGATAGGCCTTGCTGAAAATACGAAACATGAACTCGTACTGCTTTATCAACTCGAAATCGGCAACGCTATGCCCATACGACTGCCGTATACCGATCGACAAAAGCAGAACGCCCATCAGGATCACAACGGGGCCGCGAACGGTATGAGCCAACTCGTCACTCGCAAACACAAACAAAGCGAAGGCTGCAACACTCGCCCAAAGCACGATTGCGGCAAAACGTTCTGTACGTTCGTTTCGGCCGATTTTCTCCGCGGCCTTCCTGCGGTAGTAGCCTAGCTGGCCGCTGGTCTCGTCACCAATCCACTCACTCATCGCAAAATAGAGGCCTGGCTTTTCCAGGTTTGGTGATACATCGCATTCCAGACCTGCAACGCGCATTACATTTCGAATCCAGCCCAGGTCAGAGTCCTGCATCTTCAGGAAATTGTCGTGAGCAAATTTTGAAACGCTCTCACTACGCACGCCAGCCACCGCCCAATAGAATTGCACGCGCAATCCCTCAGCAAGCGTTCGGTAATCAAGATATTTGCGGTGCCACGCGTGTTTTGCACCGACTTTTTGAATCGCAGCAGCTACAAGGAAGAAGCCAACGAACGCAATTATAAAGGTCTTCGCTGCGTACACGTCGGAGTAAGCGATATACATCACGCCCATGAGCAACGCCAACACATGCGTCGCACGCAGGAGCATCAAAAAGCGTTTTTGAAAATGGATTGCAAGCCAGTCGGCCGTGCGAAAGATGTGGTCGATATCGCGTACGCCTGCCGGTAACTCGCCCGCTCTTGCATTATCTATCAGTGACCACGCCTCCTCCCTGATGCGGTCCTCGTACTGCTTTGCGTCACGGCTGAATTCACGGGTGTGGTCGAATACGTTCTTGTGTCGCTTCGACAGCCGGTCAGTTCGTGGTGCAGACTCATCGGTCGTGAACCACGAAGAGGACAAAGCCTGTAGTCCATCCGCCGGTTGTCCATCCGCCCGATCGCGAGAACAGACGATGTGATAAACGAGGTCACTCTCGTCATCCGCCAGTACCAGGCGGCTGGTCTCGGAACTCGGGATATAGCCGGGCATGACATCTTCCTGGTGAAAGCGCACAACCTGTGATGTACCGCCGAGCTCGTCAGGATACTTTCCATCCCAAAGCGCCATCAGGATGTGACAGTGCGCGCATAAAAACACACCGAGCTGGGCGTATTGTCGCGCGCGGTCATCACCATGATCCGCGATGGATTCTTCGCTACTGCCGGGTAGTACGGGCAGCTCGAATACCTCTGTCGCCCGCGACAGCAAGGTCATGAATTTTTCCCGCGCGGCGGCCGTTTCAAACTCTGTGGCGTAAATCTCGCGCGGCATAGGCAGTGGCACAATTACCGGAATACCGAGTTGCAGCGCCTCCTCGGCAACAAGCTGGTCGGCGCCCTCTGCGAGCGGGGACATCACGGTCACACCGCGTTCCGGGTAATGGGTCAACAGGCGGTTTAGAAACTCGCTAACCTGTACGCGGATCTCGGGCACCTCCCGCGCGACGAGATCGCGATGTCCGGTTACCGCAACGATCAGCGGAACTGCGTAGCCGGTCTGGCCGGCTACCATCGTTGCATCATGATCTGTCGAAGACTCCATCGTTCAAGAATACCTCAAAGAAAAGGCCCCCGAAGGGGCCCTTCCAGGTCTGCCTAATCGGCCGGACATCACGGCAGACTGTTTTCAGCCAGTTCGAGTTGCTCAATGCGGAAGAACAGGTTTTCGATGCGCATGATCAGGTTGCCCGGATCATTGCGGAAGTCAACGTTCCACGTAGCGCCGGTTACCTCGTTATACAAGGCGGAGAGATCCATTGTGGCTTTGTTCCATCTGCCTACCTTGACCATGCTCCTGGCCTTGTTCAGCTCGGTCAACAAGGTATTGAGGGCCGGGCTGATCAGGTTAGGCTCCGCCTCGATCAGGGCCTGTTCCAGGTTATCGAAGTACTCGACGGCGAGGTCGGTCTTGCATTGGAGTACCGCCTCGAAGTACGGGGCTCCATCGCCTGGGTCGAGCGCCGGATCGAGGAACAGGCACACCTCGCGCGTATTCAGCGGAAAAAACGTGCCCTTGAAGCCCTTGGTACGTGACGCGTTGAAAACGTCAGACGTGAACGGGCTCGCTTCTCTCTCGACGAGGAGAAATCGGTCGTCCGTCTGAAGGGCTGCCTGCTCC
>Ga0224512_10003435_pt1 | contig 13940 bp, 9 predicted proteins | sample SF_May12_sed_USG_4_FD_169103 | JGI IMG/M metagenome (GOLD analysis project Ga0224512, IMG submission 169103) | Sediment microbial communities from San Francisco Bay, California, United States - SF_May12_sed_USGS_13 | ecosystem: Environmental > Aquatic > Marine > Sediment | place: USA: California...
CTCGGATTTCGACACCGCTTCCTCCCAGCACCACGTGTGTACGAAGGATGGCGGGCGGTGGCATTGCCGGTCAAGGGTCACAATCCGATCCTGAATCACACTGCGCGCGGCCCTAGAGCTTCGGGGACCTGTTAGGTTGGATTTGACCATGCGGCGGCGCGATTTCTTCCTCACCACAGTAACGGCGGCCGCAGCGTGCGCGACCCGACGACGCGTCGCGCCGCTGCCCGGGCCCCAGCGGGGCATCGCCTTTGACGGCTACCTCGCCCCCGAACCGACGATCAGCGACGTCAAGGCACTTCACGCTCTCGGTGTGAGTCATGTTGCGCTGTTCCCCTTCGGCTACATGCGGGGCCACCGAGATCCCGAGGTCCTCCGCTTTGGTGGTCCAGACACTCATTGGTCGCTCACCGATGACGGGTTGCTCCGTGTCGGTCATCTCGCGCAGCAGGCCGGCATCGGCGTCGTCGTGCTGCCAACCCTCGCGGACTTCGTGGATGGTCGGTGGCGCGGTGAGATCGAGATGGATGACGAGCGCGGCTGGGAAACCTGGCTCGCCTCCTACGAGCAGTTCATTGTCCACTACGCGGCGCTCGCTGCCAAGATGGACGCTGTGGGATTCAGCGTCGGCACAGAGCTCCGAAGCACGGTGCATCGGACGGACTGGTGGCGCCGTGTGATAGCCACGGTGCGCCGCCGATTCTCTGGCTGGCTCACCTATGCCGCCAACTGGGATGACTTCGACCAGGTGCCCTGGTGGCCCGCACTCGACTTGGTCGGCGTGCAGGCCTACTTCGAGCTTGGCACGCCGCCAGCCGGCGGCGACCCCGTAAACCACCTCGTGGAAGCCTGGGCCCCGATTCGCGACCGGCTCGCATCACTCAGTTCACGGGTTGGTCGCCGCGTGCTGTTCACCGAGATCGGGTACAAGTCTCACGTGAACGCGACAGCGAGGCCGTGGCAGTGGGAATTGTCCGGTTTGCCTGACCCCAGCCTTCAGCGCGCGGCGTATGAAGCGGCATTCCGGGTGTTTTGGCACGAGCCATGGTTCGCAGGGTTCTATTGGTGGAAGTGGAAGCCGAACGCGACCAGCGATGAGGAGCATGCGCGCGACTTCAGTCCGCAAGGCAAGCCGGCCGAGACGGTGCTGCGGCGGTACTACGGATCAGGGGAATAGCCTACTGCCTACAGCCGTCAGCTACTCCGGGACGGCGGCGACCAACAGCTGTAGGCTGATGGCTGTAGGCTGACGGCTACCCCCGCTCACACCCCCCATCGAACTACCTCCTCCATTGCCTCAGCAAACCGATCCACCTCCTCCAGCGTCGTGTACACGTTCGGCGTCACGCGAATGCCGGTGCACGCCGGGTGATTGATCGGCGTGACGATGATGCGGTACTCGGTCCAGAGGTGGTTCGTGAGCTCTCCCGGCTCGATGCCGTCGATCCCGACGTTGGCAAGCCCACAAGACATCGCGGGATCGAAGCTCGTGTGCAGCCTAACACCTGACTGACCGTCAAGCCGCTTCATCCAACGATTGCGCAGGTACCTGAGCCGCGCAGCTTTCCGGTCGCCACCGATCCCGTGATGGAACGTGAGCGCCTCCGCGATTGCGTTGTGGTTGGCGGCCGGGTGCGTGCCAATCTCCTCGAACTTCCGGATGTCGGCATTCATCGACTCGGGGGCGGCCATCAGTGGCCACACCTTGTCGATGTTCTCCCGCCGACAGTAGAGAAATCCCGTTCCGTGCGGTGCAAGCAGCCACTTGTGGAGCGAGGTGCCGTAGTAATCGCATTCCAGCTCCCCGCACGTAAAGGGGAAGTGGGCAAACGCATGCGCACCGTCAACGATCGTGGTAACGCGACGTTCCCGCGCCAGGCGACAGATGTCGCGCACCGGGAAGATCTGACCTGACAGATTCGTAATGTGACAGAAGTGGATGACTCGGGTGCGCGGCGTGATGGCCTCCGCAAACAGGTCTACGAGATACTGCATGCTCGGCGGAGGCGTGGGGAACGACACCATTCGTACCGTGATGCGGTCGCGTCGGCGACGCTGATCCCACGTCGTATTCATGCGGGGATAATCCTGATCGGTCGTCAGGATCTCGTCACCAGCCTGCAACGGCAGCCCCAGCTGCACCGTCTCCAGGGCCTCGCTTGCGTTCCGCGTGATCGCCATCTCCTCGGCGTCACACCCGAACGCCCGTGCGAGACGCTGGCGTACGGCCTCTACTTGCGGCTCCAGGACGCGCCACATGGTGTACACGGGGGCCTGGTTCGAGAACTCCAGGTACCGACGCATCGCGTCTTGCACAACCTTCGGGCTGGGACTGACGCCTCCGTTGTTCAGGTTGACGAGGCTCCGATCGACCGTAAACGCCCGTTGGATCTGCACCCAAAAATCTTCGTCGGATGCCACCGCCGCCGGCGAGCGGTCACTCACCTGGCCCGACGCTGAGAAGATGCGCTCGAGCCCGTCGTTCCTGAGGGCGGGCAACGACACGGTGGCCGTCCCAAACACGGATCGCAAGAAGTCGCGACGAGAGGACACAATGAGCTCCTTGTGGGCGACGACTGAGGACGACTGAGGACGACTTACGTGAGAGTGGTGCTGAGCCAGAAGGGTGTCAATAGACGGGATACGGGATACGGTGTTTGTCGTTGGTGATCAGGCCAGGTCGAGATCCCCCGATGCGGCGTCACCGCGGGTTGGCGTACGTCGGAATAGCAGTATCGATCCGACCAACGCGATCGTGGCGAACGTGAACCACTGAATCGCATATGAGAGGTGGGAGCCTCCGGTTCGTTCAGGGAGCGCCACCAACCGCATCGCTGAGGGCATCCGCTCGCTGGCTGCGGTACGCCGGAGCAGCATGGGCGAGAGCGTATAGGAATAGTGCGCCGCGAACGGCTCCGGGTCGGCGGTGAGCACGTACAGCGGCCACCCCACGGGAACGGTCTGCTGGCGGCGGTTCGCGCTGGGTCGCAGGAGCACGCCCTCGACAGCAGCGTCCACGGGCTCTCGGAAGTCGCTCAGCTCGATGTCACGTCCGTTCGGCGAGGGCGCCCATCCGCGCTCCACCAAGATGGCCGTGGAATCGTCCACCAGTAGAGGGGTCACCACGTGCACACCGGGTACGCCCCGTCGTGACCGGGCCAGGAGGATGATCTCACGCTCAAAGTCGAAGGTGCCACGAGCGACAACACGACGGTACGCACCAGAATCGATGCGCAACGACTCTCGGTCGACCACTGACAAGAGCGGTAAGGCCAATTGCGCTTCAGCAGCCGCATTGCGAGCTCGGCGCTGTTCCAATCGATCGAGCTGCCAGAACCCGAGGCGCACGCAGACGACTGCCGCGAGCGACCCAACGAGTAGGATGGCGTATCGCTTCACGTCTGACGTGGCCGCCCGACGATCACCTCGGGTGTCATCCCGAGGAACAGACCCGTCTCGACGACGCCGGGACGTCGTCGGATGGCGTCGTCGGCTCGTCGTGCCTCAGGCAATCCGTCCGGGAACAGACAGTCGAGGATGTAATGTCCGCCGTCGGTGACAAACGGTTCGCCGGCGGCATCGCATCGAAGGGTCGGCGTTCCACCCAAGGCCCGAACGGTGTCCAGGTGCGTCGTCCATCCGAACGGCATCACCTCGACGGGTACCGGGCACGTGCGACCCAGCACATCGACCAGCTTCGAGGCATCGACGACGATGACGTAGGTGCGGGTGGCCGCGGCGACAATCTTCTCCCAGAGGAGCGCGCCCCCACCCCCCTTGATCAGGTCACCGGCGGGATCCACTTCGTCTGCGCCGTCAATCGTGAGATCGACCTGCGGATGCTCGTTCAGCGTGGTGAGCGGAATGCCCTCGTGCGCAGCCAACTCGCGGGTTCGCGTCGACGTTGGAATCCCCACGATTTCACGCAACTCACCGCTCCGAAGGCGACTCGCGATTGCCTGCACTGCGAAGGCAGCCGTCGATCCGGTCCCCAAGCCGACCACCATACCGGACTCGAGACGCCGCACGGCGAGCTCCGCCGCCTGCCGCTTGAGCTCGTCAGACACGTGACTACATCAACTCCACGAATTCGCCGGGGTCGCTCACCCGCACGACGGGACGGCCTCTCGCTCGGAGCGCTTCCCTATCGCCAAGCGCCTGAGCGGCGATCAAATTTCCGAACGAGAAACCCGCCCCCGGAACGTGCACGTCACGATCCGGTGGAGGAACGATCTGGACGAAGTGTCCTCTGGATGGTCCGCCTTTGTGCAATTGACCAGTCGAATGGAGGTATCGTGGTCCATACCCCAACGTGACGACTCCGTCGACCCGGTCACGCAGCACTGCATGAAGACCGGCAAGCCGCTCATCGTTCACAGCATTCGGCGCCATGAACGCCTGCACGCACACGTAGTCACGCGGCTGGACAGCATCGAAGAAGCCGGTCGCGTCCGATCGGCGGAGTCTCCCGATCGCCTGGGTCACGGCCCCGCCTTCCAGGACACGGGAGGTGTTGGTCTTGCTCTCCGCAACGTTGGGCTGGTCGAACGGATTGACCCCGAGCACAGCACCGGCCACAGCCGTGGCGAATTCCCAACGGAAAAACTCACTGCCCAGGTCCATCGGGTCAGCCAGCGTCAACCGGGACACCGGTAGTCCAGTCCGCTCTGCCCACCCGAGACGGGACTCGATAGCCCCCGACGGGTCCCCTGCAATCCAGATCCCGCTGTAAGCTCGGTCAACCGCGAACGGCGGGACGAACTCTGGCGGCTCGTTTGCCGCTGGAAGGATACCCTTCCCCGCTTTTCCCGTGCTTTCGGCGATGAGTTGTTCCGCCCAAAGACCGAAGGCCGCCATTCGTGGCGACAGCACGAGCGTCAACTTGTCGTGGCCGGCCATCGCTGCCTCAGCCAGAAGTGCGCCGAGTGTCGCGCCTGGGTTCTCGTCGAGCGGATCGTTCGCTTGACAGCGCTGCGCCATCACCGCCGCGCCCTCTAGCAATCGCCCGACATCGACACCCATGAGCGCCGCAGGGACCAACCCGAACAGGGAGAGCGCCGAGAAGCGACCCCCGACGTCCGGCGGATTGAGGAACACCCGCCGAAAGCTCCTGGTTGCGCCGAGCTCCGCCAGCGGTGTTCCAGGATCGGTGATGGCGGCAAACTGCCCTCCCACCTCTCCCGTGCGCTCCCAGAAGTGGCGCAGGAAGCTCATCGTTTCGAGCGTTGTCCCCGACTTGCTCGCAACGAGGAAGAGCGTGGACGTCAGGTCACCGCCCTCGTCGACATCGAGCACTGCCTGGGGGGAGGTTGAGTCGAGCATGTGAAAGACTGGCCAGCCGTCCTGGCGGCCCAACGCCCGCCACAGGACTTCTGGTGCGAGACTCGAGCCTCCCATCCCCAGCAAGACGACGCGATCGAACTCGGTTCGAACGCGATCGGCAAAGTCACGCAGATCGTCCACGGCGTTCTGCATGGTCACTGGGAGATCGAGCCAGCCGAGGCGATCGGCGATCTCTGGGGTTGCCGGGTCATCGGCCCAGACCGTGACATCCCGGTTCCACAGGCGCGCTATGGTACTCCCCGCACGGAACGTCTCCAGCCGCGCGCTCACTGCGCTCCGCAGCCCATCGCCCGAGTTCGTCATCCTGCCGCCAAGTGCCGCACGCGCTCGACGACGTTCGTTGCAGTGAAGCCGAAATGCTCAAACAGCTGCTGTGCGGGTGCGGATCGCCCGAACTCATCCATTCCGATCACGGCACCTGAATCGCCCACCCATCGCCACCACGACATCGGATGCCCAGCCTCGACGGCCACCCGAATCCGCACGTCGGCCGGCAGAACCTCGCGCTGGTAGCGACGCGGCTGGGCAGCAAACAACTCCATGCTCGGCATGCTCACCACCCTGGTGGAGATCCCCTCCGCCTCGAGTTGGTGCCGAGCATCCAATGCCACGTGAAGCTCCGAACCGCTGGCGAGTAGGATGGCTGCTGGCGGTCCACTCGCCTCTGCGATGACGTAACCGCCGCGGGACAGCTCCGTCGCGGGGGCCAAGACTGCGCGATCGAGGGCAGGGACCGCTTGACGAGTGAGCACGAGCGCCACCGGTCCGCTCCCGCGCTCGAGGGCCACGCGCCATGCTTCAGCCGTCTCCGCAGCATCGCCCGGCCGGATCAGCACGAGACCGGGAATAGCCCGAAGCGACGTCAGCATCTCCACCGGCTGATGCGTCGGGCCATCCTCGCCCAATCCGATCGAATCGTGGGTGAACACATAGATGACGCGGAGGCCCATCATGGAAGCCAAGCGAATCGACGGCCGCATGTAGTCGGAAAACACGAGGAACGTGCCGCCGTACGGACGAATGCCACCGTGCAGCGCCATCCCGTTCATGACCGCGGCCATGGCGTGCTCACGGATGCCGAAGTACATGTTGCGCCCACCAAGATTCGCGGGACCGAGCACGTCGGCCCCCTTGATCAACGTGTTGTTCGATCCGCCGAGATCGGCTGACCCGCCGAGCAGCTCGGGCACGCGTGACGCTACGGCGTTGAGGACCGAACCCGATGCCTTTCTCGTTGCCATGGCTCCGCTGTCGGCGGTGAAGCGCGGCAGATTCTCGTCCCAACCCTCGGGGAGCTCTCCCTGCAGACGTCGTGCGAGCTCGGCCGCCTCATCGGGATGCGCCGCGGCGTACCGCGATCGGGCTGCCGTCCAGTCCTCTTCGAGCGCCGCTCCCCGCGCCACGCATTTCCGCCATTCGGCCAGTGCTTCATCCGGCACAGCGAACGGATCCTCGGCCCCCCACCCGAGGTTGGCCTTTGTAAGCCGCACTTCGTCTTCGCCCAGCGGCGCCCCGTGCGCGTCCGCCGAATCCTGCTTGTTCGGACTACCAAACCCGATGTGCGTCCGCACCCTTATCAGCGTCGGTCGCCGCATCTCGTGCCCCGCCTCGGCAAGCGCGCGGTCGATCGCCTCGACGTCATTGCCGTCTTCCACCTCTGTCACATGCCACCCGTACGACTGAAACCGGGCGATGACGTCGTCACTGTAGGTGAGATCCGTCGGCCCGTCGATCGTGATCCGATTGTCGTCGTAACACACGATCAGATTGGCCAGTCCGAGATGCCCTGCCAGCGATGCCGCCTCGTGCGACAGGCCTTCCATCATGTCGCCGTCGCTCGCGAAGACGTACACGCGCTGCGTAATCAACTCGTGATTCGGCCGGTTGTATCGCGCCGCGAGATGTGCCGCCGCAAGCGCCATCCCCACCGCGGTTCCGAGCCCTTGACCGAGCGGCCCAGTGGTGGTCTCGACCCCAGGCGTAAGCCCGAACTCGGGGTGCCCGGGCGTCTTGCTTCCGAACTGCCGAAACGCGATGACGTCGTCGAGCGACACGTCGTACCCAGTCAGATACAACAGGCTGTAGAGCAGCATCGAGGCGTGGCCGCACGACAGCACAAATCGATCGCGACCGGGCCAGGAGGGGTTGGTGGGGTTGTGGCGCAGGTGCCGCGTCCACAGCACAAACGCGAGCGGGGCTTGTGCCATGGGCGCACCAGGGTGGCCACTCTGCGCACGCTCCACGGCATCCATGGCGAGCGTGCGTATCGTGTCGATGCAAAGCCGATCGAGTGCTGAGCGACGCGCCGCGCTGGCGTCGGTCATTGGCAACCGCTCCGAGGGAATTTGATCAAGCGAATGCAAAGATAGCACCAGGCGCACGCGTGCGCAGACGCGACACTCGCGCTCGCACCGTCACTGCCGACTTCGCGTCTCGGACGGCCAAATCGTCCCGGTTCACGATCAATTCATCCTCTCTTTATCCACTCCGGATTATTTTTGCGTTGCCTTCGAGAGGAACCTGTGTCCAGTGTAGGTGGGGCGTAGATGTGAGCCTCTCGCGACTCATGGCAGCAGCTGCCCCGCAGCGGATGGGATACTGTGAGAGCCGTGAGTCACTAACCCGCAGCCTTGTGCGAGGGTGGACACGGGGAGGGCGTACAGAGACTACGGGATGACAGCGGACGAAGGTCCGCGTGGCGGCCTCTACCTTCGAGTCGAAGATGAGGCCGCCTTTTCGTTTGCCTCGTCGCGGTCAGCCCGATCGTCAGGTCAATGACTGCCTTCCCAGCACGCGCGGAGAAGTCGGCACCTAGGACGCCTTGTTTGCTCCTCTGCCGCAAGCCCGACCTCACGTGTTACTGTTCAGCGGCGACCTATCCGCTGATCCTCTCAATGATGGACCAATGACGAATCCCTTCAACGCTCAGACCACCATCGACCTCCCGGACGGACCGGCGACCATGTACCGGCTAGAAGCGCTGGCAACCGCGGGTCTCGCTGATCTCGACCGGCTCCCCTTCTCGATTCGCATTCTGCTGGAGAACGTGCTGCGGCATGCGGGGAACGGGGTGGTCACGGAAGACCACGTGCGGGCCGTGGCCGGCTGGCAACCGCAGCCGGATCGGAGTCAAGAAATCCCGTTCATGCCCGGCCGAGTCGTGCTACAGGACTTCACTGGCGTGCCGGCGGTCGTGGATTTGGCGGCCATGCGGGACGCGATCGCAAGTCTCGGCGGCGATCCCGATCGCATCAACCCGCTCGTCCCAACGGATCTCGTGATCGACCATTCCGTGCAGGTCGATTTCTTTGGGACGACCATGGCGTTTCAGTTGAATGTCGAACGCGAAATGCAACGCAACGGTGAGCGATACCAGCTGCTCCGATGGGCGCAACAGGCGTTCCACGGATTCCGGGTGGTGCCGCCGGGCACGGGCATCGTCCATCAGGTGAATCTGGAGTACCTCGCGAGTGTGGTCCGCTGCGAAGGTGCTGCACGGGTCGCATTTCCCGACACGCTGGTCGGGACGGACTCGCACACGACCATGATCAATGGTCTCGGTGTGGTGGGCTGGGGCGTCGGTGGCATCGAGGCCGAAGCGGTAATGTTGGGGCAGCCGTACTTCATGCAGTTACCTGAGGTGGTGGGCATGAAGCTCACCGGTCGCCTCCCAGACGGGGCCACCGCGACGGATCTCGTACTCACCGTCACACAGATGCTCCGCAAACACGGTGTGGTAGGGCGCTTCGTGGAGTACTTTGGCCCGGGGATCTCGACGCTTGGCCTCGCCGACCGCGCCACGTTGGCCAACATGTCACCCGAGTACGGTGCCACCATTGGCTTCTTCCCGGTCGATCATGAGACGCTGGTGTACTTGGAACGCACGGGGCGACCGAAGACGCTCATCGGACGGGTCGAACGCTATTGCAAGGAACAGCAGTTGTTCCACACGCCCCACACCCCCGACCCCGAGTATTCGAGCACGATGGAGCTGGACCTCAACACGGTGGAGCCGTCACTCGCCGGTCCGCGACGTCCGCAGGACCGCGTCCCGCTCGCCAACGTCAGACGTTCGTTCGGCGACGCCTTGCCGGACCTGGTCCCTGCCGCCGTCGATCGCCCGACCAAGCCGATCACCGTACCCGACATTCGCCTCAACGGGACTCAGATCGAGTTGCATGACGGATCGGTTGTCATTGCAGCGATCACGAGTTGCACCAACACATCCAATCCTTCAGTCATGATTGGCGCCGGGCTCGTGGCTCGGAAGGCAGTCGCGCGGGGTCTCACCGCTAAACCGTGGGTCAAGACCAGCTTGGCCCCGGGATCAAAGGTCGTGACGGAGTATCTGCGAGAAGCCGGCGTGCTCACCGATCTCGAAGCGCTCGGGTTTTACATCGTCGGGTATGGCTGCACGACCTGCATCGGCAACAGCGGGCCGCTCGCTGAACCCATTGCGAACGCGATTACCAACCGCGGCCTCGTGTGTGCCGCGGTGCTGTCGGGCAACCGGAACTACGAGGCGCGTGTCCATCCGTTGGTCCGCGCCTCCTACCTCGGCTCCCCAATGCTCGTGGTCGCGTACGCCCTGGCTGGTCGCATCGATATCGACATCGCGTCAGACCCGATCGGGGAAGGAACCGATGGGCAGCCAGTCTACCTCCGGGACATCTGGCCGTCGCCGGAAGAAATCAAGGAGGAAGTCGCGCGCTCACTCAAGCCTGCCATGTTCGAGCGGGAGTACGCGAGTGTGTTCGATGGCGATGCGACCTGGCAACAACTCCCCGTTCCGGAGGCGGCAGGAGGCCGCTTCGCGTGGGACGGGCAGTCGACCTACATCGCAAACCCGCCGTTCTTCACCGACATAGAGATGGAGCCTGCCGCGGTGACGAACATCGAGCAAGCCCGCGTGTTGGCGTGGCTCGGGGATTCGGTGACAACCGACCATATCTCGCCGGCTGGGGCCATCCCGAAGAGCAGTCCGGCGGCACGCTGGCTCACCGAGCACGGGGTGGAGCCGGTCGATTTCAATACATTCGGGTCGAGGCGGGGGAACCACGAGATCATGATGCGGGGCACCTTCGGCAACATCCGCATCAGGAACAAGCTTGTCGAGGGGAAAGAGGGCAATTGGACGAAGCACATCCCGTCGAACACCGTAACCAGCATGTACGATGCGGCGATGCGCTACCGCGACGAAGGTACGCCGCTGCTCGTGATCGGAGGCAAGGAGTACGGGTCGGGCAGCTCACGCGACTGGGCGGCCAAGGGCACTCGTCTGCTCGGTGTGCGCGCCGTGATCGCTGAGAGTTATGAGCGTATCCACCGCAGCAACCTCATCGGCATGGGAGTGTTGCCGCTGCAGTTCCGGGAAGGAGATTCGCCAGCATCTCTCGAACTGACCGGTCTCGAGCGGTACACGATCACGGGCATCTCGACCGACGAGATTGCGCCGGGAGGCCTCGCACACGTGGAGGCCGAGCGCGCCGACGGATCAAGCGTTGGCTTCAACCTGCTGGTACGACTCGATACTGCAGTGGAGGTGGAGTACTACCGCCACGGCGGGATCCTCCACTACGTCCTACGGGACCTCGCGCAGCGCGGGTAGCCTCGAAAGAGGGGAGCGCCCGCTCCCCTCAGTTCTTGCCGAGAAAGTCCTCTATCTCCCCGAGGCGCGCGCGGCCATCCTCGTAACCCAGCTCCATGAGCAGGCCCGTGTATTTCGGCTGGAACATCAGGTAGCTCAAGAAGTCCGACGAGCCGGCCCGCTCGCCGCCAATCGACGACACGCCGAGCTGCACCAACATCGGGAGCGAGCTGCGCATCTCTCCAGCGAGGGAGCCGAGATCGCGGGATGGCCGGAGCAGCAGGAGGTCGATGGGCCGCATGCCTTGCGCCGCCGGGCTGTTCTCCGGCAGGGCCCGCAGCATCGTGTTGATCCGTTGAAGTCGCTCGGCATCCGCATCGAGGGAATCGAGGAAGATCGAGTGCAAGAGAATGCCAAACACCTCTGCGGCGACGGGATAGCGCAAGTGCGTTGGAGCCGGCTCAGACGGGGCGTTCTGGGTGCGCATCGCGATCCCAATGATGCGGCTCGCGCCCAGGTGAATGGCTGGGGCGAGCGGGGCTGTCTGCCGTACGCTGCCGTCGCCGTAGAACGAGTTGCCGATCCTGAACGCCGGAAAGATCAGCGGAATGGATGCCGAGGCCAGGAGATGTTCGATGGTGATCGTTGTTCGCACCGCCACGCGCATGGGGCGCTCCCAGATCGGGACGTCGCGTTTCCCCTGCATGAACGTGACGGTCTGGCCCGAGTCGTAGCAGGTGGCGCTGAGCGCGACGGATTGCAGGCGCTTGGCCTCGAGGTTCCGCTGGATTCCGTTGACATCGATGCACGCAGCCAAGAACCCACGCAGCGGACTCATGTCCATCAGCCCCCGGAACGAGGGCTGAGGTGAACCGCGCCGGAGCAGCATGTTCACGCCCCACTGGAGGACGGCTCGTCCGAGTCGGAACGGGCGCACCGCATACACGCGACTCGGTTTCAGTCGGCTCCACTCGGTGCGTAGCCCCTCGACGGCTCGTCCAAACGGCCCTGCGTGTGCAGCCAAATACACGGTGTTGATCGCTCCGGCTGACACCCCTGTGAGAATGGGGATGTGGAGATCTGGCGCGCGCTCGGCAAGCGCGCTCAACACACCAGCCTGATAGGCTGCGCGAGCGCCACCACCTGAGAGCACCAGAGCCAGATTATCGTTCGTCGACACGCTCAAAAGCTGACCGCGGGCACCGCCAAATGCCAGTCATGGTTGCTGGAGCCGTCCACGGAGTATCTTGGACGTTGATGACGTTCTCCATTCCCGATGAAGAGCTCGAGATTCGCGCGTCACGGTCCGGCGGACCTGGTGGCCAGCACGTGAACACGTCGGCCACGCGGGTCGAGGTTCGCTGGAACGTCCTCACGAGCACCGCCCTTTCCGGCACGCAGCGACTGCGGTTGCTGGAGAAGCTCGGGCACCGCATTGACGCACGCGGTTGGCTGCGCGTCGTCGCGTCACGACGCCGCAGCCAACTGCGGAATCGAGACGCCGCAATCGAGCGCCTCAGTGCAATTGTCTCCGACGCCCTGAGACCTCGGAAACCTCGCAAGAAGACCAAGCCCTCCAAGGCGGCCCGCGAACGCCGTCTGGCAGCGAAGCGCCGTCGCGCCGAGGCCAAACGGCAGCGCCAGCGCGTGAACCCAGACGACTGATCTGCGCTTCGGTCTGGTCTCCGCACGTTCACTAGAAAAAGAGATGAAAAAAGACGGCGAGCCGGCGCAATCACGCACCGGCTCGCCGCCCCGCTTCTGCACGACCTACTCCAAGTGCTGTACCTCGTCGATTAGCTTCTTGAACGAGTCTTTGGCATCACCGAACAGCATCGACGTCTTCTCGTGGTAGAACAGCTCGTTGCCGACGCCGGCAAATCCAGGTCGCATGCTGCGCTTCAACACAATCGTGTGGGTCGACTTGTCCACATCGAGGATGGGCATGCCGTAGAGCGGGCTAGCCGTATCATGGCGCGCAGCCGGGTTCACAACGTCGTTTGCCCCAATGACGACCGAGACATCGGTGCGATCGAACTCCGGGTTGATCTGCTCCATGTCGTACAGCTGATCGTAGGGCACGTCCGCCTCGGCTAGCAGCACGTTCATGTGACCGGGCATCCGACCGGCAACGGGGTGAATCGCATACTTCACTTCGACACCCCGCTCCTGCAGCATATCGGCAAGCTCACGAACCTCGTGCTGCGCCTGAGCAACCGCGAGTCCATATCCCGGCGCAAAGATCACTTGTCGGGCATACGCCAGCATGGTGGCCGCGTCCTCGTGCGTCAGCGACCGCACCGTCTGGCCGCCTGAGTCACCGGCTGGCCCGATTTGTTGTACCGTGGAGCCGAACGCCCCGAACAGCACATTGGCTAGCGAGCGGTTCATCGCCCGGCACATGATGTTGGTGAGAATGAGACCCGACGCACCCACCAGCGCGCCGCTGATGATGAGCCCCTCGTTGTTGATCACGAATCCAGTCATCGCCGCCGCGATCCCGGAGTACGAGTTGAGGAGCGAGATCACCACCGGCATGTCCGCTCCCCCGATCGGGATGACGGACAGGATGCCGAGGACAAACGCAACGCCCACCAAAACGGCGAAGAATGTCGCATTGTCCGGCGCAATGACGAGCCAAATGATCAGTGCAACCGTGCCAGCGAGAATGATCGCGTTGAGCGTCTTCTGCAGGGGGTAGGTGACCGCGCGGCCTGTCACAAGCTCACGGAGCTTCCCAAACGCCACGAGACTCCCCGAGAACGTCAGCGACCCGACGACGGCCGACAACATGATCGCCACCGAGACATTGAGCGGGATCACGCCCCCTTCCAGCGACACGTACTTGGCAAACTCCGCACTGGCGACCACCGCCGATGCCCCGCCCCCGAACCCGTTGAGCAGCGCCACCATCTCGGGCATCGCGGTCATCTTCACAGTGCGCGCGAAGACGCCACCGATCAACGATCCGACGATCATGCCGATGACCACCATCTGCCACGTTAGGATG
>Ga0224512_10003436_pt1 | contig 13938 bp, 14 predicted proteins | sample SF_May12_sed_USG_4_FD_169103 | JGI IMG/M metagenome (GOLD analysis project Ga0224512, IMG submission 169103) | Sediment microbial communities from San Francisco Bay, California, United States - SF_May12_sed_USGS_13 | ecosystem: Environmental > Aquatic > Marine > Sediment | place: USA...
CCGGCCCCACAGGGGTCGGTTCGAGATCCGTCCGGCCATACCAGGGCGGCGGCGCCGACGTCACGCCGAGCGCTTTCAGCCTCGACTTCAGATGGCGCCACACCCGGGTCGTCTCGGCCGAGGGCGCACACCGAGGTGTGGTCTGATCGGCACAGAGCACGATGTGACGCTCCATCGTCGGGATGGAGAGCGCACCTGCGATGGCTTCGATCCGTTCTCTCGGTTCCATCATCGCGACGCTACTCCCGGCCCATCCAAACGCCATGTCGTCGAGGCTCGCCCGCCGTCGGAACAACGGCGCCACAGCACTAGCGTTCGGCATCGATGATCCAGCTCACGAAGTACAGCCACGGCGCCGGTTGAGCGTGCAAGCTCGGTCCGTCCGAGCTGGCGCAGGTCCTGACGCCGTTGCACAACCATCCAGCATCGACCCATCCGGATCTCCTGGTGGGCACGTCGACGTCCGACGACGCCGGCGTCTTTCGGATCGCGCCCGATCTGGCGCTCGTGCAGACCGTCGACTTCTTCACGCCGATCGTCGACGACGCGTACGACTGGGGACGCATCACCGCTGCGAACGCACTGTCGGATGTCTATGCGATGGGTGCACGGCCGCTGACGGCACTCCAACTCGTCGGCTGGCCCCGTGACCAGCTGCCATTCGAGCTGCTGGGAGACGTCGTTCGCGGCGGGGCAGACGTGATGGTCGAGGCCGGTTGTGTGATCACCGGCGGACACTCGATCGACGACCGCGAGCCGAAGTACGGCTTCGCAGTCACCGGAACGGTCCATCCCGACCGGATCGTGACCAATGCCGGAGCCGAGGTCGGGGACCGGCTCGTCATCACGAAACCGTTGGGCACCGGCATCGCCGCCACTGCGATCAAGGCGGGCCAGTGCCCCGAACATCTGCGCGCCACGGTGACCGAATCGATGTCATCGCTCAATGCCTCGGCAGCGGAGGCGATGGCCTCCATCGGTGTGAACGCCGCCACGGACGTCACCGGATTCGGCTTGGGCGGCCACCTCAGGGAGATGCTCACCGGATCGGGGTCGTCCGCGGAGATCGAGACCGATTCGCTCCCGGTGTTCGAAGGGGTGAGGGAGCTGCTCGATGCCGGTCACTACCCGGGAGGCTCGGCCCGCAACCTGGCGTCCATCGATCCGCACGTCCGAGGTGACGTAGACCACGACATCCGCCGGATCATCGCCGATGCCCAGACCTCCGGTGGCCTGCTCATCAGCGTCCCCGCGGAAGCCACCGACGACCTGGTGTCCGAGATCTCCGCTCGCGGCTCAGACGCCTGGGTGATCGGTACGATCACCGAAGGGGACGCGGGCACCATCACGCTTCGTTGACGACGAATCCGCCAAGATTCCCACGGGCGGTACGCTGGTGTTTCACACTCCCACGGATCGATCACCATGACTGAACCGACCTTTCTCACCCCTGAAGCGAAGACGAAGCTCGAAGCCGAGCTCGAGGAGCTCACCACCAACGGTCGAGCCGAGATCGAAGCGCGGATCCAGGAGGCACGTGAGATGGGCGACCTCCGCGAGAACGCCGACTACGACGCGGCCAAGAACGAGCAGGGGCTCATGGAAGCCCGGATCAGGCAGATCACGCACATCCTGAACAACTCCGAGGTCCGAGAGGTCGAGGACAGCGACGAAGTGGTCGTCGGCAGCCTGGTGACCGTGGTCGACGACGACGGCGATGCGATCGAGTTCTTCGTCGCTCCCCCCGAGAACAAGCAGCCCGGCGTGCTGCTCGCCTCGCCCTCCGGTCCGCTCGGAGCCGCCCTGCTCGGCTCGCGTGTCGGCGACGAGGTCAGCTACGACGCACCGGCCGGCACCTTCACCGTCAAGATCCAGAAGATCGCACCGTTCCGCGGCTGACCCGAACGACGGGAACACCCCGATCGCGTCCTATCGTGACCGCTGAACGGAGGCGATGATGCGACGAAGGCTTCTGAGGCCGAGAGAACTCGCCCGCCAGCTGCGCCTGCGCGCACGTCGGGAACCGGGGGAGGTCGAGGAGTACCTGGAGGGGCACGGGGCCGATTGGGCCGCCATCGCCGAGGCCACACCCGGCGACGCCGCCGACATCCTCGAGGCGATCAGTGAAGCCGCCGCAGGCGAGCTGGTCACCGAGCTCTCCGTCGATGACGCGGCCGAAGTGCTCGAAGAGCTGCGCGACGACCTGGCTGCGGAGATCCTCCTCGAACTCGATCCGGCCAGGGCATCGGAGATCCTGACTGAGATGCCGCCCGAGGAGGCGGTCGACATCCTCGAGCAACTCGAACGGGACGAGATCAACTCGCTGCTCGAACTGGTCGACGACGAGGCGGCCGACGAGATCCGTGACCTGCTGACGTTCGCCCCTGACAGTGCCGGCGGTCTGATGACCACCGACATCGCCGCATTGCCGATCGGGATGACCTCCGGCGAGGCGATCGAGCGACTGCGTCAGCTCCACGAGGAGGTCGAGGACCTCTCGTACGTCTACATCATCGACGACGACGAACGCCTGGTGGGGGTCCTGTCGTTTCGTGATCTGGTATTCAACCGCCCCGGCGTCGGCCTCGGCGACGCCATGGTGCGCAACCCGATCACCGTCCAGCCCGACACCGACCGCGAGGTCGTCGCCGAGCTGACCCAGCGGTACAACCTCTTCGGGATCCCCGTGGTGAGCAGCCAGGGCCGGTTGCTGGGGATGGTGACGCACGAATCGGTCATCGAGACCGTGCAAGCCGAGGCGTCGGAGGACTTCGCCACGTCGGTCGGCGCCGGAGCGGAGGAGACCGTCTACACCGACGTGGCGAGGTCGGTGCGGGTGAGGCTGCCATGGCTGGGCCTCAACCTCCTCCTCGCGCTCACCGTGGCCTTCGTCATCGAGTCACAGACCGGCCTCATCTCGCGTGAACCGGTGCTGGCCGCGCTCATGCCGGTGATCGCGCTCATCGGTGGCAACGGTGGCGCACAGAGCCTGGCCGTCGTGATCCGAGGATTGGCGACCGATTCGATCCCGTCGGGACGCAGTCGGGAAATCGTGGGCCGTCAGGCAGCCATCGGGTTGTTCAACGGTCTCGCATTGGCGGTGTTCGCCGCGCTGGTCACGGTGACACTGCTGGGTCTCGGCATCTTCGGCACATCGCAGGCCTCGAGCGTCGAGATCGCCACCGTCGTCGCCATCGCCGCGCTCGCCAACCTGTTGATCGCCTCGACCGCCGGGACGCTCATCCCCCTGGGGATGCGCCGCATCGGCCTCGACCCGGCCCTGGCCTCGAGCATCTTCCTCACCCTGATCACCGACATCGTCGGCTTCGGAGGCTTCCTCGGCGTCGCCGGCCTGCTCCTCTGAACGAGGGTCGGATTCAGCCGTCGGTTCGACGCCGCTGCAACATGTCGGGTGGAATGCGCTTGAGATCGTCCTTCGGGAACCCTCCGAGGAGCGACCAGGCGATGTCGAGGGTGTCCGTCAGCGACCGTCGCGCCGACTGGTTCACGAATCGACGCTCGAATGCGTCTGCGAACTCGAGGATTCGCCGGTCGGACTCGCTCAGACTGCCTTCCCCTACGACGGCGATGAGCCGACGCAGGTCACGGCCCTGGGCGTAGAGCGAGTAGATCTGATCGGCGAGGGGGCGATGGTCCTCACGCGTCTTGCCCGCCCCGATACCTGCATTCATCAGTCTGCTGAGGCTCGGAAGGACATCGACCGGTGGGAAGACACCGCGACGGTGGAGGTCGCGCGAGAGAACGATCTGTCCTTCGGTGATGTAGCCGGACAGGTCCGGGATCGGATGTGTGATGTCGTCGTCGGGCATGGACAGGATCACCAGCTGGGTCACGGAGCCCGCGTGGCCATGTAGACGGCCTGCGCGCTCGAAGATCGACGCCAGATCCGTGTACATGTATCCCGGGAATCCGCGTCGACCGGGTACCTCCTCTCTGGCCGTGGCGACCTCCCGCAGGGCCTCGCAGTAGTTGGTCATGTCGGTGAGGATGACGAGGACGTGCATGCCCCGTTCGAAGGCCAGGAACTCGGCCGTCGTGAGCGCCAGCCGAGGAGTCAAGAGACGTTCGATCGTGGGGTCGTCGGCGAGATTGAGGAACAGCGCCGTCTGGTTGAGTCGCCCTCCCTCCTCGAGATGCCTCCGGAAGAAGCTCGCCTCCCTCGCAGTGGTGCCCATGGCGGCGAAGACGACGACGAACTCGTCCTGCTCGGCTCCGACCACCCGGGCATGCGTGGCGATCTCGGCGGCGAGCTCACCCGCCGGGAGTCCGAAGCCGGAGAAGATCGGGAGCTTCTGTCCGCGCACGAGTGTGTTCAGGCCATCGATCGTCGAGATTCCGGTCTCGATGAACTCGGACGGGTAACGCCGGGCAGCCGGGTTGATCGGAAGCCCGTTGACATCCCAGAACTCCTCCGGCATCGGAGGCGGACCGCCGTCCGCCGGCTGTCCCGAGCCATCGAACATACGCCCGAGCAGGCTTGCTCCGACACCGAGCCGCGCGCTGTCGCCACCCAACCTGACCCGTGTGGTCGCCAGGTCGAGACCCTTCGTGCCTGAGTAGACCTCGATGACGGCGCGACTGCCATCGACCTCGAGGACCTGCCCCCGCCGGATCTCGTCGTCTGGGGTCACGACGTCGACGACCTCCTCGGCGTGCACGCCGGATGCGTGGTCGATGAACAGCAACGGACCGGAGACGTAGCTGACGGTTCGAAGCTCGACGGTGCGCAGGCCTCGATCGATCATGCCCCGGCCACCTCCTCGGTGATCCGCTGCATGAGCCCCCGGGCCCGCTCGCCGAACCCCTCGGGCTCCCAGAACTTCATCCGTCCCAGCTCGGCGAGCACCGGTGCCGAGGTCACCTCGCCGGCATCGACGTCCTCCGACGAAGCCAGCTCGATCATCCGATCGTGCGCGTGTCTGATCGCGGCCAGCATCCAGAACTGCTTCTCGAGTGGGCAGTAGGCGTCGATCTCGTCGTAGGCGGATTGCTGGAGGAAGTCCTCACGCAGCAGGCGCCCGGTGTGGAACGTCACCCGTTCGATCGGTGCGAGCGCATCGGCACCGAGCAGCCGCACGATGCTCTGCAGCTCGTCCTCACGGCCGAGCAGCTCAAGTGCCCAGGCTCGATGGCGCGACCAGTCCCTGTCGATCCGGTCGTCGAACCAACCATCGAGTGCGTAGAGCGAATAGCTCCGGTTCCAGTGGATCGCCGGGTAGTGGCGGCGACGGGCGAGGTCGGCGTCCAGCGCCCAGAACGTACCCGCCAGCCGCAGGCTGTACTGGGTGACGGGCTCGGAGAAGTCGCCACCCGGCGGCGAGACCGCGCCGATGACGGTCACCGAACCCTGACGGGCGGGCGACCCGAGCGCTTCGACCGTCCCGGACCGCTCATAGAACTCGGCGAGCCGGGAGGGCAGGTACGCCGGATAGCCCTCTTCCCCGGGCATCTCCTCGAGCCGGCTCGACACCTCTCTCAACGCCTCTCCCCAGCGGCTCGTCGAGTCGGCCATCACCGCCACGTCGTAGCCCTGATCCCGGTAGTACTCGGCGATGGTGATCGCCGTGTAGATGCTCGCCTCTCGGGCGGCGACGGGCATGTTCGACGTGTTCGCGATCAGGATGGTCCGGTCCATCAGCGATGCTCCCGAACGGGGATCGACCAGAGTCGGGAACTCTTCGAGAACCTCGGCCAACTCGTTCCCGCGCTCTCCACATCCGACATAGATGATCACGTCCGCGTCCGACCATTTGGCGAGTGTCTGCTCGTGAACGGTCTTGCCCGTCCCGAAGCCGCCCGGGATCGCCGCACTGCCGCCTCTCGCCACCGGATAGAGCATGTCGACGACTCTCATCCCCGTGACGAGCGGCGTGTCCGGATCGAGTCGTCGGGTCGATGCTCGACGGAGCCGGACCGGCCATCTGGCGGTCAACGGCACCGGACGGTCATCGACCCAGATGACGGTGCCGCTGGTCTTGACGGGGCCTTCCGAGACCGCCGTGACGATGCCACTGACACCGGCCGGCACCATGATCCGATGTTCGATGGCGGGGGTCTCGGCCACGGTCGCGATCACGTCGCCCGGTTGGACGCGGTCGTCCACCACGACCTTCACATCGAGCTCCCAGTCGCGTTCCGACAGTGCCGGCACATCGACGCCACGGCGGAGGAACGGACGCCCGAACGGGTGGCCATCGTCGGCGGCCAGCGTTCGAAGGGGACGTTGCACGCCGTCGAACACCTGACCCAGGAGGCCCGGACCGAGTTCCACACCCAGCGGGCCGCCGGTATCGACCACGTCGCTCCCCACCTGGAGTCCTCCCGTGGATTCGTACACCTGGATCACCGCGGTGTCGCCGCTGAGCCTGATCACCTCGCCGATCAGGCCGCGACGACCGACCCTGACGACGTTGTAGAGACGGGTCCGGTCCAGCCCGGTGGCTACGACCACCGGCCCGGCCACCCGCTGCACCCTGCCCGGTGCGTGCCCGGGTCCTCGCCCATCGACCGCCATCATGTCTCGTCCTCGCCGAACGTGACGTGATATCCGATCGCTCGTTGCAGCCGGTCGGCCAGACGCGAGCGACGAAGCTCATCGGCCTCGACACCGACACCGGTCGGCAACTCGACCACGACCGGGGACACCGACGCCTTCAGCCGCCGCTGCAGGTCATCATCGAAGCCCTCGAAGAGCGGCCGATACACCGCGATCACGCCCCGCTCTCCTCCGGCGACCAAGTCCCGCACCAGCTGCTCGGCATCGGGCGACGAGTCCGCCTGCTCCACCGACACGCCGGTGAGACGGAACCCGTCAACGAGTTCCTCCGGTGAGACGACGATCAGCCTGGCAAGGGTCATGCCACCACCCCCAGCAGGCGGTCGAACGTCTCGTTTCGGTCGAGGTCGTGGTTCACCGCGCGGCCGATCAATCGCAGATTGGCGGCCTGTGCCTCCTGTTGCCCGATGTATCCGATCGGGACGTCGATTCCCAGGGGGTCGCCGCGCCGGAAACATGCGATCGACTCGAGTGCAGCGGCGTGATCGAGATCCGTGTCGAGCCGGGGGAGATCCCGATGCTCGAACCATGCCGAGAGGGCAGGCCGCCAGATCGGATCGACACGGGTGGGCAGCTCGCTGCCGAGAGCGGAGTCGTTTAGGGCAGCCAGCTCGCTCCAGACCTCCGGGTGCACCGCTCCCCCCGCGATCGGTTCGTGGGCCACCACACCGGTCAGGCCGGCATCGGCTCTCAGTCGGAGCTCCGACATGAGATTGACCCGGTCGACCTCTCTGGACAGCAGTTCGGAGACCCGATCGCCCTCACCGCGATCGGCGGCGGCGAGTTCTCCGAGCGCCCGATCGAGCGCATCCTCCAGCACCAGCACATCACCCGACTCGGTGAAGGCCGGCAGGGCGTGGCGCAGATGGCGGACGACGCCGGGCGACGGCAGGCCCCAGACACTGAGGAGGTCTACGGCCGCACGGACGTCCCGCTGAGAGGCGATCTCTTCGAGGGTTCGGGCCTCGAAGGCTCCGGCCGCGACGAGCGTGGCGGTGCCGGGAGTCTGTTGTCTCCGTCCTGCGAGATCGCGCAGGATGGAACGCACATTGCGGAGATCCCATCTCGACAGCAGGACCCGGAGCCGGTCGGCCACGCCACCCGAGTAGAACGAGAGCACATCGCCGAGCTCGCGGGACAGATGCGTCCTCACGGCCTCGTCGAGACGTCGAATGCCCTGATGACGGCTCATGGCTGCGGATACGTCCTCCGAGTAGTCAAGCTGGGCCAACGAACCGAGCAATCCATCGAGGCTCGAAGCGGCGAGCAGGCCCCGGTAGCCGGCAGCGGACAGCCACGATGCCGCCCGCACTCGCAAGCGGGCGTTTCCATAGTCGAACCCCGTCATGTCGGTGCCTCCACGGCGCCCATCTCGGGAATCACTTGAACCGCGAGACGGCGCAGCGGTCGCTCCGACTGAACCAGCCTGCTGTCGACGGTGTTCCTCACCGACCGTCCATCGTCGGCCTCGACATCGAGCCCCCCGATGCACTCGAGGACGCCTTTCACGGCGCCGGTGGAGCCGGCTTCTCGAGCGATCCGCAGGGCGAGTTCCACGTCTTCGGATCGGACGAGCAGAGTGGCGGCCGGGTCGGGCACGACGGCGACGGCCTCGGCGTGGAGCGCTCGGAAGATCCCAGGGTATTCGGAGCCTGCCACCGCCTGATGGACGCGACCGACGAGTCGCCCGAGTGCCTCTTGGAACAGGGCCTCCTTGACGTCGGCCACCTTCCGATCCGACAGGAGCCGGGCGCGGTTGACGATCCCGGCGACGGCATGGTTCGTCTCCTCCGCCCTCGAGTCCTCCCAGTGAGCCTGCTCCTCCTGGGAACGGGAGCGCGCCTCGGCCAGGATGGCCTCCACCCGCAGGGACGCCTCGTCGGTGATCCGCTCCACCTCGGAGTCGGCCTCGGCGGCGATCGCCGCGACGATCGTGTCGAGCGCCATCAGCCGCCGAGCAGGAGGATGATCATGGCGGCGACCGCGAAGCCGAGGATGACCAGCGTCTCGGGGAGCGCAAGCAGCAGGATCACTCGTCCGGTCAGCTCGGGCTTCTCCGCGAGCGCGCCGATGCCGGCCGAGCCGATCCGCGCCTGGGCATACCCGGTCGCGAGCGCAGCCAGTCCGATCGCGAGACCCGCACCGATTCCGAGCAGTCCGATCTCCATGTTCATTCCTTTCTCTCGAGGGACCCGAAGGGCTGGAACGGAGTTCCGTCCCCCTGGTAGAACTTGCCGAAGAACTCGACGTAGTGGAGGCGAAGGGCCTGGATCGTCGGGCTGAAGACGCCCAAGACGAGATTCAGGCTGTGGAAGAGACCGGCGATGATGACCCCGAGCCAGATGGGCCCGAGGGCGCCCAACTCGTTGGCCACGCGCGCCAAGTACACCGAGGCGATCCCGATCGCTGCGATGCGGAGATACGACAGGACATTGCCCACCAATCCCATCAACTCGAGCGGACCGGTCAACAACCCGATCGGACCCTCCATGGCGATCAACAGCACCGTTCCGACCACCACGACGGCGATCGCCGGGGTCATGAACCCGCTGGGAAGTCGATCGACGACGACTCCGACGATCGCCATCAGCCCCACCAGGGCGAGCAGCGTTCCGACCGCGGTTCCGAGTCGTCTGCGATCGTGCTCGCGACCTGCCATCCAGACGCCGAGGACCAGTCCGAGGGTGATGTGCGCCGCGCCGACCGCGACCGCGAACACCAGCAACGGTTGAAGCGCCTCCTCGCGGTTGATCCAGATCGGTTCGAGCCCGAGAAGGCGGTGGCCGAGGTCGCCGAGCAGTTCGCCGAAGATCACACCCCAGATCACGGTCCAGACGGCGGCGAGCACGAACACCTTCGACACCTCGGCCACTCTCGGAGAGGAGGCTCTCGTCCGGCGGCGCACGTACAGCGCAGCCGCCAGGAGTATCAGCCCGTAGACGATGTCTCCGAGCATCATCCCGAAGAACAACGGGAGGAAGATCATCATCAGTGTCGTGGGATCCAGGCTTCCGTACTGCGGGGAGGACAGCAGCGAGACGAGCGGCTCGAACGGTCGAGCCAACGACCGATTGGACATGAGCACGGGCGGGTGCTCCTGCTCGCCGAGGGGCGCCACCTCGACGATCACCTCTCCTCGACCTTCCTCCTCCATCAACCTCCCGAGTTCGACGAGCCGAGGGGTCGGGACCCATCCGGAAACGACGAAGGTGTGTGGGGTCGCTCCGAGGTGTCGCAACGCGGTCAGTTGCTCGAGCCTGTCACCGAGCTGTCGCGATAGGGCGGTCCACTCGGGTCGCCGGCGGATCTCGTCGTCGATCTGTTCACGCAAGCCGGTGATCTCGATCGGGAGCTCGACGAGACGGCGCTCCATCATCGTTATGGCCTCCCGGAACGGCACCGCCTCGAACTGGTGTGGGAGGCGAACCCGGTTCACCTGCTGACGGCCGAGCAGGGACTGGATCGCCGGCTTGGCCGTCTTGGGAGTGACCAGCACGGCGCCGACGGTGTCGGTGTCGACCTGGCCCGAGATGATCTCGAAGTTGCCGGACAGCATGTCGTCCAGCGCTGCGTTGAGCTCTCCGAGGGCCCCGGCGTGCCGGGCATCGAGGATCACGGCGTCCGTGTCGTATCCCTCGAGTTCGGTGAGCTCGGGGAGGAGCGGCACGAGCCGTTCCAGTGATCGAACGTGGCGGGGCAACGTCTCGAGCTCCGCCTCCAGCTCACGGGTTCTGCGCGCCAGTTCCTCGATCCGGGGGGCGGTCTCGTCCAGTTGAGCGCGGACGCGGTCGAGATCGATGTCGACGAGCCCGACGGGCTCGGCGAGCGGCGTCCGGCACAACGAGAGGAGCCCCCCCAGACGAGCCTTGAGGTAGCGCAGGTCCTCGATCGTGCGCAGTTGGTCGTCGTCGGCCGACATCGGCGGCAGTGTCACCGAGGCGTCGTCGGTCACGTCGATGAGGTGCACGACGGCGGATCGGTGGAGCGCTTCGAGGGTCGACTCGAGGCGTCTTCGGTGCCCGATCACATGGACCTTGGTCATCGGTACCAGCATCAGGTCACTCCGGTCCCGGCAACACGATGCCGAGCATGGCGTCGACGAGGCGATCGATCTCCGGTGTGACGGCACGGCTGAGCGCGTCGATCCGCTCCTCGACCGAGCGGGAGATCTGCGCCGCCTGCTCGTTGGCCGCCTCGAGTGCCGCCTCGTGCCGTTCGTCGGCGATTGCACGCCCGCGCGCCCGCGCTTCGTCGACCATCCGGACCGCTTCGCTCCGTGCCGCGGCGATGCGCCTCTCGGCCTCTTCGGTGGCAGCCGCCACGGTCCGGGCAGCGGCCAGCTCGGCAGATCTGATCTCCGTGAGTGGCGATGGGGAGGTCATCGATGGCCGAGCCTCTCGTTGCGACGAGAACGTTGCGCCTTGGCACGCTTGAGTCGAAAACGATCCTGGCGCTCACGCTCATCGAGAATCGTCTGGATGGCGCCGGCCTCCCGTTCGAGCTGAGGGATGACGATGTTCTCGAGCGCATTCACGCGACGGGTGGTCGTCGCGATCTCGTCGACCAGGCGGCGCAGTCGCAGCTCGCGTCCTGCGAGCTCGAGTGCGAGTTCGAGCTCGCTCTCGAAGTGTGCCGCTGCCTGGTCGATCCGTGCGCTCGTGCCGCCCAGCGAGTACCCGCGATCGACGATCGACCGTGCAACGGGCCGGTACTCGATGTCGGCGATCCTCACGCCCATGATGTAGACGGGGCGCGCATCGAGCGGAATCCCGACCGTGCCCCCGGCGGCGGCGGAACGGACGACATCGGGCCCGTCGAACGCCTCGGCAATGGCGAGTGCCCTTCTGGCGGATGCGGCTGCGCGTTCGAGCGCTCCTTCTCCCGACAGCACGAGGTCGGCGACCTTGCGGAACTCCTTCATCAGCTGATCCCGCTTGTCCTCGAGCAGGTCACGACCCCGTCGGGCCAAGTCGAGCTGGCTCCGTCGGGCCAGGAGCTCCGAGCGGGTGGCACTCGTCCGTTCCACGCTGCACCTTCCTCCCGTTCAGTATCGGCGCCGGCCGGCCGGCGGGGATGCGGCCGGAGGTCACATCTTGGGAACCCGACCGGCGGCGGTCACGGGGAGAGCTCGCTGCCGTCTCACGATGATCGAGATCAACGACGGGTAGTCGATCAGCGAGGCGTCGTCCAGGAGCAGGACGGCCGGATCGCACCAGTTGCTTGCGACGGCGTGAAGAGTCCGAGCTCACCGGCCGCACTAGTTTGAGAGGCCTCAGAGGCCGAGGAGATTCATGAGCACCATCGTCAAGATCGGAGCGACCGCCGCGGGGTTGTATGCGGCGACGTGGTTGCTCGACGGACTCGAGTTCGAGGGGGGCTTCGGTGGCCTCCTGCTGGTCTCGGTTCTGATCGTCGTCGTCAACCTGTTCGTCCGCCCCATCATCAAGCTCCTCAGCTTTCCCGTGATCCTGATCACGTTGGGCCTGTTCACGCTCGTGATCAACGCGCTGATGTTGCAGATCGTCGTCTGGCTCTCCGAGCCGGAACGATTCGGACTCGGGTTGAGCTCCGATGGGTTCTTCTGGTCGACGTTCCTGGGGGCGATCATCATCGCCATCGTCCGGACCGTCATCGAGAACGTCTTCGACGACTGAGCGCACCCGCCGGCGGTAGCCTCGGCGCATGCGGAGCGACGCATCGTGGTCCCTCTCGGTCTGGCAGACCGACTCGAAGAGCTGATCACTGGGAGGGTCTCCACGAGCCTGTCGGAGCAACTGCGAGATCAACCGGAAGCCTTCGCTAAACGGTCGAGCTGAATCTCGTCGATCCCGCTCTGCTCGCTGATCCCGAGACGCTGGACCTTGACCGACACGATCCGCCGGTTCCGTGATCTCATCGCCGAGCGGTCGGCGATCGAGCCGTCGGTGCTCGCACGGCTCGACGTCAGACCGCTCGACGTGATGCGAACCGAGGAGCCCGGCGGCCTCCCGGCCACCGGAGTGACTCAGGTGCCACTCACGGTGGTGTGTTCTCCGACCTGGAGGGATTCACGAGCTTCACGAGCGAGCGGGGTGATCTCGAGGCGAGCGCCCTCCTGTCCGACCACTACGACGCGGTCGAGTCGATCACGAGAGGCAAAGGCGGCCACGTCGTGAAGAAGATCGGCGACGGCCACATGCTGTCGTTCAATGCGCCTTCTGCCGCGGTGATGGCGTTGTTGGACCTCACCGCCGCCGCCGCCGCCCGCTTCGGCTACGAGCGGGCGCGCACCGCGGTGCCGTCATCGAGACCGACGGCGATCTGATCGGGCACGTCGTCAACGTGGCGTCCCGAGTGACCGACACTGCGTCCGGTGGGGTGTCCCTGATCACGAGAGACGTCAGGGAGGCGGCGGGAAGCCTCCCCATGGTGTCGTACACGAACACTCGCTCCGTCGCACCGGAAAGTCTGACCGAGGACGTCGAGGTGTCAGAGGTGACGCTCGGCTGAACGGCCGAGCCGCTCGACCGACCCGATAGGGTTCGATCATGACGACGGATCTCCGTATTGCCATGATCGGGTCACGCTTCATGGGGCGCGCCCACTCGAACGCCTGGAACCAGGCCGCCCGCTTCTTCGACCTGCCGCTGCTTCCGGCACTGGCGGTGGTCGCCGCACGTGACGGCGACCACCTGAGGACGTTCGCTCCCAGATGGGGTTGGGAGCGTTGGACCACGGACTGGAGAGACGCCGTCACCGCAGACGACGTCGACCTGGTCGACATCGGAACGCCGAACCATCTGCATGCCGAACAAGGCATCGAGGCACTCGAGGCCGGCAAGCACGTTGCCTGCGAGAAGCCCCTGGCGGGCACACTCGACGATGCCAGAGCGATGCGCAACGCCGCTGCCGAAGCGACGGGATCGACGTTCGTGTGGTTCACGTACCGTCGCGTCCCGGCGGTCGCCCTGGCCCGCCAGCTGATTGCCGAGGGCAGGATCGGCCGCATCTATCACGTGCGCGCCGCATACCTCCAAGGATGGGGCGGTCCGGAAGCCGCCCGCACCTGGCGCTTCCGCGAGGAGCTCGCCGGATCGGGGGCGCACGGTGATCTCAACGCTCACATCATCGACATGACGCGGTTCCTCACCGGTGAGGAGATCGTGGAGGTGAGCGGAGCCGTGGAACGGCGGTTCATCGATGAACGCCCGCTGGCGGACGATCCCACGGCCGGCGGTCCAAGCACGGTCGACGACGCCGTGGCCTTCCTGGCACGGCTCACCGGGGGCGCGGTCGCGACGTTCGAAGCGACGCGCCTCGCAACCGGCGTGAAGAACTCGAACAGAATCGAGATCCATGGGGAATCGGGAGCGATCAGGTTC
>Ga0224512_10003437_pt1 | contig 13932 bp, 7 predicted proteins | sample SF_May12_sed_USG_4_FD_169103 | JGI IMG/M metagenome (GOLD analysis project Ga0224512, IMG submission 169103) | Sediment microbial communities from San Francisco Bay, California, United States - SF_May12_sed_USGS_13 | ecosystem: Environmental > Aquatic > Marine > Sediment | place: USA: California...
AGGTCATTTATGGATGTGATAGCTAATCTTTTCATTAGTAGATTATTTACCACTTCATAGATCCTACTATGATCTTATTACCGGCCGCCGTAGTTTTCTTTGGTTGAGACAGGCAGGTGTTTTGTAACTTAAATAGCAATTAGGAGCCTCTTGAAACAACTTTCTGCATTATTATACCCTCTCCTATTTTGTTGTCAGCTCTTTGCGCAAACAAAGGATACCGTGATGGCCCGAGCTCTCTTGGACCAAGGCATGTTGCATTACAGAGACCGCAAATTTGATAGTGCTTATCAGAAGTATGACCTGGCTCTAGAGCTCTTCGCTAAAGCTGGAACAGTCGAACAGCTAGCTGATGCATACGTTTGGCGGGGAAACACCAATTACCGACTACAGAATATGAACCAGGCCATCTCAGACTATCATCAGGCGGCGGAGATTTACCTGACGATATACGACTCAAACCACGTTGCTCTTGTTAGACCATATAAAGGACTCTCCGGGGCCCACTACGCCCTTGGAAATGCACATGATGCCAGCCATTGGCAGCACCTATCACACCTGATTACCCTGGAGTATTATGGAGAAGAAGATATTCAAAGTGCCATTTCGTATTACAACCTCGGTACTGAAGCCCTTAATTATGGAGCGTACCGAAGGAGCCTTAGCTACTTCCTGAAAGCATTGCCAATCTATCTCAAAGAGTATTCAGCTGGGCATGAGAGACTGTCAAGTCTTTTTGTCAATATGGGTATCATCTACGACAAAATGGGCGATGTAGAGCGTGCAGCTGAATATTATCACAAAGCCAATGAAATCGATATTGGTATGCATGGAGAGGACTATTGGCTTCTAGCTTACAACTATCTCAACCTCGGCAAAGTGTATCGACAAATAGATCAGGATTCTATTGCTGCTGATTGCTTCAATACTAGTGTTCGTATTGCGGATGCTAACGATCTGTATGAAGTGCTCGCCACCGGCTACTATGATTTGGGATTAATCGAACAGAAAGCGGGAAACTATGCGGCCGCAGAAGACCTTTATCAGCAAGCAGTGATGGTTCTGATAGAGGCGCTGGGTGAAAGGCACCATCAGCTAAATCAATATTATGGATCACTGGCAGAGATTGAATTGGAACGTGGTGAATTAAGCAATGCTCAAAAGTATCTTGAGCTGGCCATCGAGATCGTGGAGGAGACCTTTAGCGACAAACACCCACAAATTGGCGAACACTTCAGTGCCCTGGCAAAAGTTGCGATCGCCAGAGGAAACTTTTCCAAAGCGCATAAGTACATTGAGAGTGGTATTTCATCACTATATCCTGCCGGCAGCAATTGGTCGATTGACAGCCTCGAATACGCGAACGCCCTGAACTCGGGAGTCCTGTTGCAACTGATCTTAACCCGGGCAGCCATATTCGAACACCAGCAAAGGACTACCGGCAATCCGGAAGATCTATTAGCAGCGCTGGGAATGTATGAGACTGCTTCTGAAATCATCGATTATAGAAGGAGAAGTTTTGTCGGAGAAGGGTCGAAAGAACTACTACAAAGCTCCGTAGTGGCAATTTTCGAGCGGGCCATTCGACTCTGCATTGATCTGCAGCAAGTCACTGGTAATAATCGATTCCTGGCAATGGCATTCAACTTTGCAGAGAAGAATAAATCGGTTATCCTGGCTGAGGCATTAGGGAGACAGGTCGAAATGTCAATGAAGGATGTACCTCCCGAGCTATTGCGTGGGGAGCGAGATCTTACCGAAAAAATTAGCTATGCTCGAACAAAACTCCTTAACGATCCAACTAGCCCTGAACTAAGAAGGGCACTTGACCAGCTGGAGTTTAGTTACGATTCTCTTGTAAATCATATATCACAATTCTATCCGCACTATTTCGATCTTAAATATAATCTCAGTGTATCTGCTGTCGACGATGTGCAGAGTCGCTTGAGAGAGGATCAGGCACTTTTGTCCTTTTTCGAGGGCAATAGCAATTGGTTTGTATTTCGAATCGATCGTGATTCTGCAGCGCTGCATCAAGTATCTAAGACTGAACTTTCCAATGATGAGCTCCTCACCTTTCGAGAGATAAGTAGTAATCCTGTACTCGACTTTCAGGCTGATTTGGCATATCATATCTACCATCAGCTGATTGGTGTCTCCGTTGGAGACAAATCTTACCAGGAGCTCATTATTGTACCGGATGGGATTCTTGGCCATTGTCCTTTCGATGCTCTGCTGCTGCAACCCGGGAGTTCCGCTGCAAACTTTCTTATATATCGTTTTGTAATCTCATTTTCCAACTCAGCTACCTTATTTTGCCGGGGTACAGCTGAGCTGCATGCCAATGCAATCGATTACGCTGGATTTGCACCAAGCTATAGGGCTAATCCCTCCGGTGGGGACCTAAGGGATATGCTTGCCAATTTGCCTCACGCAAGGGACGAAGTAATCGCTGGAGCGAAAATCTTCAATGGAAAGACCTTTTTGGATGAAGAAGCCAGTGAAATCAACTTCGTGAGTCTAGATCCAAAGCCGGCAATATTGCATTTGGCTATGCACGCCTGGATCGACGATCAGCAACCAATTTACTCTCGCTTGATTTTCTCGCATTCGTCAGATACTTTGGAGGATGGTAATCTGAACGCCTATGAGATATTTGACCTGGACCTGGGTAGTCAGCTCACATTGTTGAGCGCATGTAACACAGGATATGGCATGGTCAGAAAAGGGGAAGGCATCATGAGTCTTTCGCGTGCGTTCATGTACGCCGGATGTTCCAACATAGTAATGAGCCTGTGGCAAGCAAGGGATCGTCCGACAACCACAATCATCACTTCATTTCTTCGGAAACTGAAATCTGGCACTCCGAAGAATGCTGCGTTGCGAGAAGCTAAACTGGATTACTTGGAAGCAGCTGATCCTTTCGAATCGCATCCAGCAAATTGGGCTAGTTTGGTGCTGGTAGGCGATACAGAACCGATATTTCTGGGGGGTTCTAATGTCTGGATTTATACGTTGATTGGATTGGCTCTGATTACTTTTCTCATCTGGAGAAATTGGCCTGCCAGGTACCCGCAAAGCTGATTAAAAATAGATATTTTATATTCGGTAATGCCTTGAAAATATGTCCGAGATCATATATAAAATACTCAATAAAACGGTTTCAATCGAAGCCGGAGAGACGATCCTGCAGCATTCCATTAAGCACAAGATTCCCCACCTGCATGAATGTGGCGGCAGTGGCCTATGTACCACTTGCCGTGTCCAGGTTCTGGATGGTTTGTCACATCTTTCAGCACCTACTTCTCACGAAATTGAAGTAGCCAAAGCCCGTCACTGGGACGCTGCAACACGGTTAGCTTGCCAGGCAAAAGCAGAAAGTGGGCCCATTTCGATTGAACGATTAGTTTGGACTCCTGCCGAAACCAGCAATCTGCAATTAGAGACGATTCCAATGGGCATAGGCGAGGAAAGAGAGATGGCATTTCTCTTTTGCGACATGCGTAACTTCACCAAAATGGCGGGGCGCCAACTTAATTTTGATCTGGCGCATATCCTCAACCGGTTCTTTACCGCACTCGGTGACCCTGTCTTTATGAACAATGGAATAATCTATCAGTACGCTGGTGATGAAATCATTGCCTTATTTGGTGCGGGTGGAGGCCAGAGCGCAAAGAAAACCTGTCTTGATTCGATAAGAGCAGCTATGGGTATGCTATACGCAATCGAAAGATTGAACAGATGGGAGTTGAAGGACTTCGGTTTGAAACTAAAGATTGGAATCGGAGTACACTTCGGAAAGGCATTCATTGGAAATATCGGACATCACCGTCATAAACAATTTGCAGTGATTGGAGATCCGATGAACGTAACGAGCAGGATACAGGCAAAGAATAAAGAATTAAATACCGAGTTTCTCATTTCCGATACCGTTAAGCAGCTTCTTCCAGACGAAGTTCTGGAGGTAGCGTCTTCTTCCAAAGTCCGGTTGAAAGGTAAAGAAGGTTCTTTTCCAGTTTATGAGATCGTTGGTTTCAAGGAAGAAGACCAGAATCTGGTGCTTCAGGCTTCGCTTGATCAACTTTTGAAAAATGAAGAATCCTTCGCTGCCCGTTTCTATGACAAAGTGTTCACGAGGGCCCCGGAGGTGCGCCAGTTGTTTTCGGAAAACATGTTTGAACAAGGTCGTATGCTGACTCATATGTTGAGGGGAATAATCTATGCGCTAAGCCGCCCCAATCACCTTCAAATGGGATTATTGGCACTTGGACGGCAACATAAAGATTATGGAGTGCTTCCCGATCACTATCCGCTGGTGAGGGATATTCTCTGTGAGACCATTAGTGAGGAACTCGATCAGGACTATACAGCGGAAGTTGAAAAAGCCTGGCGGCAGGCATTGGACATGATTATTGGCATTATGCAGGGTGTCTAAGCGCCTATTCCGCTAAGGAAAAGCGAATTCCTCCCATCAGCCAACGTCCAGGCATTGGTGCTCCCAGGATATCCTGGTAATCTTCATCCAACAGATTATGAGTAGTTAGGTTTAGTGAAAGTTGATCGGTAATATTCACTCCCAAGCGAAAGTTCCAAACTTGATAATTAGGATTTAGTTGGACATCGAGAGAGCTTGCTAACCGCTCGGAGCGGTTCTTATATATTCCATTTAGGGCTATATCCAGTTTGCCCAACTTAAAAGATAGCATCGTGTTGATCAGATGTTTAGCATGGCTGGAAATATAGACCGAGATCACGTCTTCATCGTTGGAAGTATTGAGATAGGTGTATCCCATTATCCAGCGGAGTTGGGTCCGTTCATTCCATGAAGTCTGAAACCAAGATTCAAATTCTAATCCAAAGGTGTTGACATCTGTGATGTTTGAGGCATAGAAGTAAGTTTCTCCCGGTTGCAGGTTTTGATTATTCGGAATCTGTGAGGCATTAGTAGGCACGTAATCGATAAGATTGCTCGATTGGCGGAGGAAGGAAGTAGCTTTGAGCAGCCAGGTGGGGGTGGGCCGGTAATCCAGACCCAACTCTTCCGACCAGGACTCTTCGGCCCTAAGATCCGGATTTCCCAGGCTTCTTCCGGGAGTAAGATTTGGCAGAAGATAACTTACATATCGCTCGGTATAATCTGCGGCTCTCATGCTTCGACCGACAGAACCTCTCAAGTTGAAGGCCCCTGCGCGGTAAGAAGCATTAAATTGTGGAGTAAATTCCACCTTGTAGTTTTGATCGTAATCGAGACGAAAGCTACCGTTGAGGTTCCATTGACTTCCCGGTTGCCAGGCAGCCATAGCATGAATCCCGGTATGGAAATCAGAATGGTTACCTCTATCGCTACTTTCTATAGACCGGTGATCCACTTGGGTGCCGATATTCAATGATAATGACCGGTTTATATTTTGGCGGTGATTGATGTTTAGATTCCAAAAATTGGTGGAATGTGTATTGGTGGATGGAAAATCGGGACTGAAAACGAATTCATCGGTGCCATATCGATGAGCCAGGTTGATGCTGGTCAGAGTGTGTTCTGTGTTTTTTTGTAAGGCGAGCTGATTCCACCAGTTTTGGGTAGTTTCGATCGATTTGTCAAACGGACTGGTGGTATAGAAATAACGGGCACTAAAATGCCGGTCGTCGTAGGAGGTACGAGCACTCATCTGCCAATTGTTCTTAAATCTTGTTCCGAAAGACAGTCCAAAATTCTTCAGATCGAAAAAATTACGGTATTCCTCCAACTCTGTATTTCCGATAATCTTTTCTTCGATGAGTTCTCCTTTTGATTTGCTAAGACTGAAACCACCTGACAAGAAATATTTTTCCCGGTTTAAAGAGAAGCCATTTTGTGCCTTTACCAATCGATTTTCTCCGTAGCTAATTTCACTTGAAAGACTTGATTGATTCGTACTTCCAAAACCCTTTGTGATGATGTTGATCACTCCCCCGACTGCATCAGCTCCGTACAAAGCGGAGGCTGTTCCCCTCAGTACTTCAATTCGATCTATCTCCATTTCAGATACCGGAATGTAGCTATTGAAATGTCCTGTTAGAGGATCATTCAACTTCATACCATTTACCAAGATCAAAACCTGTGTAAAAGTAGAACCCCGCAATGAAATATCTCCCTGAACGCCAAAAGCATTTCTTGATTGAACTTCCACCCCTGGCAGATGTTGAAGCAGATCATCTAAGGAAGTGGAAACTATATTGGCAATGAGGTCTGATCGAGCCACCGTGATGTTCCTTCCTGTTTCATTCTGGGGTAGCGGTAGTCTCGTGCTTTGTACAACGATGGTGTCGATTTCCAATGGCACTTGTGACCACCCTGTTGATATCTCGATAAGAAAGGTGAATCCGATTAGCAACCCAATTTGCGATATACACGTACTCGTGCCCAAATCCATAAGATATCGGTATTCTGAATCGGTGAATATAGTATTATGCACGAACGAGAACTCTCATGCCGAACCGCAGAGATATGGCCTCACTACTAATTGATGCAAGCAGGTTACTCAGGCAAGTGAACAGGGTACAGATTCAGCAGAATAAACTAGGTCAGCAATTCACAGAACGGTCCGGTGCTGTCGGCAAAGGTGTCCACCTCTATATCCATCGCTGTAAGCATGGTCATGTAGAGATTGGCAAGAGGTGTTTCTTGATCAAAATAGAGGTTCTGCCCTGAAGCCAGCTTATGGCCGCCCAATCCACCTAGTACGATTGGCAGGTCATATGGTGAATGCCGGTTGCCGTCTCGCAAGCCAGAGCCAAATAAAATCATACTGTTGTCTAGCAAGGTGCCATTACCCTCTTTTATGCCATTTAATCTTTCCAGCATATAGGCATACTGTTCAATGTGCCATCTGCCGATGATCTCATACTGATCCATCTGCCTGGGATCGTTTTTGTGGTGTGATATCGCGTGATGTCCTCCATGGACACCATCCAGGAAGGAGAAATTCCGGTTGCTAACTGAATTTCCATACATGAAAGTGGCAATTCGGGAAGCATCACTCCAGAAGGCTAAGACCATGATATCGATCATCAAGCGGGCTTTTTCAGTGATATCGACACCTTCTGCATACTCAGCCCATTCATCGATACGAATATCCATACGCTCAAGTTCCTTGCGTATGTCAGGGGTAATTTGAGCTTCAAAGTCTGCCAGATTTTTCGGATTATCAAGTCGCTTTTCTACGGCTCTTACTGCATCCAGGTACTCTCCTAATTTATTCTGGTCTTCGATCCCGAGCTGCTTCTCCAGTGATTTTGCATCTTCCATGACCAGATCGAGTACACTCTTTTTGTGCGGATCAGGAGGCAAAGGTTTCTTACCAGGAATGTGATTCCGAAAAAGCCGATCAAAGGCCATTCGGGGATCTATTTCCCTGGGACATGGCTGAGTGGGACTCTGCCACGAGATCGTACCGCCATATAACCGCGTGAATCCCACTGCTTTATCGACACCGCTTTTTATGCGATCGAGACCGTATTGCAGACTGGGAAACATCGTGTCTTTGCCGATATGATTAGCCATAAGCTGGTCTAAGGAGATACCACCGCTATTTACTTTAGCATCGACTGTACGCTCAATAGGCATCGAAGTAAGGAAATTGGCAGTCTTGGTATAGTGACCATCAAAGCGACTAATCGAATTCTTGTTCATCAGACCGCCTAATACGAGAATCTTGTTTTTGACTTGTTTTAAAGGAGACAGGATAGGCGAAAGCTCAAAGTCACTACCAAGTTTGGCGGGATTCCATTTTTCCGGATGTACACCATTAGGCATCCACAAGCACGCAAATCTTTGCGGAGCTTGAGACGATGATTTAGCATGCCAGGCATTGGGGTAAACACTCTCCAGAAAGGGTAGTGCAACACAGGCTCCTAATCCTTTAAGCATTCGTCTTCGAGAAAATTGGTTTGACAATGTCATAACTTGTTGTCTTTGTATCGATCCGCCAAATCGCTTCGACGATACCTGAATGGATAGCTGTTCACCAGGGCGACCAATAATTCAGGACCATTAAAATTATTCTCAATTAATTGATTTGTCAAATCTCTTATTGTGTGGCTATCGAGAAACTCTACTCCCCTACCCAGGGCATAAGAGAGCAATTTCCTTGAGAAGTTTTCAGCAAATTTTTCTTTGTCAGATAAGAGTACTTCCTTGAGTTCTTCAGGGCCATTAAACACTACGCCATCTTCCAGCTCACCGCGGCTATCAATGGGGACGGTTCCATAGAATTCACGCCAGCGACCGATAGCATCATAATTCTCCAAACCAAATCCTATGGGATCCATTTTCTTATGGCATGGCATACAGCTCGAGGGTTGCCGATGCAACTCCAGCAGACTACGCAGGTCCAGTTCATCATGAACTTGATCTTTAGCTGCTTCCAACTCCGGCACATCAGGAGGAGGTGGAGGCACGGATTCTCCTAAGATCTGCTCCATAACCCATTGACCTCGCAGCACCGGGCTGGTTCGTTCAGGCAGAGAGGTGGAGACTAGCACCGCGCCCATTCCAAGGACACCACCGCGATTACTTTCCTTTAAGGCCACCTTTTGAAAGTCAGTTCCTTCAATTCCGGATACGCCGTAGTGGGTAGCCAGTTCTTTGTTGAGAAGGCCAAAGTCACTGTCAATCAATTGAAGCAAATTGCCCTGGGTGAATATGTAGCGAAAGTATTCTACGACCTCAGTGTACATAGCCATCCTCAGAGATGTGGTGAATTCGGGGAATTTTTCATGGTCGGTCTTAGATGAAAATATTAGATCTTGGACACCTAACCACTGAGGGGCGAAGTTTTCTGAGAACCGGTCAAATTTGGTGTCCTTTACCATCCGCAGGACTTCCCTTCGAAGAACTTTGGGGTCGTGTAGGTTCTCACGATAGGCTGCATCTAGCAAACGTTGATCTGGCATGGAGGACCAAAGTAGATAAGACATCCGGCTGGCGAGTTCAAAATTATTTACCGGATAAGGATCATTGATGGGTAAGTTTGCCTCCATTCGAAATAGAAAGCTGGGCGAGACCATTATCTTTTTGAAGACGGTGAGTATAGCTATCTCGAATCCATCTTTTTTACGCCACTCTTCGAAATATATGTTTTCAAAAAGTGACATTAATTCCTGTTCCTCATCGATTGACAGAAACCTACGATACGCTTTGTTGGCAAAGGGGAGAATGATGTCCTCAGCTATGTTGACCGGCTTTCTCCAATACACCTTTCTATCAGATATCTTACCCTTCCACCAATTAGTAAAATGACGCAATGGTCCAGCCCGGTAGGACCTTGGAGCCAACTGTTGCCAGAGCGCCGGATCATTTCTCACTTGTGTCAATACCGAATCTGCCGCGAGGTAATACCTTTCCATCAATAGCGGTGTCATGTAGAGAACTCCCGTTTGATTGTCAAAGCCTTCTCCTCCGGATGCTTCTGCCGGAAAGTACTTTAAGGCGTCAAACTCCACTCCCAGCAAATCCTTTATAGTATATCGATATTCCCGGTGACTCAGTCTTCTCATGATTGTGGGACCAGGATCCGGCTTTGCCAGAGCTTTTTCCAATATTTTCAAAATACCAGCAAGCATTGTGTCCTTGTCGGCTTGACTCATGGGAGGATTCGTAGGTGGTGGCATTGTGTTTTCTTCGACCACCTTTACTACTTTCTGAAAAAGTTCACCACTTCGAATCACGTGCACCACAAAATCGAATCGATCCAGATTAACCCCAGCCTTTTTGTCCGCTTCGTTATGGCAGGAGGTACAATGCTTTCTTAACAGCGAACGCACAGTTCGCCTGAATTCGAGGTCATCCTTTGTGTCTGCGGAGATGAAAGCAGGCAAAAGACCTAAAAGGATCATCGAAGCAGTCCTTATCAAAAAGGTAGAATGCATGGTACCTGTTTTCAGAAGCTTTTGAAGTTACAGCTTTTCAGACACAAAACTTGTATAGACTATTTGATTCAATAATAAGGGCCTTCTTCGAGGCACACTTTAACATTGGGCAAATAAGCGTCAAGGGTAGCTACCATTTCCGGAGAGACAAAGGTGTTAAATAGATAAACCTCCCGCAGCTTCGGGAATCTGGTGATCGCGAGTACGTGGATATCATTAATATCTGTATGCGACAAATTGAGCATTTCCAACTCAGGAAGCTCAGCTAAGTGGACGAGGCCACTCCCAGTGATGCAGCTCTTGGTTAGAATGACTTTTCTAAGATTAGGCATCTGCCCCAGATAATATAGACTTTCGTCCGTGATGTCTGCCGCTACCAGAGATATTTTGGAAAACACATCCGCATAATCCATTAGTTCAGCCAAATGTTCATCACCAACATGCCTTGGTGGAATCTGCATAGAGACGGCGTAGTAGCTGGAATCAGTATCGGGATCTGATAAGATCTGAAGGCCTTGCTTTACCCCCAGTCTTACAAGCTTTGGACTTAGTCTTTTACGTTCGTTCTGTGCCCTTTTCTTAGCCAACTGGACATTGGCAAGTTTAGGGAGATAGTTCGCTAAGCTAAATGCTGTAGTACTATCGTTTGGACCGCTTCCAACCGAGTCCGTAGCAGATGCTCCGGATTGAATCCACCAGGTGAGCAACGCCAGCTCATCCGCATCCAAAGGAGTCTTGCCATCAGGCGGCATGAAGTCAGGATGATCCTCGTCAAGATTAAGGCGCACCAATAATTCTGACTGTTCCGGATTGCCAGGTATCACACCCGGTTTTTCACTCTTCCCTCCTGCAACTATTTGTTCGATGGAGGTCAGGTTAAGTCCACCTTTTTGATTGGCATCATTATGACATTTCAAACATTTCTTTTTGAGTATGGGCTGGATCACATCACCATAGATCTGCATGGAAGCTGTAGACTTAATAGCAGGCGTGTTTTTAAGCTGGCGGGCGGTGGTCATCTCTTTCAGGGGGGATGTGAGAAAATCCGGTCCGTGGGTAATGGATCCACCAAGATGGCCAGTGTATGTGACAAGAAATACACTGGCAAAGATGAGAAGCCGGTACGCCTGTCGCCAACGCCATTTCTTGGTATGGTGAAAATACCTTCTGAAGAATGTTGACCAGGCTATCGCCAAAGTAACTATGACTCCTGTCCATTGATGCCAATCGAGATAGCTGCCTTCATAGTCTCCTGTACGAGAGAGCAAAAAACCGGCAAGAGTGGACAAAGTTGCGGCGTAGAGCGAAAGTCCGAATAGAACACTCAACATCCGTTGGATATGATGATTTTGCGAATGGCCTTGCCACCATTCCAGGCCTGCTGTTAAATAGATCAACACGATCGGGAAATGGATGAGGATGGGATGGGTCCTTCCCATAAAGCTGATCAGATGTGAATTCGATGACTCGATCAGGATAGGGAGCAAAAGCAGGAGTATGGAAAATATTACATTTCTAATGAGTGATCCCTGTAGCTGCATGAAATGAGTGCGATCGGTTATCCCTTAACAATGTTTTTTAAAGATAACTAAAGATCAGCGAAGCGAGATTTGAAGAGGTACGCGAAATGAAACTTCTTGAAAGAAGTGACACAGCAAAATCTGATAAAAGGCTTTATTTTCTGAAAACTTCGATTTACAGGTTAGTTCACCACTTGTGGAACAGGAATGATTTTTTGTCGTCATTCCGTTCAAAGAGAAGCGTCAACACATAAGTGCCATATTCAAGCGATGAGACGTCCACTTCTACGATAAATTCTTCATTGGACTTGAAAGTCTTGAAACTGGAATAGGTGCGTCCGTAGAGATCTGCCACTTCTACGAAGACATTTCCACTGCTCCGCTGATCACGCAGAAATACTTTCAACTGATCCTGAACCGGATTGGGAAACAAGACCTGATCTTGTAGTTGAGAGTTGTCCACGATTACCTCCAGTATCTGTATGTTGTTGCGCTTATCTCTTTCCAGGATGGCGGATTCTGGATCCAACACAGCGGTCAGCTTGTAGCGACCGGTACCTCGTGACAACGGAAATGGAACGGCAAAGTCAATGGTAAAATCCTCCTGGCCGGGCAAAATTTGTAGCTCCTCTTTTTGAATTGTGAAAGTGATGTTTTCATTTTCAGCCAGCAACTGGAAATGCAGACCGAGATTGTACTCCTGTTGGATACCAGAGTTGCTAAACTCAAAAGGCAGTTGTAGAGTTTGACCGGTATTGATTGTAAAGGATGTCTGATCCGTTTTGATCGAGAAATCGGGGAAGAAATCGCAGTCTTCCATAAGATAATTTAATTCCATCTCGTACCAAAAGTGCATTAGGTCGATTTGCCCCGGGGTGAACTTTTTACGGCACGTCGAGGGTGCATAACTCATAATATTAGATGGATCGGGTCGATAGAGATTACCGCTAGGGTCAGCAAAATTACCCTGATAATTACATCCCACTGCACCTGTGAAAGCCAAATTGGGGTCGGCAGGTGTGTCACAAATCAAGTCGCCAGCTGAATCACAATTTGATCCATCCACCAGCTCTATCCCTCGAAATGTCTCATGGGTATGCAGCAGTCCAAAGAAATGACCAATCTCATGGGCCAGAGTAGATCCATTGGTGCTACAGTTCTTTTGCATAATTATGAAGCGGTTGGATTCGCTACTGGCAAAAGGAAAAGTAGATATTCCACAGGCAGCAATGCTTAGCTCAGCATCTCCGATTTCATCCAGGTAGAAGATGTTGATGGTGTTGGGTACATGATGCCTATCATTGAGCTCGGTCGCAGCCTGTGCATAGGTGTACATCGACCGCCCACCCAAGAGATTGCGTGGTGAGCCGCAAAAGAAAAATTGTATCCCGGTGCCCAGAAATATATCGTTCACCTGATCCAGTTCACGATACAGATCCTCAATATCTATGTTGCTTGCGCCAGCCACTTCCTGTACAACATGAGCCGTGATACCTAGTCGCAGCACGTTATTTGTCCTCTGAGCTGCACGCCGCTTTTTGAAAGCATCGAAAGCCTTAATATCGAAGTCAAACGGAGACTGAAGGTGAGTTCCACATTGACCTGGTTTTTGACCCGGCAAGGAGATGCAGAGCACGAAAAGAAAGGCCGGGATCAAGGAGACAGACTTTTTCATGAGCAGTTTTAAAGAGCGCCCTTTAGGATCAAAGATCAGAGTTAGAACTTTTTTTCGCCAGAAATGGCTTGTTGATCACTAGGCCTTAACAAGTTTTTAACCCTCTTACAACAGCCTGCCCCCTAATCACACACCGTGCAAATACCAATTATGCGATCAAAGCATGCCACTAGATTACGTGCTAAATTCAAATCAATATTCAGGTACGCAAGATATGACGCTGACAAACTTGTTGAAGAGTTGGTTTACATCGATGCACTCGACTTCAAGGCGCAACTCGGTTTGATCGAGTTGCCGGTATGGCCTGGCTATGCATTAACAAAATTAGCCAGATCGGGTTGAATCCTGATTTGGCTCTTTTCAGGTTTGTCAGGTGGCTTATTTTAGCAGAATAACAATAAAGATCAAATGCCGGAACTACCTGAAGTAAACACTGTCGCCAAAGTTTTCCGAAAAACCGTCTTGAATAACCCCATTGCCAAAGTAGAGGTCTATGATAGCAAGATCCTTAGAAGAGACACTCCTGATGTATTTGCCCAGGCCATCGAAAGACAAAGTTTTATTGACACCTACCGGCATGGCAAGTATTTTTTTGCGAAACTCGATAGCGGCAAGCACGTGCTGTTCCACCTGGGGATGACGGGTGATATTCATTTCTATCATCACGAGGACGAAAGGCCGAAATACGTCCGCTTTGAGATATTCTTCGCCGATGGACTTATCCTTGGCTATGAAGATCTACGCAAGTTTTCCCAGATACTCATCGTCCCGAACCTGAAACAGTACCTGGAGGAGACTCGCTTAGGTCCTGATGCTCTGCGGATTAGAAAA
>Ga0224512_10003438_pt1 | contig 13931 bp, 11 predicted proteins | sample SF_May12_sed_USG_4_FD_169103 | JGI IMG/M metagenome (GOLD analysis project Ga0224512, IMG submission 169103) | Sediment microbial communities from San Francisco Bay, California, United States - SF_May12_sed_USGS_13 | ecosystem: Environmental > Aquatic > Marine > Sediment | place: USA...
GCGCGAGATGATCGCATTGATCATCGCCGATCCGGAAACCCTTCGGAACCTTGATAGTTACGTCGCCAAGCTGAACGCCCTCGCCGACCCCCGTTCAATAGACGAAGCCGCCGCCGAAGAGATAATAAAGACAGCAAAACCTATTTACTGGATCACCGCCGGACTCCATTCGACCGAATTTGGTCCTCCCGAGACTTCGCTCGAAATAGCCTACCGGCTTGCAGCGGAGGAACGGGAACTCTTTAAAAACATCCGATCCAATGTGATCACGATGATCACGCCGGTGTTCGAAGTGGATGGACGAAACCGTTCGACCGAGTGGTTCAAACGCCACGGCAAGGGACATACGAATGCCTACGACCGGCCGCCGACGAGCCCTCCTTTCTGGGGTCACTATACCTTCCATGACAACAACCGCGACGGCATCGGCCTCACCCAACCGATGACAAAGAACTTCCTTAAGGGGTTTCTAAAATATAAGCCTACACTTTCGCTCGACCTGCATGAGTCGGTGCCATATCTCTATGTCGCGACTGGGACCGGACCATACAACGAGATGGTCAGCGCGACGACAGTCTCGGAATGGGCCTCGATCGCAAACTATGAGGTTTCGCGTTTGACGGGCATGGGACTCCCCGGCGTATGGACGTGGGGCTTTTACACCGGCTGGTTTCCCGGCTATATGCTTTGGATGACAAACAACAGGAATTCCAACGGGCGTTTCTACGAGACATTCGGCAACGGCAGCTCGGAAACGATGAAACGGGATCTCGGCGACAGTCGTTACGCCGGCGACAAGGTCATCGAAAAGACATGGTACCGCCCGAGTCCGCCCTCGGAAGAAACGCTCTGGTCGATGCGGAACAACGTCAACTACATGTCGAGCGGTGTTTATGTATCGCTCGAATACGCCGCGCGAAACGGTAAGGAGCTGGTCGGAAACTTCTATTCGAAAAGCGCCGAGGCAATTCGAAAAGGAAAAGACAAGGGCGTCAATGCGGTCGTTATCAAACAGTTACAGCGAGACCGCGGCGCAGCGCGCGAAGTGATCGACCTGGTTATCGAACAGGGAATCGAAGTCAGCATCGCCGCCACCGACGGGGAATTCGGAAAGACAAAACTGACAAAAGGCGATGCGGTCATAAAACTCGACCAGCCATATGGTCCGCTTGCAAAAAACTTGTTTGAAAACCAGAAGTTTCCGGAGAATGCGAAGGTGCCGCCCTACGATGATGTGGCGTGGACACTCGGCCTGACACGCGGTGTTACCACCTCGCTGGTCAGTGACGAAAAAATTCTTGAACTTGCGGTCACCAAAGCCGCGTCAGGAAAAGACGTGTTCCAGACACGCGACATTCCGTCCGCATCCCGTAACGGCTACTACGTCGTTACGCACAAAGGGCAGGAGGGGATCGGCGAACTTCGCTTTGCGCTGCCGGCTGCCGAGATGAAGGCGTTGTCGGTGGATACAAAAATAGGGAAGAAATCCTATTCGGCCGGGACGATTTTTATAAAGGGATCGACCGTCGATGCGGCCGGGCTTTCGAAAGTGGTTAACCGAACGCTCCTGGATATCGAGACCGCGCCGGAACTACCCGAAGCCCGAATGATCGATCTTGATGTGCCCAGGATCGGCCTACTGCACAGTTGGCTTTCGACTCAAAACGCCGGTTGGGTAAGGTACACGCTCGACCAATCAAGGGTCCCTTACAAGATCATCGAAAAGACGGAGCTAAGGGCGGGAAATCTTCGCGCTAAGTATGACGTCATACTAGCGCCCCATTTCGGAAGTTCTTCTCTCAAGAATTACATCACCGGAATCGACAAAAAATGGAGCCCCCTTGCCTATACCAAGACCGCACAGACACCCAGTCACGGGCAGATCGTTAGCTCGGAAGACATCACGGGCGGTTTCGGTTTTGAGGGCCTCAAGGCGCTTGACGAGTTTATAAACGCCGGAGGAACCTTCGTAGGTCTTGCTTCCGGCGGAGTATTCGTTACCGACAGCGGAATCGACCGGGATATCTCGATGACAACACCAAGTATCAACACACCGGGTTCGGTTGTAGCGATGAAGATCACCGACAGTTCGTCTCCTCTGACCTTTGGTTATGAAGAGATGACGCACGCTTTTCGCGGCAATACCCCTATTTACAGGGTCGGTAAAGACGATTACCGGTTCGTGGTCGCCCAATTCGGGACCAAAGAACTCCCGCGAAGGCCTTGGGAAAAGAAAGAAACTGAGAAAAAGAAGGATGAAAAAGCTCCTCCGCTGGTGCTATCGGGAGGTATTTTAAGCGGGAAGAATGACTTAAACGGGGCACCGGCAATACTCGAGAATTCGGTTGGCGAAGGGCAGGTGATTCTTTTCGGCTGGAATCCGATGCACAGGCACTTGAACCACCACGATCATGCCTTTGTTTACAACGCTCTTATCTTCTGGAACGACCTCAGGTAGAGAGGGCCGGAGAGCGGCGGTAGGGCATGAGAGCCTGAGGGCGGACGACGCAAAGCATCGTCCGCTCATTTTTTTTGGCCTTAGGACGATTTTTGGTGAGAGTACCCAAATCCATCCCTTTGCTTTCGCCACGTTTTCAACAAGCGAAATGTTTCGCGGATCGTGTGGACGAATCCACGGACCGTATTGCCCCTTTTTGCTAAACGCTTTGTTTTCAATCACAAATTCCCGGTACGAATATTGCACAAATTTGTGGTGGGTTACGGAAATCGTCTGAATTCGGCGGCATTTTCGGAGGGATCATGGACGAGAAATTTAAAAACCGGGAAGAAGGGGGGAAGGCATTGGCAAATGCGCTCGCGTCTTACAAAGATCGTAGAGATACGATCGTATTGGCGCTGCCGCGCGGCGGAGTGCCGGTAGCCTTCGAAGTGGCCAAAGCTCTGAACCTTCCGATTGATGTTTTTGTTGTTCGAAAACTGGGCGTGCCGGGTAGGAGCGAGTTGGCCTTCGGTGCCGTGGCGTCGGGCGGATTCACGGTGTTTAACGAGGACATTGTAAGGGCGCTTGCGTTGTCCAATTCGACTATCGAGGATGTAATCAAAACGGAATCGGCGGAACTTGAAAGGCGATTACGCACCTACCGGAGTGATCGTCCGCCACCGGAACTCGCCGGCAGAACGGTAATAATCGTCGATGACGGCCTGGCAACCGGAGCGACAATGAGAGCCGCAGTTGAGGCAGTACGCCGCCAGGGACCGAGCGAGATCGTCGTTGCGGCTCCGGTTGCGTCAAGGGCAACGTGCAAGGAACTCGAAAATGACGGCGTCGACCATTGTATCTGTGTCCGGACTCCCGAACCCTTCTACGGTGTCGGTATCTGGTATACGGAATTCACTCAGACCACCGATGAAGAGGTCTGTCGTCTGCTCGAAAAGCCCTCGACGCCTAAAGTTTCTGAATTCAGAGCTTAGAGACCTAAGGAGAATTTATGAGAACGCTTGGTATATCGCAACAAGAAGCCACCAATGTCTTGGTCCGGGATGTTATCGGGAGCGAGGCATATCGTTTGAGAGCGGGCGACTCTGACGGGTACGACCCCCTGATCGATTTTATCGGAAACTCACGGTTTGTGCTCCTCGGCGAGGCATCGCATGGCACACATGAGTTCTATCGCGAGCGGATTCAGATTACAAAAAGATTAATCCAGGAAAAAGGCTTTACCGCAGTGGCTGTCGAAGCGGATTTTCCTGACGCCTACAGGGTCAACAGGTACGTGCGCGGAGAAGGCTGCGACTCAGACGCTGAAGAGGCGCTTCGGGGGTTCGAGCGTTTTCCCGCGTGGATGTGGCGAAATGCCGATGTGTTGGATTTTGTCGGATGGCTAAAGGCTCACAACGATGACCTTTCGGCGGACAACCGGAAGACCGGGTTTTACGGGTTGGATCTTTACAGCCTTCACAGCTCGATTGACGCCGTTCTCGATTATTTGGATCGCGTAGACAGACGGGCGGCCGACCGCGCCCGGGCCCGGTACTCGTGTTTTGACCTGTACGATTCCGATACCCAGGCTTACGGGCGTGCGGCAGCCTTGGGGTTGGGAAAATCATGTGAAATCGACGTCGTGAACCAGCTTCTTGAGCTGCACAGCCGGGCCTCAGAACTTTTCCTAAAAGATGGCCGCGCCGCCGAAGAGGAGTTTTTCTTTGCGGAACAGAACGCTCGACTCGTCAAGAACGCTGAGCGGTACTACAGGACGATGTTCCTGAGCGACGTATCATCTTGGAACCTTCGTGATCGCCACATGATCGAGACGCTGGCGTCGCTGGACGGACACCTTTCCGAACCGGGCAGTCCGGCGAAAATCGTCGTTTGGGCACACAATTCACATTTGGGGGATGCCAGAGCCACGGATATGGGCCGCTACCGCGGAGAGTGGAATTTGGGGCAGCTCGCACGCCAATTATATTTGGGTCAAACCGTTTCTATCGGATTTACCACAAACCGCGGGACCGTAACCGCGGCAGCGAACTGGGGAGGCGATGCCGAGCGGAAAGCTGTTCGTCCTGCTTTTGTCGGCAGCTTTGAGAACATGTTCCATGAGACAGAGATCGATAGATTTTTGCTTCTATTTCAAGCGGGCGGACATGCGGCGACTGCTCTGAACACAAGCCTCCTGGAGCGTGCGATCGGAGTAATTTACAGGCCCGAAACGGAGATGGAAAGTCACTACTTTCACGCAAATCTTGCGAAACAGTTTGATGCCGTGATCCATATTGATGAGACCCGAGCGGTTGAACCGCTAGATCGGAAGTCGGTTTGGGACGCCTTGGAAACACCGGAGACTTTTCCGACCGGCATATAAGAGGAGTAGATGAAACAACACATTTGCGGGTGTACAGATGAAAACGCGGATCTTAAGCATTCTGACTGAGGCGGGATTTCTTGTTTGTCTGATTCCATTTTGGTTTGCGGGCGCCGCCGACTGACAGTATCGGGCATAATGCCGGACCGAAGGCCTTTTTCTCGGCATTTGCAAACGGCACCGTGCAGAAGCGAAAGACGCCGCACTCAACACAGGATCCGGCATCCGCGGCACAAGGTCCCGATCAGAAACCGGGCGAGGTGCCTGACAGGGCAAAGATAGATTGGAGGCTGTAGTGACAACCGGTCCTACGCAAACAGAAAACGTGCCGATCACAGGAGGCGGCATCCGCGCCAAGGATGACCGCGCGGGTGTAAATTGGCGGGTGAAACCGCATCACGAAAGAATCGGCGGGAGAATTTATCATGTCTGCAGTAACAGAAAAAGTAATTGTCTCGAAAGAGATCGATATCGAATTGGAGTCAGAGACTCTTAAAGGGGAATTGTGCATACCCGCAGGGGCAAAGGGACTGGTTCTTTTTGCCCACGGATCTGGAAGCAGCCGTTTCAGCCCTAGGAACAAGTTCGTTGCCCGGACGATCCAGGAAAAAGGGGTGGCGACCTTGCTTTTCGATCTCCTGACACCGGACGAAGAGGAACTCGACCGTAAGACGCGCCACCTTAGGTTCGACATCGGGCTTCTGGCGCAAAGGCTGATTGCGGCTACGAAATGGATAGGGGAGGTCGATGAAACGCGTGAGCTCCGCATTGGATATTTCGGATCAAGCACGGGCGGCGGTGCGGCATTGGTCGCCGCGGCCGAACTGGGCGAGGCGGTCGGTGCGGTTGTTTCACGAGGCGGAAGGCCTGATTTGGCCGGAAGCGCGCTATCAATGGTCACGGCTCCCGTGCTGCTGATTGTTGGCGGCAATGACCCAACCGTAATTCGTCTTAACAATGAAGCGGCCGGGCATATGAAGTGTGAGAACGAACTCAGGATAATTCCGAATGCGACACACCTTTTTGAAGAGCCCGGTGCGCTTGAAAGCGTTGCGGGAATAGCAGCTGAGTGGCTAAGAGAAAAAATCGGGTAATAACTAGACTGCAATCCGATGGATCAAAAAGTCGCGTTCGTGCGCTGAAAATCTCGCGGTTTTAGGCGGGACAATGCGATTGGCGGCGTTGATAGTCGGGCCTTGGTCCGGCACGGGGATTGCGGGTTTGTTTGCTGCGAGCCTCTCTTCGGGTCGTTCGGATATCCAGGATCGGCTCTGGCGAAGGAGTCAAACGATGACAGAAGAAATACCAAGAACTGAATGGAAGGCGTTTTTCAATGACTTGAGTAAACGGCGGTTTGAGTGGCGTACGAAGGTTGAGGTTTTGGGATCTATCGGGGATCAGATTCTGACTCAAGAACTTCCTCTGAATGGGATCACCGTCGAGGAAGGAAAAGTCGGGACAATTGTCGAAATCATCGTGGGGTTTGATGAAGACAATCATCAGACCCACACGATCGCAGATCCTCAAAGGATAAATTATATGGCCGAAGAAGCCGGGGTGGCCGGTGTCGTTGAGATCGTTGAAGGAGACGGCACGAGGACGATGGTTCACATCATCGAACCGCTGCCATTCAAAATAGGTGCTTTACGGGCACGGCAAATCGCAAAATCGGGATAGGATGAACAGATATTCGGTTTTGTTTCGGAGTTCGTCGTGCGACGCAATGCGAACCGGAATATCTGCTGCGATTTTGTTGGAGAATAATGGAAACAAACGGTCAATCGACCTTTCTTTTAAATACAACGGAAGAACTTAGGTGGTCGAACGATAGTGGCAACATTACTCAAAAGACCTAACGGAACCGTTGGTTTGTTCACATTCTCCAATGTTGGAACGAGTCGTAATATGAGCAATTACGGCTCTTTTTTTGTGTGCCTGTTTACCTCGCCATCGACTTTCCGTTTGCACTCGATTCAAAAAATGTTTGTAATGATCCGGCACGGGTTTGAGTTATGAAAAAGGTTGTGACATCGAGCCAAATGGGAGAAATCGACCGTCTGACGACGGAAGAATTCGGGGTGCCCTCACTGGAGTTGATGGAAAACGCGGCACGCTCGGTTTTTGAGGCGATAGTGGGCGAATTGGGCGGCACCGTCAAAGGCAAGCAAGCTGTCGTATTGTGCGGGAGGGGAAATAACGGGGGCGACGGGGCCGCAGTCGCGAGGATGCTTGCGAATGCTGGCGCTTCGGTCCATGCGCTGTTGATAGGACGTGTTTCCGGTACGAGCGGTGATGCGCGTATCAATTTTGACCGATATCTGGACGAATGCGGGGTCGCAAAATCCGATTTTGAGATCGGTTCGATCGAAGAGATAGAGGCCGTTTGGGCGGGATTGGAATCGTCGGATTTCAGGGTTGACGTGATTGTGGATGCGGTTTTCGGTACCGGTCTGACCCGTCCGGTTGAGGGCATTTACAAGAAGTTTCTCGCATCTCCTTTGAAATATGCCCGACACAGATCGGTCCTGCTTGTTTCGATAGATCTTCCTTCCGGGATTGACGCCGACAAATGCGAGACAATTGGTTTCAACTTCAAACCGGAACTGACCGTCACGTTTACTTCCCCCAAAATGGCCAATGCGATGACCCCCGCCGCCTTCGAACAAGGCAGGCTCTTTGTAAGGGAAATCGGTTCCCCTTGTGAACTCATCGAACGAGCGGATTCGAGTATCTTTATGGCCGACGAATTCGATGTAACCGATTGGCTCAAGGCGACCGAGTTTACACACGGGTCTTACAAAAAAAAGAGGGGCGCAGTCGTCATCGCGGCCGGTTCCAAGGCATACGCGGGTGCTGCGGTGCTTGCGGCAAACGGTGCGATCAGAAGCGGGGCGGGAATCGTGACGGTTGCAGTGCCGGAAATCGCCCATCCGGCCGTCTCGGAGCGTGTGCTTCCCGAGGTCATGGTGAGAGCCGTTTCCGCTTCGGAGGCGGGAACCCTTACACCCAAGTCGCTCGACGAGATAACGGATCTCAAATCTACTGCGGATGCGTTTTTAATCGGGTGCGGGATAACGAGGGAACCGCCCGCTGCTGAGTTCGTAAAGCGTGCTGTCGCCGAACGGGAGCTCCCGTTGGTAATCGACGCCGACGGTTTGAATGCGATCTCGCCTCTTGAAAATATGGAATCGGGGCGATCTCCGATCGTCCTCACGCCGCACGAGGGAGAATTCAAGGGGCTGAGCGGGATTACCGGGGGGCTTCTCGCGGCCGACCGCATAAAGACCGTCCGGGAATTTGCGGTAAGACACAATGTGATCTGCGTCCTCAAGGGTGAGAGAACGATCACGGCATCGCCGGACGGGACTGTCGTGATCAATCAGACGGGGAATTCGGGGCTCGGAAAAGCGGGAAATGGGGACAACCTTGCGGGAATCATCGCCGGGTTTATCGCGCAAACGGAGGCTTTGCGGAGCAAGGCCCAGGAAGAAGATCCATTCAAAGATGTTCTCCGAGCGGTAGTTGCTGCGGTCTATCTCGCGGGACTTGCCGGCGATATCGCCGCACAGCGGTTTGGGAAAAGAGTGATGACGGCCTCGGATGTGCGGGATTCACTCGCGGCCGCATTTAAAGAGCTCACCGGCGTCAAAAGTCCATGATGTGGGAATCCCCGTTGTTCAGGTTTGAACTTGAGCCTATTCTCAGATGATGCCCGTGTTTGGGTTTGCCAGATCCAGTATGAATAAGAATTTCCTTTCAAGATCCCCGGAAGAAACGTTTCGCTTTGCGGAAAAGATGGGGGCGCAACTTACCGGGGGCGAAATAATCCTATTTGAGGGCTCGCTAGGTGCCGGGAAGACGCTTTTCACAAAGGGTCTGGCATCGGGCCTTGGTTTCGACCCGGACGAGGTCACGAGCCCGAGTTTTGCGCTTGTAAACCTGTACGAAGCGCGACTCGATGTTCATCACATAGACCTGTGGCGTCTCGATTCAGGTTCGGACCCGGCCTTTGCGGTCGGGCTTGAAGAAATCCTTGAAAACGAAAAGGCGGTCGCGGTCATCGAATGGTCGGAACGCCTGGAAGGATTTGATTTTGGGCGAGAGGTAATCGTAGTCGCGATCAGCGGGTCGGAAGAGTTTGAAAGGGAAATATCGGTAACACGTTCTAATACACGAAAAAAGGCCAAAGTATGATCAGGGTTTCAGTGTGTGCAGCAGTTCTCATCGTAGGCGTGGCGGTAAACCAGTTTTTAGTGCTGGGCGAGTCGGATCTGCCCGCATTGAAAAATCCAAAACTGATCGTCACAAAAAGCGAAAGAAAACTCGAGGTATTTGACGGCGAAGAATTGATCAAAACCTATCGAATTGCGCTTGGCTCTTCGCCCGTCGGCGATAAAGAGGTCGAAGACCCCGGAAGGCGGGTTCTATATTTTTACAAAAAACCCGCAAAGCAGCTTTTATCTTTCTCTGGGCTTGAGTTATCCGAATATCGAAGATGCAAAACGTGGGCTGGAAGGGAAATTGATCACACAGGAAGAGCATGATCAAATAGTCGCCGCGATCGATCAAAAGACGATGCCTCCGCAGAATACCGCCCTTGGCGGTGAGATCTATATCCACGGGAATGGCGATCTTGCGGATTGGACTGCGGGTTGCATCGCCCTTTCGAACTCCTCGATGAAGGAACTATTCGATGCGTTGCCAGTCGGTACGACAGTTCAAATCAATCCCTGATTCAATTTGCAAGGCGCTTGTAAAGTATACGGCAAATCAACATTTCGGCTTGACGAAACGAGTCGCAATTCAGATACTTTAAATAATTGTAAAGATTATAAGAAAGGAGTCTGTATAAATTATGCCTTATCCGGAAATGATGATCCAGGGAATGCGACAAGAACTCGCGAACCTCGGAATTGAAGAAACAAAAACGACTGAGGACGTTAAAAGCGCCGTTGAAAACACTGACGGCACACTGATGGTCGTGGTCAATTCGGTCTGCGGCTGCGCGGCCGGCGGAGTTAGGCCGGGAATCGCAATGGCGCTGGAAAATTCCGAGTCAAAACCCGATCGTTCGATCACGGTGTTTGCCGGAGCGGATATCGACGCGACGGAAACAGCCCGGGAACACTTTGCCCCCTATGCGCCTTCATCGCCCTCGATCGGTTTCCTGAAAAACGGGAAACTCGTAAAAATGTTCGAGAGAAAGGACCTTGAGGGTCGACCGCCGCAGGTTATAGCGCAGGAATTGGTTGCGGCGTTTGGTGAGGTCTGTGGAAAGACCGAAGCGGCAAATAATTAGGCAGAAAATACAATCGCGTTATGGGATGATCCGCCGTTTCGACGGCGGATTTTTCTTTGCCGGAAACAAATCCGCGTTTGCGGCGATAATTCTTACAACAACTATCTGCTTGCTCTTTGAGTGTTCAACAATGTAAAATAATGTTGATCAACGCTCCCGTTGATATTTGCGCAAAGAACATGTCAATAAGCCAACGAAAACACATCAGGCTCACTCTGAATATACCTGCGATCCGCCATACTCCCGAGGGCGAACGGCTCACCACGCTGCTTTATCAGATCAGTATCGGGGGGTGCTTTATAGAGTGGGATGAGAGTATTGAAGAACACGAAGAGTTTTTAATGGAGGTTCAGCTACCCGACAAAAACTGGCTTCCGCTGTGTTGCAAGGCTCTTTATCGATTTCCTGATGACGGTATCGGAGTCCAATTCCAGGACATCAGCGAGTTTGAACAGCAACTTATCGTGAAGGTCATGTCGAACAACCTGGAACTCGAGGGAATTCCAATGGAAGTCGACCCGTTTGCGCCGCCAAAGACTTTCATTGACAACGAGATAGTTGAAAAAAGAGGCTCCGGGAATGATTCGGAAATATCTGAGTCGGTCTAGGCGTTCTGCGCGAATCTGTTCTCCATTATCTGGATGAATGTGCCGGCTTGAATCTCCGACGCTTTCAAACCCGTGACCGCGGCGACCCGTTCGGCCGCAAATGCCCCGCACCGAAGCCCCTGCCTGAAGAAATTTAGGAGCCCCTCGGCCGAAGCCAGATCGTCAAACATATTTCCGGTAGTCATCGCCTGCGTCGCTTTTTCAATAAAGCCGTGCAGGCGTTTTGCCTGGGCGTCGAATGATTCCAGGAAGCAGACGTAGACGGCTGCGTATCGGGGAACAAGCTGGGCCGGATGCAAATCCCAGCTCTGGTAGAATCCGTTGATCTGTGAGTGCAAGATGTTATTAAAATGGCGGCGCCAGGCCTCCCTCACCGCCAACTGATTTTCGGCGATCTGTTCGATCGAAAGATTTCCGCTCCGGTGAACGGGGATCGGCATTTGGGTCGTCACCGAGTCCGAGAGCCTTATGCCAAGCGGCGCCAGCGAAAGCTGCATCACGTTTCTCGCAAAATCACAGGCTTGATGCCTGATGTGCTGGTGAACGGCCGCAATGCCGTATCTCGAAGTAAAGTCGAACGCCCCGAAATGCGCGGATGTACAACGTCCCCCGCATCCTTCCGCGATCTCGCGCAGGACCGGGAGCGCTTCCAGCGTTTCGACCACAATCTCGATACCGATCGTTCCGTTCGTAATACCGTTCCGCCTTTCGAAATCATCAAGCAGCATCGCCAGAGTCTCGGTTTCAGCGGGGCCTATGATCTTCGGAAGGGTGACGACGAAGCCCTCCGGTATACGGCCCCCTGTCTTTTCGACCAGGCCCGACATAAAGAGTTCGAATGTGCGCAGCGCCCTGTGGCGGGTTTCCGGTTGGAATGACTTGACCCTTATGCCGCTTCCGGGCGGGCGGGCCTTTGAATCGGCGGAATCGAACAGTCTGGCCAGTTCGGCCGACGCCGTTTCGCAGTGGCCGTCCTCTTCCAAATCGGTGCGGATCCCGTAGCCGTCCTCGAAGTCGATCCGGAAATCCTCGACGGGTGCGGTTTCAAGCTTTTTTAGGGTCTTACGGAAAATCGTCCACGCAAACCACGCTTCGGGCGATTTCTTCCTCGCCAGTTCGGGGTCGTCGGCGAGCGAGAACTCGAGGTCCTCTATCGCCGATTTATCTCGCGGGAGGATTTCGCAGCCATTTAACCAAAGTGCTCTCGCAAACTCCGCAAAATTAGGAGCGTAGTTCTCGATCGACTGTGTGGCGAGTCTGCCGAATTTAGCCGGCGTGTCCGCGCGGAAAAGATGCGCGCCGCCGTAAACGACATGCACCGGACTTCGATCCGGCCCGGGGCTGATCGCAGGCATGTCAGAGGCTGCAAGCCTGGCGAGCAGATGATTAATGAGGTTCTCGTTCAAATTCTACAGGTCCTAAAACAATTCATCGAGGGCTTCTTCCAGAGTGCGTACCCCGATTACCCTTAACCCCAGGAGCTTTTCCAGTCCTTTTTTGTTGGACGCAGGTACGACGAGCCTCTCAAACCCGAGCGTCTGGGCCTCGCGGGCCCGCGTCTGCGCCTGAAGGACACCGCGTATCTCTCCGGTCAGCCCCACCTCTCCAAAGACAGCAGTCTGGGGCGGCACCATCAGGTTCTTGAAGCTGGATGCGATCGCGGCAGCGACACCCAGGTCCACCGCCGGCTCGTCGAGTTCGATCCCGCCCGCGACATTAACGAAAACATCGTCGCCCGCGAGTTGAAAACCGAGCCTCTTTTCCAGTACCGCAATCAACAGGGAGGTGCGGTTGTAATCAAATCCCTGCGCCATACGGCGGCCTGTGCCGAGATGAGTGCCCGAAACAAGCGCCTGGACCTCGACGAGCATCGGCCGTGTGCCTTCCATTGCGATCGTTACTACCGATCCGCTGGCGTTTTCAGGCCTTTCCTGCAAAAAAAGCTCGGATGCGTTCGCAACCGGCTCGAGACCCTTGTTCGTCATTTCGAAGATACCGATCTCATTCGCCGCACCAAACCGGTTCTTGGTGGCGCGTATTATCCGATGATTGTGGTGACGGTCGCCTTCGAAATAAATAACCGTATCGACGATATGCTCCAGGGTTTTTGGGCCCGCGATCGATCCGTCTTTTGTCACATGACCGACGAGGAACACGGGTGTCGATGTCTTTTTGGCGTACATCATGAACTCGCCCGCGACCTCGCGGACCTGCGATACGCTGCCCGGAGCAGACTCGACCCTTTCGCTGAACACGGTCTGGATCGAATCGACGATTATCGAATCCGGTTTTAAACGTTCAGACTCGTTAAGAATTGATTCGAGATTTGTTTCCGGAAGGATGTAGAGGGACTCGGCCTCGATACCAAGCCGATCGCCGCGCATCTTGATCTGCCGCTCCGATTCTTCGCCGGAAACGTACAGCACTTTGGCGCCACCGCGGGCCAGATGATCCGACACCTGCGCGACGAGGGTGGATTTTCCTATTCCCGGGGCACCTCCGATCAGGACCAGTGAACCCGCCACGATGCCGCCGCCGAGCACGCGGTCAAACTCGACGATTCCGCTGGTCGTACGATCGTCGTCCTGCGGCTTGATATCGCGATAGGAGACAGGCTTGTTTTCGAAAGCCGGCTTCGCGGCTGCACCGACTTTACCCATATTTTGGGGTGTCGCGCGGAATTTTTCCTCGACGTACGAACTCCACTCGCCGCAGTCGGCGCACTTGCCGTGCCATTTGCGTTCCTGCCGTCCGCATTTCTGGCAGACATAGATTGTCTTCGGGCTTTTCGCCATGTTGCTAGTTTCACGTTTCACGTTAGAAGTTTCAAGTTCTATCCGGACTAACGCGCGTTTTCTTCAAAAAGCGATAAGGGAAGTGGTCTGTGGTCGGTGATCGGTGATCGGTGGTCAGGGGCTGTCATCACCACCAACTGACCACCGTCCCCTGAACACAGACCACTTCATCCAGACTTGAAACTTGGAACCTGAAGCTCGAAACTGTTAGGAATGCCAAGTACACACGCATTTTCTGAAAAAGTGGCACTCATAACCGGGGGAACAACGCCGATCGGGCGGGCTGTTGCGATGCAGCTTGCGCTCTGCGGCGCGTATGTTGTTGTCGCCTATCCTGCCGGCGATCCTTCTGTTTCCGATATCGAGGTGCTCAAGGCTCTCGGCACCCTCGCCGCTGCCGCGGAAT
>Ga0224512_10003440_pt1 | contig 13926 bp, 12 predicted proteins | sample SF_May12_sed_USG_4_FD_169103 | JGI IMG/M metagenome (GOLD analysis project Ga0224512, IMG submission 169103) | Sediment microbial communities from San Francisco Bay, California, United States - SF_May12_sed_USGS_13 | ecosystem: Environmental > Aquatic > Marine > Sediment | place: USA...
GCGCTCCGAACAGGAGGCAGGACAGCAGGCCGACCGAGAAGCCGAGCCAGCCGAAGAGCAGAAACACGGAGAGACCAACGAGGGCCGTCGACATCAGGACCCCGAGCGTGACGAGCGTCGCGATGACCCATTTCTGACGGGCGAGATAGCCGATGTCGACGTGAAGCGCCCCCGCGAACAGCAGGAAGGCCAGCATGCCGTGCAAGAGGGCGTCCTTGAACTGGATGCGCGCGAGGAACACCTCGGCCTGCCTCTCGATTCCGAGACCGAGCTGACCGAGCCCGATCAGTACGAGCGAGATCGCCATGGCGATCAGCATCACGCCGATCGTCGTGGGCAGGCCGAGAAAACGATGGTTGACGAAGCTGAGCACCGCGGCCAGCACGACGAGGACCGTCACCATCTCGAACATTCCCATCGATCTTCCGTGACCCCGGGACGAGAGAGCGGCCGGGCTCCGGCGGCAGCCCTCAGCGCCCGTCGGGGTCGGTCCGGTCCCTCGTGACGATCTCGATCAGATCGCGCGTCGCGTGATTCTTGGGATCGCCGACAATGACCACATCGATCCCCAGCTCGGCGTGCACGGCGCGCTCCGGGGCGGGGAGGCTCTCAGGGCGGTAGTCCGTTCCCTTGGCGTGCACGCTGGGACGGATCGCGCGCAGCGTCTCCGCGAGCGTCGGCTCGCCGAACCACGTCACGGCGTCGACGCTGCGCAGCGCGGCGACCACGAGCATGCGCTGCTCCAGCGGAACGAGCGGCCGGCCCGGACCCTTGTTCGCCCGGGAGGACGCATCGTCGTTGAGAGCCACGACCAGGAAGTCGCCGGCACGGCGCGCGTCCGCGAGATACCTCGCGTGGCCGACGTGCAGAAGGTCAAAGAGGCCGTTGGCGAGGACCACCCGGTCCGGCGCGCCGACTCGCAGCGCGCGGACGAGCTCGTCGCGGGCGAGAATCTTCGAGGCCGGGTCACGCATCGGGCGTCCCGCCGGGCTTCCGCGCCTCCCAGCTCTCTGCCAGCGCGGCGGCCAGCTCCTTTCTCGTGATGGTCGCTGTGCCCCGCTTCATGACCACGAGCCCGCCCGCGACGTTCGCCAGCTCCGCGGCCTCGCGCCAGCTGCCTCCCGCCGCCCGCGACCCGGTGAACACGGCGATCACCGTGTCTCCCGCTCCGGTCACGTCGGCCACCTCGTCGCCGCCGAACACCGGAATGGCCTGCGCCGCGCGCCGCGACTCGATCAGCGTCATCCCGCGGCTCCCGCGCGTGACCAGCAGTGCTTGCGCCTCGATGCGCTTCCGCAGCCTGCGGCCCGCGTCCACGATGGCTTCCTCGTCGTCGTCGTCGAGCGAGAGGCCGAGCGCGCGCTCGAGCTCTTCCAGGTTCGGCGTGGCGGCGTCCACGCCGCCGTAGCGCTCGAGCGCGAAGCGGCTGTCGAGGGTCAGCGGTCCCGACCCTGGTCCGAGCGCCTCGATCCAGGACGGATCGACGAGGCCGTAGCCGTAGTCCGCGAGCAGGACGGCCTCTCCGGAGCGGCGGGCCGCGCGGGCGCGCTCGAGGAGGCGTTCGCGCAGCGGCGTCCCGAGCTCGAGACCGCGGCGGCCGTGGTCGATCCGGACGATCTGCTGCTTGGCCGTGTGCGCGCTGCCGGCGAGGATCCGGGTCTTGGTCGGCGTCACGTAGTCCGCGTCCTCCACCAGGCCGGTCACGTCGACGCGTCGGCTCTCCAGGAGGCGGCAGAGGCGCCGCCCGTGCGCGTCACCGCCGAACCGGCCGATGACCCGCACCCGCACGTCGAGCGCGGCGAGGTTCGCTGCCGTGTTGCCGGCGCCTCCCGGGACGAGATCGGTGCGTCGGTGATCGAGGATCAGCACAGGCGCCTCGCGCGACACACGGGAGATCTCGCCGAACTCGAACTGGTCGAGCACGGCGTCGCCGACGACGGAGACCGTCGCCGTGTCCAGACCGTCGACCAGCTCCAACATGCGCGATAGCGACGGGGCGTCCCCGCTCATCTGCTCTCCCGTCTGTCGCCGGCGACGTCGAAGATCCACGAGGCCGCACCGGTCAGGTCGTCCGCGACGTGATCCGGCCAGAGGTCGGTCCTCTGGCTGTGCTTGAGTATCTCTCCGCGGCCGTAGCCTGTCCTGAGCAGGACCGTCTTCAGCACGCCCGCCGCGCGTCCCGCCGCGACGTCCTTGAAGCTGTCCCCGACCATGACGCTCTCGGAGAGCTCGATGCCATGCTCGCGCGCGGCGCTGATGAGCATGCCACCGTCCGGCTTGCGGCAGTCGCACGCGCGCCGGAATCCCGGGGGGCCGACCTCCGGGTGATGCACGCAGGCGTAGAGCCCGTCGACGCTCGTGCCGGCGCCGGCCAGGAGGCGCCGGAGCCGCCGGTGCGTGTCTTCGAGCACGGCCGGGGTGAAGTAGCCACGGGCAATCCCGGCCTGGTTGGAGACCACGATCGCGCGCCACCCGCGCTCGTGAAGGCGTCGCAGCGTGACCGCCGCGTCGGGCATCAGCTCCAGGCGTGAAGGATGGTTGACGTAGCCGACCTCGCGGCACAGAGTGCCGTCGCGATCGAAGAAAACGGCGCGCTCGCTCACGGCTCCCGCTCCTCTCCCGGCATCGGTTGCGACTTCCAGCGGTCGTGGAGCCATAGCCATTGCTCCGGATGTCCGCGAACCCAGCCCTCGATCATCGCCAGGGCCTCCCGCGTCACGGCGCTGACCCGCTCGTCGAGCGAGCCGTCTCGCGGCACGTCCAGGGCAGGCCCGTACACGATGCGGTACCGGCCGCGTGGCTCGGCGTACGACACGAGCGGCACGACCGGCGGGCCGACGCGGACCGCCAGATGCCCGAGCGTCGGCGTCACCGAGGCCAGCCGGCCGAGAAACGGAAGGAACAGCCGGGGCGGCGTCCGCACATTCTGATCGATCAGGATCGCCAGTGACCGGCCGGACCGGAGACTCGCGAGAGACCGGCGGAGAACGCCTCGTTTGCCGAGCACGCGGTTCCCCGCGCGCTCGCGCCAGCCGGTGAAGGTTCGCTCCAGCCACGGATTGTCGAGCGGTCGCGCGATGAAGTCCATCGGATAGTTCGCGGCCGCCTGCCGCACGGCGGCGAGCTCCCAGTTGCCGAAGTGGGCCGAGAAGACGATGACCCCCTGGCCGCGCTCGTGGGCGCGCAGGAAGTGATCGAATCCCTCGACCTCGAATCGATCCGCGACCTTCGACGTCGCGTAGGTCGGCAGCGTCATGCACTCGACGAGGACGCGCCCGAAGTGGCGGAACGATCTGGCCACGATACGGCGGGCCTCCGCCGGCTGGACGCCGAGTGCGAGACGGACGTTCGCGATGGCGAGCCTGCGCCTGCGGCCGGCCAGGGAGAAACCGAGCCGGCCGATCGCATGGCCGGTCGCGATCCGCACGCGCAGCGGCAGCGGCCGCAGCGCGGCGGCGAGAGAGAGCACGAGTCCGGCTTCCAGGCGCCGCAGCAGGCGCGTGTCGCCGTCTCGCGCGTCGCTCACGCGAGCCTCTCGAAGCGACGAATCGTCTCCATGACCCGCTCGACGATCTCCGGCCCGCCGGGCACGCTCAGCGCGATCCGCAGCACCGCCGGGCGAGGGGCGCCCGCCGGCCAGCGGACCGCGTCCTTCGACGTCGTCACGATCAGCTCGGCGCGGGCTCGCGCGGCGTGCTGCTCGATCGTTCGCGCGTCCGCTCGATCGTAACGGTGGTGATCGGACCAGGCGAGATGATCCGCGACGATGGCGCCCGTGCGCTCGAGCGTGGCAACGAAGTCGTCGGGGCGGCCGATGCCGCTCACGGCGAGGACCCGCCGCCCGGCCAGCGCATTCGCCGGAGCCCACGAGCCGTCCGCACGCTGCAGCGCGTCCGGCTCGTGACGAGTCGCGAAGACCGGCGGGGCTGCGGACGGGGCGGCTCGAGAGAGCAGCTCGCGCAGCGGCCCGGGAAGCGCGCTCGTCGGAAGACGGCCGCCGCCGGGCATGTCCGGCGGACAGCGCGTGAGGAGGAGCAGGTCCGCTCGCAGGAGCGCGCCGGGCGGCTCGCGCAGCAGGCCGGCGGGCAGGCCGCGCCCGCCGCCGAAAGGGTCCGCCGCGTCGACGAGGACGATGTCGAGGTCGCGGTGCAGTCGGCGGTGCTGGAACCCGTCGTCGAGAATCAGCACGTCGGCGCCCGCGTCGCGCGCGAGACGGGCGGCCGAGGCGCGGTCCCGGCCGACCGTGACCACCCGTGCGGCCGTCCCCTGCGCGAGCATGACCGGCTCGTCTCCCGCCTCGGATGGGTGCGCGAGCAGGCGGCCGTCCCGTGCCACGACGAGCGGATCCTCCGCGCGGCGTCCGCGGTAGCCGCGAGACACGATCCCGACGGCGTGGCCACGGTCCGCCAGCTCGCCGGTCAGCCACAGGGCGGCCGGCGTCTTCCCCGTGCCACCGGCCGTGACGTTCCCGATCGAGATGACCGGGACGCCGATGCGCGCCTCAGAGCGCCAGCCGCGGTCGTAGGCCGCGTGATGCGCCCGGGCCACCCAGAGGTAGATCCGGCCGAGCGGCGCGAGCGCCGGGAGCGGCTGGCGCCGCCGCCGGCGCGGGGATGCCGCGAATCCTCTCACGTGAGGAGCTCCGCGATCGAGCGCGCGAGACGCGCCGCCTGACCGCGGTGCCTGACGACCTCCGCGCGGGCGGCGTCGCCCCGGCGGCGGCGCTCGTCGGGATCGGCGAGCCAGGTGCGCAGCGTCGTACCGGCTCCTCCGGCGTCGGCGACCTGAACGAGCGCGCCAGCACGGGAGAGCGGAAGGATCAGCTCGCGCTGCTTGTGGATGTGAGGGCCGGCGAGGAGCGGACACGCCGCGGCCGCCGCCTCCAGCGGGCTGTGGCCGCCGATGTCGACGAAGGTGCCGCCGACGACCGCTGCGGTCGCGAGCGGATACACGAGCGGCAAAACACCCAGCCGGTCGAGCAGCACGATCCGGGCGTCCGAGGGGCTCGGGCCCGACGACGCTCGATGCACGGAGTGTCCGGTCCGCGCGAGCTCGAGGGCGATCGCATCGAAGCGCCTCGGGTGACGAGGTGCGACGACGACGCCGACTTTCGGCTCCCCGGCGAGGATCGCGGCCGTGAGAGCTCCCGCCTCGCCCGGATGAACGCTCCCGAGGACGATCCACATCGTGCCGGGATCGAGGCCGAGCTCCCGTCGAACAGCGTCGGTCTCCTCGGCGCCGGGAGGATCCGGGGCCGAGTCCCACTTGAGGCTTCCTCCCGGCCTCAGGGCCGCCTGATCGACGCCGAGAGCGATGAGCCTGTCCCGGTCCTCGGGCCCCGTCGGCGAGACGAGCGCGAATGAGGAGAGGGCCGGCGCGTACAGCCCGGCCAGGCGGCGGTAGAGCGGCCAACGCTCCTCCGACAGGCGCGCGCCGACCAGCGCGGACGGGACGCCCGCCGCGGCGAGGCGGCCGAGCCTCAGCGGCCAGATCTCCGTCTCGACCGAGACGTGCAGCCGCGGCCGGAGCGCCGCGACGAAGCGCTCGACGGGCCCGGTGCTGTCCCACGGAGCCAGCCGCGTGGGGAGACCCAGCTCGTCGCGAGCGACGCGCCGCCCCGTGGGCGTCGACGTCGTCACCAGTTGCGGGACGCCGGCGGCCAGGCGGGCGAGCTCGCGCGCGAGCGGGGCGACCGAGCGAACCTCGCCCACGGATGCGGCGTGAATCCAGAGGGCGCCGTCCGGAAGCTCGTCGAGGTGCGACGGCAAGGACAGCCGCTCCGCGAGGTCGTCGCGGCAGTCTCGCGCGGCGAGAAGCGTTGCCACGCCGTGCGAGATGCGCCCGCCGCCGGCGCCGAGTGCGGTCAGCGCGCGGTACAGCGCGCCGAGCGCCCGGCCCCCGGCGGCGCGTGACGCGCTCGCCGTGCGTTCCTCCCCGGCACCGGTGCCCGTCATGCGGACTCTCGCCGTACGGGGCTGGCGCGTTCCTGCGAGAGCGACGCGGGCGACTCTCGCCGGCGGGTTGCAGACCCTGCCGGGGCGTCGCATCCTGACCGAGCCGCCGCAGGCGCGGCAAGAACGCGGCAGCGCCCCGTCACGGCGGCCCGGACAGGAAGGGGAGTCTCGATGCTGACCAAGATCGGTGTGATTGGCGGAGGCATGATCGGAGGCGTGCTGTGCCAGGAGATCGCGCGGCGCAAGCTGGCGCGGCGCCTGGCGCTCGTGGACATCATGCCGCCCGACCTGGCCAAGGGGAAGTGCCTCGACATCGCGGAAGGCAGCCCCGTCCTCGGCTTCGACGTCGATCTCGCGGGCGGCAAGACCTACGAGGTGCTCGATGGCTGCGACCTGGTCGTCAACACCGCGGGTGTTCCGCGCAAGCCGAAGCCCGACGGGACGCTTCCCACTCGCGAGGAGCTGCTGGCGACGAACCTGAAGATCACGGATCAGGTGGGAGCGGGCATCGCGCGGCACTGCCCGGAAGCGATCGTGATCTCGATCGCGAACCCGCTCGACGCGATCGTCTATCGCCTCGCGCAGATCTTGGGCGGGCCACGAAGCCGGCTGATGGGCATGGCGGGCGTGCTGGACTCCGCGCGATACCGCTACTTCGTCAGTCAGGCCGCCGGCGTGTCGGTCGAGAACGTGCAGGCGCTCGTCCTCGGCGGCCATGGCGACACGATGGTACCGATTCGCTCCGCCTGCCGCGTCGCGGGTCTCCCGGTCGAGCAGTTCCTCGACGACGCGACGCTCGACGCTATCGAGAAGCGCACGAGGATGGCCGGCGGGGAGGTCGTCAAGCTTCTCGGCTCCGGCTCTGCGTTCGTCAGCCCTGCCTGGTCGGCGCTCGAGATGGCCGAGGCGGTGATCTTCGACAAGAAGAAGATCTTGCCGGTCAGCGCGCGGCTCGAGGGGGAGTACGGCATCGAGGGGCTGTTCGTCGGCGTTCCCGCGATCCTGGGACGGGGCGGGATAGAGCGGGTCGTCGTGATCCCGCTCAGCGCCGATGAGAAGGCAGGACTGGAGCGCTCGATCGCCAGCGTCCGGAAGACGAGCGAGGAGGTCGACGCGTTCGCGGCGGGAAGCTGACGGATCCGCCCGCCCCAGCTCCGCGCGCGGCGCGGGCCCCGGGGCGGCTCTCGGGTTACAATGGTGCAAGTAGGGGATAAATCGAGAGTTGCCGTCCATGGGGCGGCGCTCGCCGAGGAGCGATAGATGAAGATCAGGATGACGGCGTGCGGAATGATTCTCGCCGCCGGCCTGGTCGGCACCTCGCCCGCGTGGGCCGCGTGTCCGAACGATCGCAAGACGGGTGTCTACGGCCTCGTGACGTCGCTCGAGGACGAGCCCCTGCCCGGCATCGAGATCAGCCTCACGAAGAACATCGAGAAAGAGATCCGGCCGCTGACCTTGAAGACGTCCAAGAAAGGGAACTTCACGTTCCCGCGCGTCGAGCTGTTCGAGCAGGGGTACGTCCTGCGGGTCGCGTCGGAAGAGTACTTCATCCGCGACTTCCACCTGTGCGTGCGCCGAGGCTCGGGGGAGATCTGGCAGGACGACGAGGGCAGCCTGACGCCCGACTCGCAGAACCTGCTGCCGCCCCTCCGCCACCGGGGCGGGAACGCGAGGATCGTTCTCAAGCTGGCGAAGATCTCCGAATTCAGACCTCCCCCGATGGCCGCCGAGCCGGGATCCGCCGCCGAGGGTGAAGCAGCCGCCGCCGCGGAGCCGCGCGAAATGACGACGCGCGAGAAGGCGGAAGAAGCCATGGCGCTCGGAGACTTCAAGGAGGCCGCCGAGCTGTTCGCGGCGGCGATCGAGCAATCCCCCGAGGACGTCGAGCTGAGATGGCAGCGTGCGGAGGTCCTCGCCAAGGCCGGCGAGACCGGCGCGGCGCTGCGCGAGGGACGCGAGGTCTTGAAGATCGACCCCACGCGGACGGGCGTGCGGGTCACGATGGCCGAGTGGATGAGTAATGTGGGTCAGCTCGGCGACGCGGTGCCGCTCCTCGAGGAGCAGCGCGCGCAGACGCCCGAGGACTCGCGAGTCTTCCGGCTGCTGGTCTCGGCCTACAGGGAGCAGGGCATGACCGGCAAGGTGCGGGAGACGCTGGAGGCCTGGGCGGTCGCGGCTCCGGACGAGCCCGAGGTCCACCTGGAGCTCGCCAGGCTGGCGGTGGTGGAGGGGGACTTCGCGAAGTCGCAGGAGCTGTACGAGAAGCTGGCTCAGCAGGATCCGGACCACGCCGATCGCATGTACACCAACGTCGGCATCTCGATCATGAACCAGTCGTCTGTGAGCGAAGAGGACCGGCGGCGCGCCGCCGACGCGTTCCGCAAGAGCCTCGAAGTCAATCCCGACTACGCGCGAGCCCACGTGGAGCTCGGCTACGCGCTGCTCGGTCTCGGCGAGCTCGACGATGCGCGCCGCCACTTCCAGAGGTTCGTGGAGATCGCTCCGTCGGACCCGCGGGCGCCCGAGGTCAAGGGAGTTCTGGCGGCGCTGCCGGGCTGAGCGCCGGGGCGTCGGAGCCCGGGCGCGGCGGCCTCAGGCGATCGTGACGTCCTCACACAGGTAGACGTCCTGGATCGCGTTGAGCAGCGCGATGCCGTCCGCGAGGGGCTTCTGAAACGCCTTGCGCCCCGATATCAGCCCCATGCCGCCCGCGCGCTTGTTGATCACGGCCGTCCGCACGGCCTGCGCGAGGTCGTTCCGTCCGGACGCCCCGCCGGAGTTGATCAGTCCGACGCGGCCCATGTAGCAGTTGGCGACCTGGTAGCGGCAGAGGTCGATCGGATGGTCCGAGGTCAGCTCCGAGTAGACCTTCGGGTGCGTCTTCCCGTGCTTGATCGCGTTGTAGCCCCCGTTCCCCTCCGGGCTCTTCTGCTTCACGATGTCGGCCGCGATGGTCACGCCGAGGTGGTTGGCCTGTCCCGTGAAGTCGGCCGCGGCGTGGAAGTCCTGCTCGGGCGTCTTGAACTGGGGGTTTCGCACGTAGCACCAGAGGATCGTGATCATGCCGAGCTCGTGGGCCTCGTGGAACGCCTCCGAGACCTCCTGAAGCTGCCTGCGGCTCTCCGGCGAGCCCCAGTAGATCGTCGCGCCGACGCCGACGCATCCCATTTCGAACGCTTGCTGGACGTTCGCGAACGGCACCTGGTCGTGGGTATTGGGGTAGCTGAGCAGCTCGTTGTGATTCAGCTTCAGGATGAACGGGATCTTGTGGGCGTACTTGCGGGCCACCGCGCCCAGCACCCCGAGGGTCGAGGCGACGCCGTTGCAGCCGCCGTCGATCGCGAGGCGCACGATGTTCTCGGGATCGAAGTAGTCCGGATTCGGGGCGAAGCTCGCACCGGCGGAGTGCTCGATGCCCTGATCCACGGGAAGGAGCGACACGAAGCCGGTTCCGGAGAGGCGCCCGTGGTCGAGGAGAGCCTGATAGCTGCGAAGAACCCGCACCGGGCGATCGGATGAGATGAGCGTCCTGTCGGCAAAGTCCGGACCGGGCAGATGCAGGCGTTCCCGGCCGATCGTCCGGCACTCGTGGTCCAGGAGGAAGGCATCGTTACCGAGCAAGTCCCTGATCTTGTCGATCATTCCGCGTCTCCTCTTTTCGGGCGGTAGTCTAGAACAATTCTCCAGCACGTGCGCGGGGCGGCGGCGCTCCCCGGCGTCCGCGCCGCCGCGACGAGACCGCGTGCGGTCTGGACGTCCGCAGGATCCCCCGCACTTTCGCTGGCCTTCGATCGAGTTTCTTCGTACTAGGAAGGCGCGGCGCGCACAAGGCCGGCATGGGCGGGAAACCGAGTGCGATAGCGGGCCGCCCATGCTCTCCCGTACCCGACGTTGCTCGGGACGCGCGCCGGAAGAATGGAGAGGGCGTGTCCTCGAGCGCGAGTGGGTCGTCAAGAACGGATCGCACGGATCTCCTGCGCGAGGTCGCACACCGCTGCGGAGGCGAGAACCTCTACGAGGTGCCGCACGAGACGCGCCCAGGCTTCATGTGGCTTCACGGCAGCACGCTTGTCGAGCTGCAGGAGCTGTCCGGTGGCGGCGTGTCGTTTCGCGCCCATCTCGTGTTGCGGCCCAGCCGGCGGTCGCTGATTCCGGCCGCGCTGCTCCGGCGCACGGTCGAGCTGACGCGCGGGTACCTCGTGCTCGACGAGGATGGCGACGTCGCGCTCGTGCACTTGATCCCGGCGACACTGGACGACCACCGGCTCAGGGATGTGATCGTCGAGCTGTGCGGCGTCGCCGATCGGCTCGACGATCAGCTCTGCGCCGAGCTCGGCGGCCAAAGATCGCTCGACCGATTTCACGCCGAGGTCATGCAGGCGCTGGTACGGGTGGATGGCGAGAGGATCTCTCTCTACGACCTGAACTGAGAGGGGCCTCACGTCTGCGGCGCGCCCGAGCGGCGCGCCGTTCATCTCGAGGCGATATCGGCCTCGGGCACGAGCAGCAGCGTCGTCGGGTCCAGCAGGACGTCGAGGTTCTTGTCCAGGATCTCACCGTGGTCCTTCAGCACGTGCAGCCGGACGCGATCGCCTTCGGACTCCAGCTTGAACGCGAGGTCGACGAGGTCCTCGATCTGCTCGCTGGGAGGCGGGAGGTGGCCTTCCTTGGCGTCGGGCATCTCCCGGTACACCCTGGCCGAGACCCACAGCTCCGCCCCCAGACGCTCGGCGAGGTCTCTGAGGGCCTCGACCTCGTCGTGCGAGTTGTGCCGCCGGTCGAGCCGGTCGATGACGATCACCTGCGGCCGGAAGTCCAGGCGCTCCGCGAGGGTCCGTGCAGTCTCGTCGAGCTTCTCGGCGCTGAACGAGCCGCCGAGGAACGAGTGGATGTGACGCTCTTTTTCGATCTTCGCCTGGATCTCCGCGCCGTTCACCGCACTCCCCTCGGCGCGGATCAGTTCGGAGAGCAGGTCGTCGTACCAGTCCCGGACCCTGTCGACGTTGGCCTCGACGGAGACGTGCAAGACCCTCTGCCCGGACAGGAGGGCGTCCAGCCCGATGCCGGTGAGGAACGCCGTCTTCCCCGTGCCCGCTCGCGCGAGCACGAGGGCGAGACTGCCCGGACCGGGACCGGGATGCCCGGACCTCTCGAGCAGCCTCCTCGGTGATCTGCGCAGCGTCTTCATGACGTCGTTCATCAGCCCTCCTCCACCGCGGCCGCACCTTTGTGCTCCGCGTGCAGCGTCTCCGATACGTCCCTCGGCACCGGCGCGTACTTGGCGAACTCCATGGTGAATTCCGCCTTCCCCTGCGTTGCGGACCGCAGATCGGTGGCGTAGCCGAACATCTCTGAGAGCGGCACGTCGGCGTCGATGCGGGCGAAGCCGCCGTCTTCGGTCGAGCCGAGCACCGTGCCGCGTCGCTGCATGATGGAGCGGTAGATCGCTCCCTGGAACTCGCTGGGCCCTTCGACAGAGACCTTCATCACCGGCTCCAGGATCTGCGGGCCCGCTCTCCGGTAGGCCTCCCTGAAGGCGGCGCGCGAGGCCGCCGCGAAGGCCATGTCCGACGAATCGACCGCGTGGGAATTGCCGTCGTGGATCAGCACCCGGATGCCTACCACGGGGAATCCGATCAGCGAGCCCTTGGCCAGAGATGACCGGAATCCGCGCTCGCAGGCGCCGATGAACTCGGTCGGGATCGCGCCGCCCTTGACCTCGTTGACGAACTCGAACTCCTCCTCGCCGGCCGGCTCGATGTACCCCACGACGCGCGCGTACTGGCCCGAGCCGCCAGTCTGTTTCTTGTGCACGTAGTCGAACTCGGCGCGGCACGTGATCGCCTCACGATAGGCGACCTGTGGCGCACCCGTCTCGACCTCTGCGCCGTACTCGCGACGCATGCGCTCCACGTAGACCTCGAGGTGTAGCTCGCCCATGCCCGAGATGATGGTCTCCGCAGACTCGTCGTCCACGTGCACCCTGAACGTCGGATCCTCCTTGGAGAATCGTTGCAGCGCCTTCGACATCTTCGTGAAGGCCGCGTTGTCCGCGGGCTTCACGCTCAGGGAGATCACCGGATCGGGCACGTGCATCGAGGTCATGGCGAGTCGCGGCGCGTTCTCTCCGATGAACGTGTCGCCGGTGCGGCAGTCGACCCCGAACAGGCCCACGATGTCGCCGCACCGGGCCGCTTCGATGTCCTCCATCTTGTCGGCGTGCATCTGCACCAGCCGGCCGATCTTGATCTTGCGGCCCGTGCGCGACTGAATGACCGTGTCTCCCTTGTTGAGCTCGCCCTGGTACACGCGGACGAAAGTCAGCTGGCCGTATCGGCCGTCGTCGAGCTTGAAGGCGTACGCGACGGACGGGAGCGCGGGATCGGCGGCGAGGCTGATCGGCTCGTCGTCGTCCAGGCCGACAGCTTCGATCGGCACGTCCTGCGGTGACGGCAGGTAGGCGCAGACCGCGTCGAGGAGCGGCTGCACGGCCTTGTTCTTGTATGCGGAGCCGATCAGCACCGGCGTGATGTCGAGCGAGAGCGTTCCGCGGCGCAGCGCCTCGCGGATCAGCGTTGGCGTCGCCCGGTCCTCGAGCGCGGCCTCCATCAGCTCGTCCGAGTACATCGATGCGGTGTCGATCAGCTCGGCGCGGCGGCGTTCGGCGGCCTCCCTCATCTCGGCCGGGATCTCACTCTGGACGACGTTCTCGCCGCTATCGCCCTCGAATCGGAGAGCCTTCATCTCGATCAGGTCGACGACGCCCTCGAACTTGGCCTCCAGACCGATCGGCAGCTGCAGCAGCACGGGGTTGTGACCGAGCTTGTCGCGCAGCTGCTGCGCCACCTTCTCCGGATTCGCCCCCGAGCGATCGCACTTGTTGACGAAGGCGATTCGCGGGACGCGGTAGCGACGCATCTGCCGATCGACGGTGATCGACTGCGACTGGACCCCTGCGACGGAGCACAGGACGAGGACCGCGCCGTCCAGGACCCGCAGCGCGCGCTCCACCTCGATCGTGAAGTCGACGTGACCGGGCGTGTCGATGATGTTGACTTGATGCGTCTTCCACGTGACGTGCGTCGCGGCGGAGGTGATCGTGATCCCGCGCTCCCGCTCGAGCTCCATGTGGTCCATCGTCGCCCCCACGCCGTCCTTGCCCTTGACGTCGTGGATCGCGTGTATCCGGTCCGTGTAGAACAGGATCCGCTCGGTGAGCGTGGTCTTCCCGGAGTCGATATGGGCGGAGATCCCGATGTTCCGGATCTGCTCGATGCTCTCTTTCATGGTGCGTTCGTCCTTCGCGATCGCGAGATCGCGTCTCCTTCGCTCCTCGCGGTCTTGGTTCGTCTGGCGCCGGCGGCCGGAGCGAGACGCGCTCTCGGTTCCGGAGCGGGCGGAAGGCGGCCCGGGTGTGGCGCGGAGAGACTCCGCGACCTGGATCGGACAGGGCAGGGATTCTAGGGACCCGCCTTACGTCTGTCCAGTCGGAGGGCGGTCAGCTCCTGCCGCGGTTGTCTCGATCGGCCGACGTCCGAACGAGCGGTGGAAGGGTGATCTGCCAGCGGACGACATGTGGCTCGCCGGCCACAGGAATCGGAAGCGGCGCATCGAGAGCGCTCAGGCACAGCCCGCGGGTGCCGGGACAGCTGACGACGAGCCGGTCCTCGGTTCCTCCCGACAGGATGATCGGCGCGGTCCGGAACAGGCCCGTCTCGTCGCAGTCCGCCTCGACCGTCTCCCCGTACCCGTTGCTGATGGTGACCTTGGCCGGGAGGCCCGGTCCGGCCCAGTCGGCCGGCATCTCCGGCAGCGGCTCGACCCGGTAGGTGTCGCCTTGCACGACGATGCCCTCGATGACGACGGACGCCTGCCGCTCCGTCACCCCCAGGGCGGCGCAGCCCGCTGCCAGCACCAGGAACACAGCCAGAAGGAAAGACAGCGAGACAAAATTCGGTTGTGAGGACGAGAA
>Ga0224512_10003441_pt1 | contig 13925 bp, 13 predicted proteins | sample SF_May12_sed_USG_4_FD_169103 | JGI IMG/M metagenome (GOLD analysis project Ga0224512, IMG submission 169103) | Sediment microbial communities from San Francisco Bay, California, United States - SF_May12_sed_USGS_13 | ecosystem: Environmental > Aquatic > Marine > Sediment | place: USA...
CTTGTCCACTGACATCATCGATCCCGACACGTCCACCAGAAAAACAAGATTCGCCGCCGGCCGTTGATCGGCGTTCACGTCGTATCCCTTAAGGCCGATGTGCAAGAGCACCGTGTCCCGATTCCAAGGTGCTGGCGCCATCTCGGTGGTGACGGAAAATGGCCGGCTCAAGTCCTTCGGCAACGGATAGCCATAGGAGAAATAATTAATCATCTCCTCTACCCGCACGGCGTCTTTTGCCGGCAGGCGACCCTGATTCAGAAACCGGCGGACGTTGGCATACGCCCCGGTATCGACGTCAATGCTGAACGTAGAGACCGGCATTTCGGCCACACGTTTCACCGGGTTGTCATCGAAATGAGCGTAGTTTTCGCGATCCACCGGTTCGCTCGGATAGCGCCACTCAGGCGGCACGATCATCGTGCCCACCGCGGCCGGAGTATTCGCACTCAACACCTGTTGCTCCAGCAACCGACCGGGCTTTCCTTCCTTGTGTCTGGACAAGCTATCGTGCATCCGGGATTCATCTGTTGTTTGCGGCTGAGAACTGATGACGGTGCTCGATTTTATTTCATGCTCAAGTAGCTGCTTGGCTGTTGTTCCGTTGGACGTACAGGCGGTCATCCCGCCGAGAATCAGCACCAGCACCGCGCCTCGCGTCAGCTTGATGAAGCAGTTCATGAAAGATCTCCTTGTTTGTGGGCAACCGGGTATCCCGGTCATTCTCGGATGTAAACGCGGAGGAAGACAAAACGGGGTTAAGATGCAAGTGGACAGGGCAAAAGTGGACCTACTAACATAGTCCCGCCGAGTGATAAACGGTAATTAACCCCGAGATAACGGTTCGTGCGTTTATAGAAATGGATAAGGCGACTTCCGATGAAGAGCTGATGAATCGTTATCGCGACGGCGATGCTTCCTCTTTTGAGATCCTCTACGAACGTCACAAGGGACCGCTTTATCGCTATTTCCTGCGCCAGTCGGGGATTGCTGCCCTGGCCGAGGAGCTGTATCAGGATGTGTGGCTGAAGGTGATCCAATCACGTGAACGTTACGAGGTGCGCGCCAAATTCACGACCTATCTATATCATCTGGCGCATAACCGGTTGATCGATCATTATCGGGCACAGGCTGCGAGATTGCCTTTGTCCTACGAGGACGACCCCGATGAGAAAATCGAGCAGATGGCCGACGCCGAGATTCATGAGCCGGAAAACGAACTCGACCGACGACGCCAAGCCCAACGATTGCTGAAATTAATCCAAGACCTTCCCGAGGCGCAGCGTGAGATCTTTCTATTGCGTGAGGAAGGGGATTTGTCGTTGCTGGAGATCGCGGAGATTACCGGTGTGACGGCTGAAACAGCCAAGAGCCGCCTGCGTTACGCGCTGGCCAAACTGCGCCAGGGACTGGCGAAGGACGAAACATGATCACAAAGAAATCTTCAGGGACTGACGGCACACAACCAGCCGAAGAATCCGGCATCAAACGACTCTACGCCGATACCGCTAGAGAAACGCCGCCCGCCACACTTGATGCGAAAATCCTGATCTCGGCCCGACAGGCGACTTCCAAAGAAAAGAATCGTTTCCCGTTTGGGTCCCGCTGGGGATACCCGCTGTCGAGTGCCGCCGTCATCGTATTAAGTCTGGGCGTGGTATTGCTACTGAGCCAACAAGGCGTGTTTGATCCGAAAACTCCGCCCTATTCGGACTCTGATCCAACGACGGATCTGGGGATCGCAAGCCGTACGACAGCGCCTCCCGCGACACCGGCGGCAGAGGCACCGGCACGAATGAAGGAAAGATCGCTGGCCAAAACCGATTCAGCTCCATCAGACACTTCACGCCTGTTGATGGCGGGAAAGCCGCCCGCCGCGGCGATGGAACAACGGGAGGCCAAAGAGAGCGTGCCGGAAACAGCATCCGTGTCCGGCGCCATGATCGCCCAAGGCAGAATGGCCGAAGAGCGCGCGGCATCCCCCATGGCAGACACCATGCGAGCCAAAGAGAACACTACTTTAAATCAAGCAAAAGTCCGCGTTCAGGCCGACGTGATCTCGTTGCAGGTCACGGGTGAGCCCGGAGCCTATCAGTTCACGGTTGGCATACGCAGCCCCGACTCGGGCTGCCAGCAGTACGCCGACTGGTGGGAAGTGGTGAGCGAAGAAGGCAAGCTGCTCTACCGTCGTGTGTTGCTGCACAGTCATGTCAACGAACAGCCCTTCACTCGTTCCGGAGGACCCGTACCGATTCAATCCGATACCATTGTCTGGGTTCGGGCGCATATTAACTCCGCGGGTTATGGTGGAGCCGCGTACAAAGGCTCGGTCAAGTCTGGATTCACCCGAGTGAAACCGAGTGGAGTTTTTTCTGCTGAACTCGCGAATCAGCCGCCGTTACCGACCGATTGCGCTTTTTAGAATCAGATTGAAGCCAAGTGCGACAAATCAACGCGGCTACATTTTCACCAGTTATCGTTAACTCAGAATCCCCCCGGCAAGGGGGGTGGCGGTGGTGGTGGGGATGCAGGCAGTGACAGTGGTGGAGGTGGCGGTGGCACGACAGGTGGAGAAGGCGTCACTGTACTCGTCGCCGCACCTTTAGCAGCTTCCGATTGGCGGCCGGCGTCAACCGCAGCGGCGCCTTCCCCCGCGCCCGGCTCAGTCGGGGAACTTTGCTGGGGTGAGGCGGGCGATGGCGGCGGGATATTCGCCTGGATGACGTTCAGGTCGGGATCGATCCGTTTCTCCTCGGCATGCGTCGCCTGCGGGGGCGGCCGGGATTCCGAGTAATGGACCTTGCCGTCCTGGTCAGCCCATTTCCACATTTTCACTGATTCTGCCAAGGGCGCCGATGTCATCACCCCGAGCATGAGCAGTAAAGCAATTCCACTCGCCCATCGGACAATCATGGCTTGATGACGATGGCCAATTGCGGTGGACGATTCACCCCACAACACGAATCCTCGAAATCGGTGTACTGGACGTAGTCGTCGTTATCGTCCAGGTTGGCATCGCTCAGCGAGAAGCGCAGGCGATATTGGGAACGCAATCGGGCGTTGTTTAGATCGCTCTCCATCTGGCCGGTGACTTCCAGGATCTTGTAACCCAGATTGGCGTCTCTCGACAGCGTGCCGGCGTTGCCCAGCAGGGTCGCCGCCGCGAAATCCGTGCCTTCCAGCGCGGTTCCGTAATTCACGTGGTCGACAACCACGCTCCCCATTGTCCCGTCATACGGCAAACCGCTCACGCTGGCCTGGTAGAACCTGAGAATCGCCGCAGTGACGATCGTGCCGAGTGGTATTTTCGCGAGATCGAAACTGTAGAACTGGCGGTAGGCGGTGCTTATCCCTGGGAATTCCTCGACATCCCCGGTACGCGGTGCGCCGCCGGCGCTCGCGGTCGAACCGTCACTCCCCGCTTCCCCGTCCAGGGCGGCGCTGCTGCCGGCCACCACCGGCGTGACGTCCACGAATACCCCGTAAGGCGTGGTGGCCGGTGTAAGCGCGACGTTTCTATTAGGCGCAACATTGCCCGTGATGATGCCCGCATTGTTGAATACCAGTACCGAATCGGTGCCCGCATTGGCGACGTACAACCGGTCACCGGCGAGATCGAAGTAAAGATCGCGCGGTTGATCGAGTGCCGTGAGGACGCCCGTGAGCGCTCGATCGGGCGCTTTGTTTCCACTGATAGTGGCGATGTCGTTGAATACCAGGATCGAGTCGGACCCGGTATTAGAAACGTACAAGCGGTCCTGGAACACATCCAGCGCGCCGCCACTCGGGCTGTTCAGGGTCGTGGAACCGCCGGAGATCGTGTGGGCAGGAGCGGTATTGCCTGCGACCGTCGCGGCGTTGTCAAACACCAATATACTGTTTGCGCCCGTTCCGATGGTTCCGCCGTTGATTACGTACAGCTTATTGCGCGTGATGTCGACGAATACACCCGATGGTGCATTGAGCGTGGTGGTCATGCCCTTGAGGGTCCGGCTGGGTATCACGTTGCCAGCGGTCGTGCTGGCATTCTCAAAGACGAGAATGCTGTTGTCCGTAGTGTTGGCAACGTATAGCCGGTCGCTAAAGATGTCGAAGAACAGCGCAGAAGGACCACTCAAGGTCGTAGCAGCGCCGGCAATCGTACGACCTGGTGCAATATTTCCGGTCAGGGTGCGGACATTGTTAAACACCAGGATATTGTTACCGCCATGATTGGCAACGTAGAGCTGATGGCGTGCCATGTCCACGGCAATGCCACGCGGTCCGTTGAACAGGGTATTCCCGCCAGTCACGGTACGATTGGGCGGCACGTTGCCGGATACGGTAATGGCGTTGTTATACGAGAGCAGCCAGTCGCCATTGCTGCCGCTGACATAGAGCTGGCTTTCGCTTCCCGTGGACCAGGACCACGGGGTGGCACCCCCAGTCCCAGCACCACCGCAGCCAGAAAGTACGAGCGACAAAAAAAGTATGGCGCCTGCCAGGACGGGGAATCGAATGGAGGAATTTAAAGACATCGGGCGCCTCGCGATCTGCAGCCTTACACAACAGTGTAATTGTGCACCGGGCGTGCTGTCATCCATCGCCGTATTACAGTTTCGGCTGAATGGGTTACAGGATGCACACTACTTCACGATGAAGTGTTCGCGGTAATATTTCAGTTCCTCGATCGACTCGCGGATATCGTCCAGTGCCTTGTGCGTGTTCTTTTTCACCATGCCGTTGCACAGGCCAGGTTTCCAGCGGCGGGCGAGCTCCTTGATGGAGCTGACATCGAGATTGCGGTAATGAAACCAGGATTCAAGTAGAGGCATGGTGCGTGCGAGAAAACGCCGGTCCTGGCAGATGCTGTTGCCGCACATCGGTGATTTATTCTTAGCGACATGTTTCTGCAGAAATTCAAGCGTCAGGCGCTCGACATCCGCTTCGGTGTAAGTTGACTGCTTCACGCGCCCGATGAGCCCTGTCCCCGCGTGGGTACGTTGGTTCCACTCGTCCATGGATGCCAGCACCGCATCGGACTGGTGTACCGCCAAAACCGGCCCTTCCGCCACAATGTTCAACTCGCTGTCGGTAATAATGGTGGCAACTTCTATTATCCGGTCGGTATCCGGATTTAACCCTGTCATTTCCATGTCTATCCATATCAGGGCGTTACTGTCCTGCGCCCCGTTGGGTAATTGCGCCATGCGTGGTCTCCAAATTCTGAAAGGGAATTTTCCGTGTTCCCTATTGTCTCTTAGGCGATGATGATAACATCTAATGAAGCTCTGCCGCGTTCGTGTTTTCATAATATTAACCCATGAATACCTTTACGATCATTTTTATCGGTCTGCTCGGTCTGTCGCTGCTGGTGGAAATGTGGCTCGCCAACCGTCACATCCGTCATGTCGCCACGAACCGCGAAACGGTGCCTAAGGCCTTCCGCCGCAAGATTTCACTCGAAGATCACCGCAAGGCCGCTGATTACACCATCGCGCGCACCCGTTTCGGGCGGCTGGAGGATATTTACGGCACCGCCCTGCTGATGATCTGGACCGTGGGCGGCGGACTGGAGTGGTTGGACCGCTTCGCGCGCGGATTCGGATTCGGAGAACTGGTCACCGGTACCCTGTTCATCCTGATCGCGTTCATTATCATGGGGCTGATCGAACTGCCATTCAGCGTGTACCAGATCTTCGTGATTGAAAACCGCTTCGGTTTCAACAAAACCACCCCCGGACTGTTCATCAACGATCTGATCAAGAAAACCCTTATGCTGGGGATTCTCGGAGCACCATTGGCCATTTCTGCTCTGTGGCTGATGCAGGTAGCCGGCGCGCTGTGGTGGGTATTTGTGTGGTTGCTATGGAGCGGCTTCACGCTGTTCCTGGTGTGGGCCTATCCCATTTGGATTGCGCCAATTTTCAACAAGTTCACGCCACTCAAGAAAGGAACCATGCGCGAGCGCATTCAAGCCCTGCTGGAACGCACCGGGTTTCGCTCACGTGGCATCTATGTCATAGACGGTTCACGTCGCAGCGCGCACGGCAATGCCTACTTCACCGGTTTTGGCAAATCCAAGCGGATCGTATTCTTCGATACACTGCTGGAACACTTGGGTGAAAAAGAAGTTGAGGCGGTGCTGGCACACGAGCTCGGACACTTCAAGCGCCGGCATGTTATTAAGCGCATGATGCTTACTCTCGGCATGAGCCTGTTCGGTTTGGCGCTGCTCGGATGGCTTATCACGCAACCGTGGTTCTATGCCGGCCTCGGCATGACGCAACCCTCGAACCATGCTGCGCTGATGCTCTTCATGCTGATTATTCCGGTGTTCACGTTCTTTTTTCAGCCGTTATTCGCCTGGAGTTCACGCCGTCACGAATACGAGGCTGACAGCTTCGCTGCCGAACAAACTGATGCGAGCAAGCTCGTAAGCGCCTTGGTGAAGCTCTACAAGGAAAACGCCAGCACGCTCACTCCCGACCCGCTGCATTCCGCCTTTTACGACTCGCATCCACCGGCCGCGATGCGCATCGCCCATCTGGCCGGCAAATCCTGAAACAAAAACCCAAGGAGGGGCCATGATCAAGTCTTACGCCATATTCCCCGTCATCGCCACGCTGTCTATCCCCATCAACGCCTTGGCATTGCCGGGCAACGCTGCCGAAGGCAAGAAGCTGCACGACGCGAATTGCGTGTCCTGTCACGATGACAGCGTATACAAACGCCAGGACAGGGCAGTGAAAAACCTTGAGGGGTTGACGCAACAGATCAATGCCTGTGGCCACGCGGGTAACGTTACCATCGGGAAACCCCAAGCCAATGACTTGGTGAAATATTTGAACGAAACCTATTACAAATTCAAATAGCGTGAGGTCGGTATGAAAGATCTGATGAAAAAATCCTGCAAACCTTGCGTACCGGGAACGCCACCGCTGACACGCGATCGCGCCGCCGATTTAATCCAACAGACCCCGGGCTGGGCTCTGAATGATGCCACGTCCGAAATCAGCCGGACCTTTAAGTTCAAGAATTATTATGAAACCCTGGCCTTCGTTAATGCCCAGGCCTGGGTCGTGCACCGCGAGGATCATCATCCCGACCTGGAGGTGGGATACAATCGCTGCCACATGCGCTTCAGCACGCATAGCATCAAAGGTTTATCGGAAAACGATTTTATCTGCGCCGCCAAAATCAACACTTTGCTGGGCGAGTGACAGTTGCCGGATTCCGTCAGGTTATCCGCACCGGTCAAAACAGGATGGTAGTCCGGCTCGCAGGTCCGGATACATCAGCTCTACGCCCAGTTCCTCCCTCAATCGGCGGTTGTCAATCCGCTTCGATTCCGCGAGATAAGAAAGCATTCCTTCACCCAATTGCCGGCACCCCTGCTCGCGCGTGACTTCCGGCGGGCGCGGGATGCCGAGCAGGTCTGCCACGCGAAAGAAAAAATCCGTCATGGTCGTGGGATGGCCGTCGCTGACGTTATAGATGGCGCCAGGGCTATCATGATGTCCGGCGATGAAGCAGGCCTGCGCCAAGTCATCGGCGTGGATGCGATTGCTGTAGGGTGAGTCCTCCTCCCGCAGCACCGGTGCGCCGGAACGCAGACGTTTTTCAGGCAGCAGACCGCGGCCGTAAATCCCGGGCACGCGCAGTATCACTGTCGACACTTGGTTTATTTCACTCCACTGTCTCAAGGTCATCTCGGCGGCGAGCCGCCGCCGGGCGCGGTCTGTCTGTGGGTTGGGTGGGCGCTCCTCCGTCACCCACTCGCCGGCGCATTCCCCGTAAACACCGGTGGTGCTGATTAAGACCACGCGCACCGGCAGGTTTGATGTTTCCAAGATAGAAACAAAATTGATCATGCGTGGGTCAGAGATCCCTTCGTCCGGCGGCGGCGCGAAGTAGTAGACCAGAGCATCCTTCACGACGAGCTGGTGCAGCGAGGTAGGATCGTCAAGGTCGATTGACACCGGCACGATACCGGAGCGGCGCATCCGCTCGGCGGAGAAAGCCGAGCGGGCAAGCCCCCGCACCGGGCGGCCCGCGGCACGCTCCAACTGGGCGACACGCTCGCCGATGTCGCCGCAGCCGACAACGACTACGTCAGTTGCGGCGCAGTTCATCACTCACAGCAATGGGAGTCGGGTAGCGCCAAACGATGAGATACATCGATATCATCATGGTGATAATGGTGGAGAGTTCCAATAAGTGGGCGGCCTGGCTGCGCAAGGCGCCGGTTTCCAACGCTAATACTGCGATCAATAGGGTGAATTCACTCCCCTGCCCCAAGCGCAAACCCATCTCCTTGGCGCGGGGCGGAGATTCGCCCGTACGAACCAGCAGCTTGTCGAAGACAAACGGTTTCACGAGTAACAGCACAGCCGCCAATACCACGGCCGGCACCAACACATCCAGCAGTTGGTGAAGATCAAGCCCCGCCCCCAGCATAAAGAAAAAGATGATCAGGAAAAAATCACGTAGCGGTTTCAGGTTTTCAGCAATGAAAAGCGAAATTCGGCTGGAGGCCAAGGCCACCCCGGCGATGAATGCGCCGATCTCGTGGGACAGCCCGAGCCATACCGAAAGCTCTGCCAACCCGAGGCACCAGCCAATCGCGAGCAGGAAAATGTATTCCTGGATAACATCGAAACGCGCAATGAGCGGAATGAGCACGAAGCGTTCGACCAGCCAGGCCAATATGCAAATCCCGACTAAGGCCAAGACCAGTCCCACCACGTCGGTGATCAGAGTTTCCCCGCCGAGTCCCGCGCGCAGCACCAACAGCATGACGATGGCAATGATATCCTGCAACAGGAGGATACTAATCATGACCTCGCCGGTATGGCGGTGATGCAAAACCGTGGTGGGCAGCAGCTTTAGACCCACAATAGTACTGGAAAACATGAGCCCGCCGCCGACGATCAGGGATTCGATCCAGTGAAAACCAAGGAGCTGACCCGCCGCCAATCCAATCGCCCCAAAAATAAGAGAACTCAGCCCGGTGACGATCGTGGCGGAACCGAGAAGCCGGAACAGTTTCTGCGGATGCATGTTGAGACCAAGGAGGAACAGAAGAAACATGATGCCGATGTCGGCCACTTCCCGGATCAAGGAGGCGTCCGTCACCCAGCCGAGCAGCGAGGGGCCAAGCACCACGCCCAGCACAATATACGAAACGATCAGCGCCTGGCGTGCGTACAACGCCACGGTGGCGAAAATGGCCGCTCCGGTAAAGACCAGAAACATGATAAACAGCATCGAATCGCTGGGCATTCGCTTTCCTTGCGTGATATGTCCCCACGCCGGTGATTCAGGCGCGATGATAAATAGATTAGTTATTGACCCGGCACGATTCTTCCTGAACGTAGGAGGCCAGCGACGGGCTTTTCCGACCTTTGTAGCGATTCGGCTGTGCCGGGTCAATAACGAAATCAATAATGATTTTCAATTATTGAGGCGGCAAAACGACCTCGCTCGAAAACCATGCGGTAATTGACCGGTGAAAAAAATTAAAAAGATTCCAACCGCCTCAATAATCACGCTTCGCGCCTACCGGCCAGCGCACGGGCAAGTGTATGGCGGTCGGTATATTCCAGCTCACCGCCGATGGGAACGCCGTAGGCAATGCGCGTGGCCTTGATGTGACGCGCGCGCACCAGGTCGCTGATGTAATGCGCCGTGGCCTCCCCCTCCACCGTCAGGTTCGTGGCCAGCACCACTTCCTTGATCTCACCTTCATTGAGCAGGGCTTCCAGCCGGGGAATGCCGATCTCGTCGGGACCGATGCCGTCGAGGGGCGACAACCGTCCCATGAGCACGAAGAACAGACCGTTGTAGACGCCTGACTGATCGAGCGAGACTAGATCAGATGGCGATTCGACCACGCACAGCAACGATTTGTCGCGTCGGCCGGAAGAACAGATGGGACACAATTCGGTCTCGCTGAGATTATTGCACCGTCGGCAGTGAATCACGCGTTCAACCGCGTTTGACAGCGCTTGGGCTATCAGGCGCGCGCCTTCACGATCTCGCTCCAGCAGATGATACGCCATGCGGCCAGCGCTTTTGGGACCAACGCCCGGGAGCCGCCGCAGGGCTTGTTTGAGTGCTTCAAGAACGGGGATTTCGTTCATGCTTCAGAATGGCAGCTTCATTCCGGGAATATTGAGTCCGGCCGTAAGCCCCGCCATTTTCTCCTCGGTGGTTTTCTCAATCTTGCGCACGGCGTCGTTGACCGCCGCGGCAATCAGGTCCTCTAATACTTCTTTGTCGTCCTGCAAGAGGCTCGGGTCAATTTGCACGCGTTTGACATCGTGGCGGCAGGTCATAGTCACGTTGACCAGGCCACCGCCGCTGCTGCCGGTGACTTCAATGCTGGCCAGCTGTTCCTGGGCCTTGCGCAGATTCTCCTGCATCGCCTGCGCCTGCTTCATGATGTTTCCCAATCCGCCTTTCATGGTGTCCTCGTCTTGCGTTAAACCTTGGGCCGAATCGATGCAGGGTTGACCCGGGCACTGAATTTCTCCTGCAGGGCGCGTACGTTAGGGTCATCCACGATGGCCTGCACCGCCGCTTGTTGCCGCTCGTCTTGCTGGCGACTTTTCTCCTGCGCCGGCGTTTCCGCCATTGGACGACCCAGCTCCACCTTGAGGCGAGTGGGAGCGCCGTGAAATTTTTCGAGCGCCTTTCGGAGTTCTTCTTCGCGTTCCTTGCTGAGCAGTTTGGCGTGCGTTGCTTCCAGCGTTAGCGTCATCACACCGTCGGAATGCGCTACCAGCATCGTGTTGTTGGCCAGCTCTCGCAGCAGCCCTGTCAGCCCGAGTCGAGGCACTACTTCACTCCATTTGCCATTTAATGTGCTGGTGTTTTGATTCAGTGTTTCAACGTCCGGTTTTGTCTCGGGGGGAGCCGTTGCCTTGGCCGCGGAGGCCTTTGGCAAAGGCGTAGCCGCGGCCGCGACGGGCGCATGTGTCTCGTCCGGCATTGACGGGCGGAACGCGACCATGCGCAGCAGGGTCATTTCTAACCCGATGCGCGGATCCGGGGCGAAAGGCAGGTCGCGCTGTCCCATGATGCCAATCTGGTAGTAGAGTTGTACATCTTGCGGCAGCATGGCACGCGCATGGGTCAACACGCCCTCACCCTCTTCTCCCGCGAGCGCCGGATCGGCCTGGGCCACTGCGATCCGGTGCAGTGACAGCAGCAATTCCTTCAGCACCGCTTCGTAATCCAGACCGAACTCGGCAGCTTCCGAAACGGCCTGGAGGAGCCCTGAAACATCACCTGCCTCGAGTCTAAGCAGCAAGCGCTCAATGAAATCCTGTTCAATCGTGCCCAACATGGCCCGCACTTCCGCCTCATTGACCTGGCCGCCGCCATAGGCAATCGCCTGGTCTAGCAATGACAGGCCGTCGCGCACGCTGCCATCGGCAGCACGCGCCAGCAGCTTAATGGAAGCGGCATCATGGACAATACCTTCCGCATCCAGAATTTTCTGAATTTGCGCGGCGATTTGATCATGCGACAGGCGCTTGAGATTGAATTGCAGGCAGCGCGATAACACCGTGACTGGCAGTTTCTGAGGATCGGTCGTGGCAAGGAGGAATTTGACGTGGGGCGGCGGTTCTTCCAGCGTTTTCAATAATGCATTGAAACTGTGGCCGGAGAGCATGTGCACTTCGTCGATAAGATAGACCTTGTAGCGGCCGCGTGACGGGGCGTACTGAACGTTGTCGAGCAGTTCGCGCGTATCATCCACCTTGGTGCGCGAGGCCGCATCCACTTCGATCAAGTCCACGAACCGGCCCTCGTCCACTTCTTGGCAGGCGCTGCACTGGCCGCAAGGCTTAGAGGACACGCCGGTTTCACAGTTGAGCGATTTGGCCAGGATGCGGGCGATGGTGGTCTTGCCCACGCCGCGGGTCCCGGTGAAAAGAAAGGCATGATGCAGACGCCCGTGATCCAGCGCGTTGACCAGCGGCTGCACCACGTGGCTTTGGCCCACGAGTTCAGCGAAGTTTCGGGGGCGCCATTTGCGCGCCAGGACCTGGTAACTCACAAGACTTTTCTCATTATCTGTAACAGGTTTTCCGAAATGGGTGGCGGTTCGAGCCAACCACACCCCAGAACCCGAAATACCTGCTGCGGCTGCTTCCTTCCGGACCTGACCGGGTTCACAAGCTTCCGTCGCCGAGGGGACCGGCTCTCACCGCCATAATCAATCAATAGCAAGGAAGTTTAACACGAGTGGCGAGTACAGTAACCGTGAGAGAGATGAAAGTAATTGAAAGATGGCGGAGAGGGAGGGATTTGAACCCTCGATACGCTTTTGGCGTATACACACTTTCCAGGCGTGCTCCTTAAACCGCTCGGACACCTCTCCGGAATAAGCTTTGACAATCAATAACGAAAAGCGGAGGCAAGGGTAAACTACCCGTTACTTCTCCGCAACGCCGATAAGGGCTGTTGCAGGAACGATTGAAAAAGCAGGGCGAGTCACACCGCTAGGGCTCTTGCTGTGATCATGTTTAACCGATCAGTAACTATCCCACTGGGGTTCGAATCCTTTTTCGCCAAATCAAAGAAAAAGGGGCCAAAAGACCCCTATTATTTGACTGGCGGAGGAGCCAGTCTGGAGCGAACCCTTCTCTGCAGACAATTCCCTGTAACCGGGAAAAATACAGGGAATAACTGCTCAGCAATGCCACAACTAGCTCGCCCTTCCCATCGAATTGCCCTCCCTCAACCAGTTCGCAGCGATGCGTCCCAATATCAAAACGCTGATAACAGAGAATTAACAGGGAATAACAATTTGCAAGGTGAGTTTTAGTTATTGACCTGTACGCGCTGGCATCCTCAATTTATGAGCGATACGCACCATGGCCAAGAACCGGTTGGACGACAGACTATAAAGTTGACTATTATCAAGGCAGGCAGCGGCAGTAGGTGTATGTTTTTTGATATTGGAAAAATAAGAATGACATCCAGTGCAAGATCTAATTCGAATTAACTCCGTGGGTATGGCCTTTTATACAATTAGGAGACCAAGCTATGGATATCACTACAACAGACGTCACTTTCCATCTTGATGAAACATTGGGGCATAACGAGCGCGAGTTAATTCGCGATAAACTTCTCTCACAGAATGGTATCTTGTCCGCTGCCACCAATGATAAAACGCCTCACCTAATGATCGTCGTATATGACCCGGACATGACGGCTCCGGAAACCATTCTGGAATTGCTGAACCATGATGGCGTGCATGCCGAGCGGTTGGGATAATCGTTAGAAAGGCCCACAGTTCCCTTCGCACTAAAGCCGAAAGACAAGGCTCCGGTTATTTCTCGCCTCTGTGGTGTGGTTAGTATGCTAGCGGTTGCAAAGTAATACCTGCAGCCCAACTCACGCAAGAATTGGCCGCCAATCTTTGGCAACTAGTCGTCGCGCACTCATTCCTACAACATATCAGTTAACTGGAAGTGGCCTTCTTGCGCTGCTTACTACGGACGCTGGATGGCTAGTTAGGGTCAGAAGCAGCCGGTCGATTAGCAGGAAGTATTGCGTTGCAAGATCTACAAGGAATTAGACCAAACACACTTAGCATCCGATGACAAATCGGGGGGCACTCTTTTAACCATTTGAGCAACACGGAAAAACAGCGAAATAGTAATTCTTCAGGAACAGGTAAACCGAACCTCGAAATCGTGGAGCTGAGAAAAATACCCCCTCTCCACCGATATCAGGTTATCGCGGGCCAGTATCGGACATGCTCAGGTGAGTAATAGCGTAACACGGCGGGGAAAAGCCGCCCTTTCTCCGATTGGCGGAGAAAGGGCCATTTACTGCTGACTGACTGGCGGAGAGGGAGGGATTCGAACCCCCGTGGCGTTTCCGCCCATCTGATTTCGAGTCAGCGCCGTTATGACCGCTTCGGT
>Ga0224512_10003442_pt1 | contig 13924 bp, 17 predicted proteins | sample SF_May12_sed_USG_4_FD_169103 | JGI IMG/M metagenome (GOLD analysis project Ga0224512, IMG submission 169103) | Sediment microbial communities from San Francisco Bay, California, United States - SF_May12_sed_USGS_13 | ecosystem: Environmental > Aquatic > Marine > Sediment | place: USA...
CCAACTACACCAACTACACCAACTACACCAACTACACCAACTACACCAACTACACCAACTACACCAACTACACCAACTACACCAACTACACCAACTACACCAACTACACCAACTGAAACGGAAGTTGATATTTCAAAATCAATTATTGAATCTCAAAAAACAAAAACTTCCAATACTCAACAAATAGTTAAAATTAATCCAAAAAAAATTACTTTAACTGAAATCAAAGAACAAACGAATCTTACAATTGAAGATATTGAATTAGGATTGATGCTAAATCAAATAAATTTGGAATGTGACAAAAGTGTGTTTACTGATACCATCTCGTACTATGATGGAATGGGGCCTGCATTATATCGATTATGTGAATTTGATGGATCTTTGAATTTCTTTAATGAATCCCTAGTTGATGATCCAAATAACGTGGAAATTCTTGTAAACAAAGGTTCTGCCTTAGGTAAATTAGGCTATTTTACTGAGGCTATGATGTATTATGACTATGCTATCAAAATTGATCCTGACTTCTTACCTGCCAAAAATAACAAGGCGAATGCTCTTGCAAATTTGAAATTTTATGATGAGTCTATTTTATTATATGAAGAAATTTTAAAGAAAAACCCTAACTACCTTTCTGCTCGAAAAAATCTTGAAATTGTGTTATCCTTAGACACTCCAAATGGATCTTTGATACATGATCCCATAAAACCCGATATCAAAAAAACAGTTTACTCTGATTCTGTTTTATCTGAAGTAACTAGTTCAAATAATAATGAAAAACAAAAATCAATAACTTTTTTTGATGAAATTGGTATTGTGTTTTCTACTTTGGACTCAATGTTTGATTTTCTGAACTAATTTTTCTATTACCCATGCGTTTTTTCAATAAACCTATAAAGCCCTGTGGTGACGATCGACTAAAGGAAACATAAATGAGTAAAATACTTGAAAAATCATTAAAGGATGCCCGAAAAGAAGATCAATTAACAATGGGTACAAAACAAGTTTTGAACTCTATAAAAAATTCCAAGCTAATTGTATTGTCTCAATCGGTTAATGAAGAAATGATTGAGAAAATTGAATCAGATGCAAAAAAAGAAAAAGTACCTCTAGTCAACTTTCAAGGGACTTCAGTCGCACTAGGAAGATTATGCGGCTTGCAATTTAGAATTTCAACAATTTCATTCACATCCATTACAGATGCAAACATCAAATCAATTTTAAAAGATACAAAAGCTGAGGAAAAAAATGATTAGTTGTATTTTTATTAATGAAAGTTTAAATGAGACAATTCTGGTCGGAGATAAATAGGATTTCTAATGACACAGTCAATTAAACTCACAACAGATCAAATGCGTATGATGTCGCTTTTCCAAAATGTAACTGGTGCAACTGCACGTGATTGTGTCGAAGATGAAAAACAAGATAGGGTAATTTTTGTAGTAAATTCAGGTAAAATGGGATTGGCAATTGGTAAAGGTGGGGTTCATATCAAATCATTGCAAAATATTGTTAAAAGAAATGTGGAATTAGTGGAATTTGACGAAGATCCGGCAAAATTCCTGGCCTCTTTGCTTAACTCAAAACTAATTTCTGAAGTAAAAATAAATACACGAGCAGATGGGACAAAACAGGCAATCGTTATGGTAGATCCGAGAAAGAAAGGAATTGTAGTTGGTAGAGAAGGCAGAAATGCTGAGAAAGCAAGACTTCTTGCAAAACGATATTTTGATATTTCCAGCGTACTGATTAACAGCCCTGAACGTGCTACTATGGAGATGTAAGATATGAGAAAATCACCACTTGGATTATTTGCTGGCAGAGTTTTAACTACTAAAAAGAAAAGACAACGATGGGCAATTTCTACATACAAAAGAAGAAAACTTGGAATTGATAAAAAAGCAGATCCACTTGGAGGAGCACCACAAGGTAGAGGTATTGTTTTAGAAAAAGTAGGTATTGCAGCAAAACAGCCAAACTCTGCTATTAGGAAATGTGTTAGAGTACAATTAATTAAAAATGGTAAAACAGTTACCGCATTCTTGCCCAGAGATGGTGCAATGAACTTCATTGATGAACATGATGAAGTTCATATTCAAGGAATGGGTGCAACACAAGGTGGTGCAATGGGAGATATTCCTGGTGTAAGATTCAAAGTTTTCAAAGTTAATGGTACATCACTTCATGAACTAGTTATTGGAAAGAAAGAGAAACCAAGGAGATAGAAATGGCACAAACTAAAAACTTGTTATTGTTTAGAAAATGGGATTTATCTGATATTGAAGTTAAAGATCCTGGACTCAAGACTGCTATATCTTTGAGAAAACAAATTTTGCCTTACACTTATGGTCGTTCAGCATTGAAACGATTCAACAAAGCGGATGTCAACATTGTTGAGAGATTAATCAATAAAACAATGCACTTTGGAAAGAAATATGCAAAAAATACTGGTAGAATGACCGGAAAGAAAACTAAACTTCTAAACACTGTGAAAACTTCTTTTGATATAATTGCATTAAAGACAGGGCAGAATCCAGTTGAAGTTTTAGTTAGGGCAATTGAATTTTCTGCACCAAATGAGGACACTACTAGAATAGTTTATGGCGGTACTGTTTATCATGTGTCCGTTGATGTTGCTCCAATCCGAAGAGTAGACTTGGCACTAAAGTTCATCGCTGATGCAATTAAAGAGGCAACATTTTCCAACCCAAAACCAATAGAGGAACATATGGCTGAACAACTAATGCTTGCAGCAGCAAATGATCCTAATGCTCCCTCTGTAAAGAAGAAAAATGAGCTAGAAAGAATAGCACAAGCATCCAGATAGATAATTTAATTACAAGTTTTTCCAGTAGCCCGAGGCAGATTCGAACTGCCGTCTCCGCCTATCCACTCTTGAGATCCAGAGGGCAGAATCCTTGACCGCTAGACTATCGGGCTACTTGCAGAAATTTTACTGTTTAAGAATATATTCATTTGTTGTGTAATTTTGAATTTTTATTGTGAATTATTTTTATTGATGTTTTAATTATGATATTCTGTAATTATTTTATTCTAACTTCGTGAATTGCAGTTGAATAATCACAAACTGCTTTTAATCGCATGTATGGAATTAATCTATAATGAATTGAATAAATTTCTCCTTCCTTTAACAAAATCTCTTTTTTCATTAATGATACAAGTCCCCTTGATGGTACATTGATTGAAATGTTTTGTTCTTGACATACTTGTTGGCGTTTGTCTTGAAATTGTTTCAGTGTGAATGACACATCATTGATTTCTAAAATTAGGGGCCAGATAATTTCACTCCACACCCATCTTCTATTTTGTGTAGCTGATGCATGTTTTCCTTTTTCACTCAACATTAATAACATCACCAAAAGATGTTATATCTTAATAGTTGTCTCAAAACGAAATTGAAGAATCATTAAACTTGTTAGAAAAAGATTGGGATGTTGACCCAATTTTACGTAAATTCATGCTGGGCAAAATTACTGATGTATCTGACTATCCACTCAAAGTACAGGATGTAGTCTTTCATGTGCCATATCTTAATTCTGAGAAAAAATTCATTTTATGGAAATGTTATTGGCCCGATTGTCACAACTGCTGCGACAGGCAAGGTAGACTCCCACTGACATCAGATGATTTGATAACAATTGGAAAAGGTCTGAAATACCAAAAACCTTCTGATTTTATAAAAAATGAAACTCTTACTGTAACCTATCAGGAACCTGGACCTTCAGGACAGCTAACTACAATGACTACAATTAATCTGAAAAGAAAAAAAGATGAAACAGAAGCTGATGATGGAACTCACATCTCTTGTAGATTCCTAGATGAAAAGGGTGGATGCAGCATGCATCCTGACAGGCCTGGGGTGTGCTATCTTTATCCATTCTCTAGCTGGCTTGAAAACGAAAAAGGCACTGCACGTGTTCATGCTACCTATCAGTTTACAGGCGATTGTCCTGGATTTTACTTGGCAGATACTCTGGATCCAATGAAGGATGAATTCAAGGACTATTCAAAAACAATCTATGATTACAATATGGCATCAAATAGAACTAATAGAGAAGGGTTTGGATCTGTCAGTTTTAGTTAGGCTTTAGCTACTTTCATCAAGTCTGCAATTTTGATGTTCATTCCAAACCTGTCTTCGTTCTTTTTCATATAACGAAATATTGCAATAAAGTCTGGCAATGCCTTGAAGAAATTAAAATCCTTGTGAATTTTTGCTCGAACAAAATTAAACACCTTTGCATATACTTTGTAGTGTTCTTCTACTGCTTTCTCATAAGCTTTGAAATCATTCATGTTTTCTAGGAATATCTCGACGCATTGCATTGAAGGAATTATTCCTTCACCCAAAAGTGCATATACTGTTCCAATTGATTCGCCAACTCCTACTACTTTTCCTGAATAGTATGGCTTACATCTGTCTGGTGTTGCAAGTCTGATTGGTCTGCCCTTTGTTGCAATGACTTTGCCTCCATGCTTTTGCAAAAATTCATCAGTTGCCTTTATGTGATTTTTATTGTAATCTCCTGCTCCAATATGTGCCCATTTCTCCCCTAGTGGAAAATACCAAAAGTATCCAGACATTCCTGGAAATGGCTCTATGTAAAAATCATCATAGGGAACACCATTTTCATATTCCACCTTGTACTCATATGTTGGCAGGAAAAAATCCTCCTTTAGCTTTGGCAGATATACTCTGTTAAAGCCAGTACAGTCAACTATCATGTCATACTCTTTTTCTAACTCCTCAAGTTTTGGAGCTTCTCCATAAATTATCTTGGAATCTTTAATGAAATCTTTGATTAATCCCAATTTGTTATATGTGCATAATCCTTTCAATCCGATATCAAACTTTACGTCATTGTTCATCTTTACATGCATGTTTTTGCCGTCATGAATTAGAAAGTCATTAAAGTCTCTTCCAGTCTTTTTGCAAAAATCTGCCAGTACTTGTTTTATTGTTCCCCATGCACAAATTGAATCGTGTCTCTCTTCTGTATTTCTTTCATAACCAACAACCTCATGCTCTGAATCCTTTAGTCTGGCCATGAGATATGATCCTGCAACGCCCATTCCCATTACTGCAATCTTCAAGGTGTCTTGCGATTTCTTTTTGCCTAATAAATACACTATCTGGAAATTTTGTTAGTGTTATCTTGATTGTCACTAGTAGGAAAAAGTAGTATTGGTTAAATATGAAAATTCCATATGTATTTTGAAAGGTAAGTCTTTCGTCTGATTACAATAGTTTCAGACCTTAAGACAATCGCTGTCATCAGGTAACAGCTGTTTCTGATCTTAAGCGACGAGCTGTCATCAACATCCTTTCGGGAGTTCATCTTAAGCTCATTCACCTTTTCATAAAGTTAAATTTAGTAACCTTATCTGTATTGCCATGGATACCTTTGATGCAATAAAATCCCGCCGTTCAATTAAAAGTTTTAAAAATCACGAAATTACTAAAGATGAAATCAATCAGATTCTTGAATATGCAATATTGTCGCCAACCTCGTACAATATTCAAAATTGGAGATTTGTAGTTGTCAAAGAACAAAAACTCAAAGATGAAATATGTCAATTATCCTATGGACAAAGACAAGTTGCTGAAGCTTCTCTAGTTATTGTTCTCTGTGCTGACCTAAAAGCCTGGAAGAAAAATCCTGAGCGATACTGGAAAAACGTTCCTGAAAAATCTCGAAATTATCTTGTTGCTGGTATCAAGCAGGCATATTCTGACAATTCTAAACTGGAAAAAGACCAAGCAATTCGCTCTTGTGGAATAGCTGCTCAGACTATAATGCTTGCAGCAAAGTCTATGGGATATGACAGCTGTCCCATGGAAGGATTTGATTATGAAAAGGTTGGAAAATTAATTCATCTGCCAGATGATCATATTGTTACAATGATGGTAGTGATTGGAAAGTCTGCAAAAGATCCTGCACCACGTGGTGGGCAATTACCACTATCTGATGTAGTCTTTGAGAATAGTTTCTAATTTTAAAATTAATTTTCCACTAGACTCTCGAGAGATAATATCCATAATATGGTATATTTCCAGTAAATTTTTCGATCAGTTCTTTTTTTAATTTGTTCAGATCTTTTTGCGTTTTCATATTTATTATGTAATTTAGATTCTGATAATGTTGACTTTTTAATCTCTATACACCAATAGCTAATCATCTGTCTTTGTTTATTGCTACAATCTGCTCTCTTATACTCGATTTTTTCTAGATGCTTTCTCCTAGTTTGCAAATGTTGGGATGCGACATTGAGGCATATTCCCAAATAATTTTTATCGTTTCAAATGAGGGATCAGAAATCTGTATAACGTACTTTCAAAATTTGGAGAAACCGACAATATTTTCTACAACCTATCTGTGTAAATACCGTGCATTGTAATAATTCCTGCAAAAAACACATTGCAAAGAGCAACACTTTAGAAGGCGGCAGGTACGAACAAGGTCAGAAACGATGTCCTGAATGTGAAGTATTTCTTTCATGGCAAGGTCTGTGGTGTCCTTGCTGCGGGAGACTTACGAACTAAACCTCGATCCGGGAAACTAAAAAAAGATTATCTCCAAATCGTCGATAAAACCCTGAATTTATCAACATACTTAATTTCATAATTGCTCCATAAAATCAATGAGCAAATTAACTGCAATAGGAATTGCAATACTTGTAATATTTCTAATAGTGGTGGGGCTCTTTGTCTATTCTTACACTCAACTCTCAGTAAATCTGCATGATGTACAATTTCACAGCATAAATTGGGCTTCTTTGTCTTGGCATAAACTGCTGGATCTTGGCCTTTCAACTCTTAGTGGGAATTGGTTTGATGCTGCATTTGAGCTAGTTGAGGGTGTGAATTTGAATTTGTTATTTGGAATTTCAAATAATGGGATTCTTCCAGTGTATATTCCTGATTTGTCCTATGACGTTTTGATTAATGGAATTTTGATAGGAAAGGGTTTCAGTGATGTAGACCTTGCAATAAACCCTGGACAAACAAAAATGATCACATCATTTCAAAATATTCACAGAGACAGCATGGCCCCAGCTGTCTCTTCCATTATTGAATCCCGGGGAATCATGGAAATTAAGGTAAAAGGTACTGCGTATTTTCAATTCTTTGGTCTTAGCATTCCGGTTCCCTTTGAGTCATCAAGAAATATCTCAATTTATGATGAAGTACGAGAGCGGATAGATGAGGAAATTCAGAAAAACAAGCTGCAAAACTCTGTGATATCATCTGTTGGCAAATCAATAGAGAGCACATTGGGAAGTATTGTAAGTGATTTGTTTGGCGGGGGTGAATTGGAATTATCCTTGTCTGGCCCGAAATTTGTAGACTCTATCTACAAAGTCAATCCTGGAGCATACACCTATGTTGCGTTTACTTTGCCATGTGAATCCAAAGTGGAAGGAGGATTTGAAGCAAGTGACATACTTGGAAATGACATTGTTGTATTGGTTTTAGATGATTATAATTTTTATAAATTTGAAAATGATGAATTAGTTTCTTCATTTTATGACAGCGGTAAGGTAAACTCTGGGACATTTGACTTAACTTTAGAATCCGGTGATTACTATATCGTAATGTCAAACCAATATTCCATGATATCTACAAAGACTGTCGAGTTCCAAGCAGCATCACTTTGTGTTTGAATCATTCCGAGTTCCTGTCTGCACAATCTTGGCATTATCTCATGTGGGTTAAATCTGTACTATTTGGAGGATTCTCTGCACTATGGTGTTGTGATCTGATGAATTCTCCGTAGATAATAGTATGAGATCTTTGCCATGATACACTGTAATCCACTTTACATTGTCTCTGGATTCTACAGACCAATTTGTTTTGCCTAGTTTTTCATCAAATACCTTGTTCATTTTTGCCTTGAGTAATGCTTTATGATGCACCAGCTTTGTCTCGGGAACCGTCAGTTGTGGGGTTATTCCCTTTTTTCTGTCATATGCCTTGAGTCTGCCACATTTGCATAATATTCCTACAAACCTGATTGCCTGGCTTGTGCTCAAAATTTCACTGCAAAGGCGATTTTCTGGTCTTAGTACTTGCACTGTTTTAATTTATTTTAAAAAATTAGAGGATGTAAAAATAATTTTCTTGACTAATTGGTGTTATTCCTTTCTGTTAGTTGGGGTTTTTATGAGAAAGGCGGTTCCAGTATGATGTGGTTCTAATATGGATTGGCATTGCAGTTGGAATTTTGCTTGTGGCAATCTTGATTGTAAAGGCTAGAAAGACTAACCCTCGCGAAATTGCTGGAATGACAATGCGTTGCAAAAAGTGCGGTACTGATACTGGCGGCATGGCATGCCCCAAATGTAACAAAACATTTGGAGTTTAGATTTGACACTTGTCTCTTGAATCATTTTCTAAACTATGCAAAACTATGCAGTTTTTAAAAACTGCTTGATTTGGTGTTGACTATTAGTCAACATTGGACTGATCAGAATCCCCATGGAGGTTGATTGCCTAATGTAAAGTATGGAATTAGTTGAGCAAGACACGAAAGCCGAAAGAACTACACATTGTAAAGAAAACAAAAGTTGTCAGGACACTTTTTGGCATACCATCCAGGGGGCATTAAATGGAGCGCTGTTATAGTATCCCAGCACAACGTGCGTGGGGATATAGTTAAGGTGTGTAGAAACATACCTACGTGGAACTGTAAAACAAAAAGATGATTTTTTTACGATAGACAAGAAAGTGAATTGAGTTAATGAAAAAACTACAAGATTTTAAGCCCATGTAATGATTTTATAATCTTTCCTATAGAATCCCAAAAACATACCAAGAGTAAACCTTGGAGTATTGCCCGTTATTTCTGTAACTTTGTGATAATAGTTAGGGTTCATGACAACTAGATCTCCTGCGTTAAAACTGGACATCTTACAGGCTTCACTGGAGTTAACCACTTTTGATGAATAGCCAAAGTCGATATTTCGAAACTTCTCATCCTCTTTTTTCCACTGTTTATTGTACATGACTAAATCTCCCCCGCTCTCTGATTCTTGCAGATGAAGTATGCAGGATAATTGACAGTCTATGTCTGACAACGCATATTCTTTTCCCTCGTATCGGACATTGTCCTTATGGACTGGAACTGATTTTCCTTTTTCATGCATTCTAATTACAGCTGGAGAATAATCATTTTTGAATTCCCTGGCAAGAGAAATCGAATGGTTTGGAAACTTGCTGCTAATGGATTCACAGATGTGTGTTATTGGGTTTTTTATCCCATCAAAGATTTTCTCAAATTCTCTTTGAGCGTCCTTTGCATCCTCAAAGTATTTTTTCTTGTTAGTTGTGTGAGACATTAGGAAAGGACCTATGTGTTTTAATTTTCCATTTTGAAAAGCACTCTGCTTGTAATTTCTTATTCTACCTGCTATCATTTGGCAATTTCTCTCATCGTAAAAATTACGAATTACTATTGCAGGAATTTTGTCTGATAGAATGGATTCCAAATTGATTTTATTGAGTTGTGAATATCTTAACACTAATGGTTCCCACACTAGTATCCACCAGCCCCTGAGTGGGACACTTTTGCCAAAATAACTCCTGATTCATCTCTTTGGTTCACCTCACATTTGAGAAATGCATCAACCACACATGTTTTCAACGATTCCTCGTCCCAATCGCTTTGATTTTGAGGTAATCCAGGTAGATCAGCTGATGACATGATTATCTTTTCAGAGTCTGAATAATCCTGCTTGTTTCCATCCTTTCTATGAGTCACGTTAAGGACAAAAGAATTGGCAGATAATACTTTGGAACCGTTTCCCCATATTATGTCAGTCATGATTTGTTTTGATTTTATTAAGATATTAGAATATCCTACATGATGATTATTTTGGCACTAGAATAATTTATTCATAAATAATTGATTTTAAAACATTTGAGGTATTCGAATTGTTTACAATGACAATGAAGCAGGAGGAGAATCAGATGATTGAAGCATTCACTCAGTTTGTATACTTCTTTGAAAATTCTTTTAGAACGTAATGGTTAGGATTTCCTTAGATGAAAATTCTGTATGCTATAAAAAATTGCTATTTATACAAACCATGCTCAAAGTGAATTTACGTATTCACGTAACTTTTGAGTTTTTTCTTCTACTGACAAAGGCAATAGTTCTTGCATCATCGACTTCATTTCAAATCGTTTAGCATCTTTTTCTTCATCAGACAATGATTCCAATTGTACTTTCATGGACATAAAATGCATGATCATCTTTGCTCTTTCGTCAAGGGACAATGCAAAGAATGCGTCTTTAACTTCACCCCATTGTTGCTTTTTGGTTTCTCTCTCTTCCGGAGTTAGATCAGCATAATGATCTTTCCATTTTTTGTCTGATCCTTTATCAGAATGTTTGGAATGTTTCCAATTATCTTTTGATACCCAATCTGAAACATATAGTGCTTCTCCACTTCCGGCATCAACTACAACCTTATGAAAAATATCATCATTTGCCAATACACCAATCTTGTACACGAGAAATCCCTGAACAACATCTAGCTTGCCCCACATTGCTTTTCCGTTTTCAACGGAATTCTCAGATACTGCCATGGCTACGCTAAGTGCAATTGCTGCTTTATCAAAATAATCATCAGAGTCTTCAGCGATTGCAATGGTTCCGGAAATTTCCGGGATTTGGAATTGACCATATTCAGCACTGACATCAATTGGAGAAAATGAAATTAGAGTAATTGCAAAAATGCTTACAGCAACTATTACGGGAATGGTAATTTTGGTTTTTGGGATTTTAGCCAAGTAATGATTTCAAATTTTTATCTAATATAACCATCTCTGCTGATTTTTATAGTGGTAATTCTAAAAGAAATAAAATTGTCTGATTTGTCATGTATGCAAGTAATATGACACTCTGTTTTTAATGAAAAATCAATCTTTTAACACTAGTCATTTCACGAAATTCAATTGATATACTAGAATTAAAAATTTCAATCATGGTGATGAAACTTGATGAGAGAAAAACAGTTCTTGCAGGATTATTAATTACACTTGGAATTACAATACTTGAGGATTTATTCTTACTACATTCCTGATGCCCGAATGCAGAGATGTAATATGCTAAGTGTAGAAAAATATCAATTAAGGCAAATTCATGACTCTAAATTGGTCCAAGTTTAAATTCTTTGATTGGATTCCAACTGTAATCAGATTACAATCAGTTAAAGATGATGATTGGCAAATAGTTCGTAAGTCAATGCTGAAAACATCTTTAGAATTCAAGTATGCAGTTTTACAAAAATGGCTTGAGAGAAACAAATACTCTGAAAAATCCAAAGTACAGACTCAAAATTATATGCAAGCATTAAGACGAAGTGGTCTAATTGAATAATCTGATAATAATTACAGTTGTAATTGTAGTTGCAATTATTATTGGAATTATGGGAAATTCAAATTACCAAGAGGTTGCATCAATACGTGACCAAAGGAATCTTCAACTGACATTAGATGATTGTAAAAGATTATTCGGTATAGGATTAGATCGTGTAGATTGTTTTGATAAATCAATTAATGCATTTGGAACTGAGGAACAAAAACTACAATGGCAAGTAGGATATTTCAATCCCTAACCTAATGTGGAATTTGCTTTAAATCACAGTATAGATAAAATTTTTTATTTTTTCAATAAAGGATCATTTTCTTTTATCTCTGAGATTACTTTGGGAATTCCTTCTTGGTAGCTAGAATACTTGAAAGAATATATTTTTGAAATCTTCTTGTTGGATACCTTCATTGATGTGGTAAGGAGCTTAACCAGATCAGATCCTAAAACTGCCTTTGCCAGAAACGCAGGAACATTCCCCGGATGCTTCACTCCCAATTCATCTGCAGTAAAGTTGACAAAATCCCTGAAAAGTGCAGGGGCGGAATCAGCCACAATGAATGATTCTCCAAATGCCTGTTTTTCCATAATTGCAATCATGCTTCCAACTGCGTCATCCACATTTACAAATCCTTTGAAATATTTTCCAGCGCTGGGTAACCTGAAGGATTTTTTTTGAAGTCTTTTGACTAGAATATCATAAAACCATCCTTTTGAACCGTAGACATCTCCAAAATAAACCACGGAAAAATCAATTCCGTTATCCTGGCATTTTTTCCTCAGATATTTTTCAGCTTCCAGTCGGATTTTTACAAATTTGGTATCTGGACTGCGCGGACTGGATTCATCAATTATTTTCTTGCCAGGATCACCGAATACTCCCAAGCCTGAAACGTATATGATTGACTTTGTCTTTACGTTAACTGCCTCAAAAAGATTTTTTGTCCCGTTCAGGTTCACCCTTTCCAAAACTTTGGAATTTTTTTCCAGTGGCGTATGTGATGCCAAATGAAAGACACAGTCAAAATCTTTTCCTTCAAAATTCAAACTCGAATCAGTTAGATCACCTGTAATCTCATCTGTTTTTATTTCTGTATGCTTTCCATCCCTCACAAGAGTGGACACTGAATATTTTTTTCAACTAATGCAGATACAAGTCTGGAACCGATAAAACCAGTCGCACCTGTAACTAGAACTGACTTCATGGTTACATTGTAAAAACAACAGATTTAATGTTTCAAGAATACCCGCATAATGCTAATTTTTTAGATATGATAAATCAAAAAATTCAGGATGCCAATGTTTCTTTGATACCCATTAGAACTGTTTCTCGATCAAATGAATCGGGATTTATTTTTCGCTTGTAAACTAGCTTGCTCATTTCTATTTTTCAGTTCAAGATGATTACATTAAAGTCCATTTTCTTTTTTAAAAAATTGGCACTAGCATACTTTGGTTTGACTCTTTATATTTCAAAAAAGAATCAATAGAATAATGAATATTCTTAAAGAGGAAATCCATTCTTCGATGCAGGGATTATGCGACAACGTTTTAGAACTTGAGAATGTCAGGTTCGCAGGCATGATTAGTAATTTTGGAAATTTGTATGTAGGAGGATTCAAAGACGGAATCACTCCATATGAAAATGATGAAGCAAGGAGGTCGATGTACATGAAATTTGCTTTAGAGTCAAATTTTAGAAAAGATTTTGACGATTCCTTTGGTGCTTTCAAATATTCTACAATACAAAGGGAAAAAGTATCCATTCTAACAATAACCATATGCAATTACCTTCTTTTGGTTTTTGTAGAACCAGATGTTGATCTTCATGCGCTAGCAGGCAGAATCCAATCTATAATTGACGAGAATGAAAGTCATGATCATAATAAACAAAACCTTGATTGAATTTATGAATTTTGAATTTATCTTTTGCTTATATCATTGAAATACGTAATAGAATCATGAGTTTCAGAGAATGTGTTCATTGCGGTAGGGAATATGAAGATGTGTTTAACAGACGTGTATGTTCCAATGAATGTTCATCTGAGATTTCATCCTAATTCTTTAGCAGACATAAATAAATTATATTTTGTTGGAATATTTTTTAATGAAATTCTCTTTTAAGAACTATTTCTTAGATTTTATGAAATCAACAATGGAAAGAATTTTTCCCATTTCTGCAAGTTGACCATAACTTTTAGTTTTTGTCTTGGATGGCGGCTCATTATTTATGCTAATAAATAGCGTATTTCCGTCATCCAGAGGAATGGATATTCTCTTAATTTTCTCATAAGATGTAATACTGTAAAGCCCCTTTCCGACATGATCCTTAATTTTAGAATTTCCTCTCCAGGCATCTATTGCTCTCAAAATAGTTTGTTTTGTATCCTCATATGGAACAATGTTCTTCACTCCTTCTCGTTGAGTATGCCAAAGAATTTCTCCTTGAGGATTACATACAGCACCAAATCTAACTGATTCGTTAAAATCCATTAACATGTTGAGAAGTTGTTCATATTTTTCCATACATG
>Ga0224512_10003443_pt1 | contig 13921 bp, 9 predicted proteins | sample SF_May12_sed_USG_4_FD_169103 | JGI IMG/M metagenome (GOLD analysis project Ga0224512, IMG submission 169103) | Sediment microbial communities from San Francisco Bay, California, United States - SF_May12_sed_USGS_13 | ecosystem: Environmental > Aquatic > Marine > Sediment | place: USA: California...
CCAGGGTGAACTTCTTCTTCTTGTCCTCGTCGATGGTGAGGTAGCCCTTGACCGCCATGTTGACGACCGCGGCGGCGAAAGCCTTGTTGTCGAAGCCCATGCGGCGAATGAAGCGCGCGGCGGCTGGCGAGATGCCTTTGGGCGGCTCATATAATGGGATGATCGCGCCCTTAATCGGATCGCGGCCGACCCGGATCCAGGCGACGAGATAGAAGATCCCGAGCACGACGAGGCCGAAGAGCCCGAGGATCGCCGGCGCGTTATCGGCGAAGAACCACTGCATCTTCTGGCCGCTGCTGGGCGGCAGCACGATGCCCTTGGTGAAGCCGACGGCGACGGACAGCCCTTCGCGCGCGCGCAGGCGCCGGGTCGTACGAAACACCATTTCGCCCGGCCCGCCGGGCCGCTTCGAATAGGCGGTGCCGCGGGCGCCTTGCGGGCCGGTATAACCCATGCTCTGGCGCACGCTGGCGCCGGCCGGCAGGACCACCGTCGCGCTCGCCTGCTCGATGGTGAACGCCCAGCCGTTGCCGGTGGCGTTCCAGTAGATCTCGTCAAAGCCGTCGAAGAAGCCGATCATGCGGCTCATGCGGTACTTGATGGTGTAGGTGTAGACCCCGCGCGGCAGGTAATAGCTCTTGCGGCCGATATAGATGCGGATCCCGTTCGACCGGCTTTCGGTGAAGTAAGCCTCTGTTTTTCCATCACGTTTTATGTCCAGGATCTTAAAATCGACACGCATGCGCGCGCCATTTGGCGTGCGGTAGCGCAGCGGCAGGTCGCGATAGATCCCGCGCTTGATCTGCCGGCCCGCAGCGACGACGCGGATGGTTTCGGTGACGATGACGCTGGCATCCTTGCGCACCTCGACGCGGCTCGCATAGTTGAGGATGCGCTCGTAGGAGAGGTTCCGGACCGGGCCGCGCGGCACGATTTCGCTGCCGCCGCCGCTCCTGCCGCCGGCGCCGCCACCGCCTTCCTCCATGCCGCCGCTGCCGCCTCCTTCGCCCTCGCCTTCCTCCGTCGATTGGGCGAAGGCGGTGCTGGCGATGAACAGCATGCAGGCAAAGCAAATGAGCCAGTGAAGTGGGGTGAGGATGCGCTGGGCCATGCGCGAGCTCCTATTTTCTTGGCTTCAGCTCGCCAGTTTGACGTCGGGGGCGAGGCCCTCCTCGGGAGCGTCGAGCTGAAAATATTCCGCGCGCTTGAAGCCGAAAATGGCGGCGACCAGGTTGCTCGGAAACGACTGGACGTAAATGTTGAGGTTGCGGACGGTGCCGTTGTAATAGCGCCGGGCGTACTGCAGATGATCCTCGACTTCGGTTAGCTTTTCCTGAAGATCGAGATAGACCTTGCTCGCCTTGAGGTCGGGATAGTTCTCCGCCAAGGCGAACAGCCGGCCGATATTCTGGGCAAGATCGCCCTCGATCTTGCCGCGCGCCTCGGGATGGCTCTCCTGGCCCGCTTCGACACGCAGCTTGACGATGCGCGTCAGCACGTCCTTTTCGTAGATCTTGTAGCCCTTGACGGTCTCAACCAGGTTAGGAACGAGGTCATAGCGGCGCTTCAGCTGCACATCGATGCCGCTCCAGCCCTCGCGCGTCATCGCGCGCAAGCGCACGAATTTGTTGAAGATCCAGACGACCGCGAGAACGAAAATGACGACGAGCCCGATCACCACCCAAAGCCACATGGTCACTCCTGCTGGCTGAACTGCGTGCGCACTCCCAAAACCGCATCTGCAAGATCTGGGCGACGGACCGCAGTCTAGCGGGCGCCGCGAAGCGGGCCAACAACAAGCGCGATGAAATCGGCGTCGAAATTCAATTGACCTACCTGGCGGCGTGCGCGGCAGGCAGGTCAGCTGTGCGTGAGCCTATGCCCTCTGATCATCTCCGGCGTCACGTAGCCGAGGCTGCCCGACATCATGTAATCGAGTTGGATCTTGAACAGCCGGCTCGCATCCTTGTCCTTGTTGGCCCACTTGAACCACAGCGGCAGGGCGAGCTTGGTGAACCGCTCGACATCGTCCTGTGACAGCCGGGTGATTTCGGTACCAGCGTCCCGGAATTTCTTCCAAGCCGCCTGATCAGCTTTTTGAATCCGGGCATGGTGGATGTCTGAGTAGGCGTGGACCTCGGTTTCGACGAACCGCTGCATGTGCGGCGACAGCGCTCGCCACGCCTTCATGCCCACGGTGAGGTCCATGAGATCGACCGGCTGGTAGATCGACATGAAGCCGGCCGGACCCATGGAGATATATTTGGTGACCTCGTGGAAGCCGAGGTCGTAGTTGATTGCCGGGCCGACGTAGTCGGCGACGTCGATCGTGTTTTGCTTCAGCGCCGGGAATATTCGGCTACCCGGCAGCATCGTGGTCCGAGCACCGGCCGCCTGGAAGAGTTCCGCCACCATGCCGCCAGGCAAACGCATCTTGCGGTTCCGGAAGTCCTCGATCGAGCGGATCGGCACCTTGGAGTGGATGATATTGGGCCCGTGCTGGATCGGACCGACATAATACAGCCCGTGCTTGGCGAAGAGTTCGCGCGCGATCTCCAGGCCGCCGAGGGCGTAATAGAAGGCGTCCCATTCGTGCGGGTGGCGCAGGCCAAGGGGATAGGACGCCAGGAACACTGCCGAGGGCATGCGCCCCGCCCAATAGAGGGTAAAGGGGTTCATCGCATCGAGTACGCCGCGCTGCACCGCGTCGAAGAGTTGGAACTCACCAACCAGATCCTTGGCGCCGTAGAACTTGAAGGCCAGCTCGCCGCTGGTCTTTTCCACGATGCTGGCGCACCAATCCTTGAAGATGGACAGGCCGATGCCGCCTGGCCATGACGTCTGGATCTTCCAGGTCGTGCCAATGGCCTTGCCCGAAACGATCGCTGGAGCCTTTGCGGCCTTCTTGGCCGTCCGAACCGACAGCCTGTCCGCGAGCAGGGCGCCGCCGACCGCGCCTACCGCAAGTCCGGTCGCGGCGCCGCCGATGAAGTCCCGTCGTTTCATATCATCTCTCCTGAGACCCTTCGTTCAGTGTCGTTGCGTCAAAGCGATCGGCGGTCAGGCCGAAAGGGCGGCGGCGTTCGAGCGGCTGTCGAGGACCCGTTCGGGACCGATCAACACCCGCGCCGTCGTGTGGGCGCCAATTTCGCTCTCGATCTCCAGGCTGCCGCCATGCAGTTCGACCAACCGTTTGCTCAGCGGCAGGCCAAGGCCGGTCCCCTGATGCTGGCGAGAAAATGTGCCCTCGACCTGTTGGAACGGCATCATCACCTTTTCGATGTCTTCGGCTGCGATGCCGATGCCGTTGTCGATCACCAGGATCTCCGCGCCGCCGGTGCTGGTGGGCCCGGCCCGGACCGCAATGGTGTCGCCTTCGTGGGAGAACTTGACGGCGTTTGAGAGCAGATTGAGCACGATCTGCTTCAGCAGCCGGCGGTCGCCGATGATAATGGGGGTATCGGACTGGACGGCGGTTTCGAGCCTGAGGCGCCGGGCGGTGGCGCGCTCGCGCATGATACGCACGGCGGCTTCGACCACATCGGCGACGTCGACCGGCTCCTCGCACAGCTCCAGCTTGCCGGCTTCGACCTTCGATATGTCGAGAATGTCGTTGATGAGGGCGAGCAGATGCTGGCCACTGTCGTGGATGTCCTTGACGTACTCCCGGTAACGCGCGTCGCCCAGCGGTCCAAACACCTCGTTGCTCATCACCTCGGAGAAGCCGTTGATGGCATTGAGCGGTGTGCGCAGTTCGTGGCTCATATTGGCGAGGAATTCGGTTTTCGAGCGGCTGGCGACCTCCGCCTGTTCCTTGGCCTCGCGAAGCGCGCGTTCGGCCCATATCTGCTCGGTGATATCTCGGAAAACGACCACCGCACCGGTCAGCTGGCGCTGTTCGTCGTAAATTGGGGAGCAGTTATAGGCGACCGGAAAGCTGGTGCCGTCCTTGCGCCAGAAAACTTCGTCGCCGACCTCGCGGGCTTGGCCGTCGTTCATAGCGCCGAATATCGGGCATTCCTCGCGCGGATAGGGCGTGCCGTCGGGATGGTTGTGATGCACCAGTTCGTGCTGTGGCTTGCCGAGCATTTCATCGGGATCCCAGCCGACCATGCGCGCGGCGGCGGGATTGACGAACGTGGTGCGCCCTTCCAGATCGATTCCGTAAACACCCTCGCCGGCTGCGTTCAGGATCAGTTCGTTTTGCCGGCGCAGCCTGTCGGTGGCGGTCTCGGCATTCTTTCGGCCATGCATGTTGTGCCAAACGAGCGCACTGCAGAGCGAGCCCAGAACGACCAGGAGAATGATCAACCCATAGAAGGCGAAAGAGCCAATCCGGCGGAACTCAGCCGCCTTCGCCGTCATGTCGACAAAGACCTTAATCGCGCCTCTATAGACACCGGCTTTCATGATTGGCACGTATGCCTCGACGACGACGGTCTCGCGGTTGTCGGCAAGCTGGCTCCGCTTCACTTTGGTCAGCACCTTGCCTTTGGCGATGATGCGTAACGCGGCCGGATCGGCGCTGGCCTCGCGATAGTCTCCCGACCACGAGGAGTGGGCGACGATCCCGTCGGGCCCGATGACTTGGTAGCTGAGAACACCGCCGGCGGCGCGCGCAAAATCGAATACGCGTTGGTCGGCGCGCGAAATGAGGCCGGCAGCCAGAATGGCTTCAAGGCCTGCCAGGTTCTTTTCAAGGAAGGTGGCCCAGTGGGTCGCGGCGGCGGAGGCGTGTGTCCGCAACAGCGATTGCTCGGCTTGGCGGATCGCGGCCCAACTGACCACGACGGCGAGCGTGCAGATCACCAGTATCGAAGCGATAAGCCGTTGGTCGCGACCAAATTTCGCTGGCAGGACCATGGCGCTGTCCGGGTCTCTCGTTCAAAACCACAAAATGAATTTTTGCATGATGATGGTTAATACAAAAACTTGAAGAAAGGATTGAAGCGGCTGCCGATGGTAGTGGCCGGGCATTTGTTTCGTGATGGCTAAGTTGCTGTCGTTGAACACTTTCCGGCGCGACCTTGGGCGGATCTGGGGGCGAATCTGGGGGCGGCATGTGTAATCCGGCGGCGGCCTGGCAAAGAGAGGCTTTCCGCATGCGGTGGGGCCGGCCTCCAGGCGAGGGTGACCGGCCGAATATTCCCGCTGGAAGCTCACTTGGCGAGATTCATGCCCGCTGGCGACAACCCGGCTTGACAGACCGCGGGATGCGCCATATCTTATCGTGAACCAACCGAACGTTTGGTTGGATCAGTACTCAGCCGAATTCACTCAAAGCCGGGGTGCCGTCCACGAGCGCGCCGCCGCCTCCAGAAGACCCAACGCCCATGGCCGTGAAGAAGACCGACCGCGAGAACGTCATCGATGGCGCCCTCACCCTCTTCCGGGTGAAGGGCTATCACCATACCTCGATGTCGGATATCAGCGGCGCCTGCGGGCTGCTGAAGGGCAGCGTCTATCACTACTTTCCGGGCAAAAAGGAACTCGCCGTCGCCGCGCTCGACCGCGTGATCGAGGACGTGCGCGTCAAGCTGTTCCTGCCCGCCAACGACGATGGGCGGACGCCCAAGGAGCGGCTGCAGGCGCTGGCCGACGGCGTTGAGCGTTACTTCGTGGGCCGTGAGGGCGGCTGTGTCATGGGTAATCTGGCACTCGAGGTGGGCGGCAGTGTGCCGGAGTTCGTCGAGCGCATCCGAACCTACTTCGAGGAATGGGCGAAGGCGCTGACGCAGATCCTCGCGGGCAAATACGGCGAGGCGCGCGCACGCGAGCTGGCTGAGGATGCGATCGCCCGCGTCCAGGGCGGCATCATGATGATGGGGCTCACCGGCGACGAAGAGGTTTTGCGTCGCGCCGGCCGCGACATCGTCGCATTGCTGGACTAAGAGATTCGGTTAGGCGGTAGGGTCAACAAACATTGCGCGGGGCCGCATCGGCCCGTCTGTGAAGGAAGGCAAGGAACATGGAGAAGAACGTCGTCATCGCGGGTTACGCCCGCTCGCCCTTCGGCATTGCGCATAAGGGCACGCTGACCAAGGTGCGGCCGGACGATCTGGTTGCCACCGTCGTCAAGGCGCTCATTGAGAAGACCGGCGTCAACAAGGACGATATCGAAACGTTGATCCTGGGCTGCGCCGTGCCCGAAGCCGAACAAGGCTTCAACATGGGGCGCTACGTCGTCTTTCTCTCCGACCTGCCGGTCAAGACTGGCGGCATCACGGTCAACCGTTGGTGCGGCTCGTCGATGCAGGCGATCCACATGGCCGCGGGCGACATTCAGCTCGGCGCCGGCGAGGCCTTTATCGCGGCCGGCGTCGAGTCGATGACCCGCGTGCCGATGATGGGCTACAACCCCTCGCCCAACGCAAAGCTCGCGAAAGGCTGGCCGGAAACCTACTACTCGATGGGCCAGACCGCCGAAGAGGTCGCCAAGAAGTACCAGGTGACCCGCGAGGTCCAGCAGGACTTCGCCATCGCCAGCCATCAGAAAGCCGAGGCGGCGCGCGAGGGCGGCCGCTTCAAGGACGAGATCGTGCCCATCGAGACGCCGTCGGGCGACGTCGTCGATGAGGATGGTGGGATCCGCGCCGATAGCAGCCAGGAAACTCTGTCGGGTCTGAAGCCCGCCTTCGACAAGGACGGCACGGTGACCGCGGGCACGTCGTCGCCGCTCACCGATGGCGCCTCGGCGGTGCTGGTCTGCACCGAGGATTACGCCAAGGCGAACAAGCTGCCGGTGCTGGCGCGCATCAAGGCGATCGCCGGCACGGGCCTCGAGCCCGAGATCATGGGCATGGGTCCCGTCGAGGCGACGCGCAAGGCGCTGGAGCGCGCCGGGCTCAAGATCGAGGACATCGACGTGATGGAGCTGAACGAAGCGTTCGCCTCGCAGTCGGTCGCCTGCATCAAGGAGCTCGGCATCGATCCCGCCAAGGTGAACCTCGATGGCGGCGCCATCGCGCTCGGCCATCCGCTCGGCGCCTCGGGCGCCCGCATCACCGGCAAGGCGGCATCGAACCTCGCGCGCGAGGGCGGCAAGTACGCGGTCGCGACGATGTGCATCGGCGGCGGCCAGGGAATCGCCACGGTGCTGGAAGCGGTGTAACGCCAGACTTTTGTCCTAGCCCTTCATCCTGAGGAGCCGCCGAAGGCGGCGTCTCGACGGACGAAGGGCGGGCCGCGAACCATCCTTCGAGACGGCGCGTGCCGCGCCTCCTCAGGATGAAGGCAAAGTTCAAGGGCGGCGAGCCCGCCAGGGAGAGACGCAAGATGGACATCCAGAAAGCCGCGGTCATCGGCTCGGGCGTGATGGGGAGCGGGATCGCCGCGCACCTCGCCAATGCCGGCGTGCCGGTGCTGCTCTACGACATCGTGCCCGAGGGCGCGAACGACCGTTCGATCGTGGCGCGCAAGGCGATCGAGGGCATGAAGAAGATGGACCCCGCGCCGTTCATGCATCCGCGCGCCATGAAACTGGTGACGCCCGCGAACATCGAGGACGACCTCGATGCGTTGGGCGAGGTCGACTGGATCGTCGAGGCCATCGTCGAGCGTCTCGACATCAAGCAGGACCTTTACAAAAAGCTCGAGGCGCACCGGAAGACGGGCTCGATCGTTTCGTCGAACACATCCACAATTCCGCTCGCGCAGCTGACCGATGGACTGCCGGAGAGCTTCCAGCGGGACTTCGTCATCACGCACTTCTTCAATCCGCCGCGCTATCTGCGCTTGCTTGAGATCGTCGCCGGACCGAAGTCGCGCAAGGAGGTTGTCGATACCGTACGTACGTTTGGAGACGTACGCCTCGGCAAGGGTATCGTCGATGCCAAGGACACGCCGGGTTTCGTCGGCAACCGCATCGGCACGCTGTTCGGCCAGGTCGCGATCAACGAAGCAATGGACCGGGGGCTCACGGTGGAGGAGGCCGACGCCGTCGCCGGCAGCCCGATGGGCGTGCCCAAGACCGGCATCTTCGGGCTCATGGATCTGGTCGGGCTCGACCTGATGCCGCATGTCTCCAAATCGCTCTATGACAATGTGCCCGAGGGCGACCCCTACAAGGCGCTCTACCGCGCCTCGGACAAGATCCAGAAGATGATCGACGAGGGCTATACCGGCCGCAAGGGCAAGGGCGGTTTCTATCGCCTCAACAAAGACGGCGGCAAGCGCGTCAAGGAATCGATCGATCTTGCGACCGGCGAATACAAGCCGTCGGTGAAGGCGCAGCTCGCGAGCGTGCGCGCCGGCCGCAAGGACCTGAAGGCGCTGGTCACCCATGAGGACAAGGGCGGCGGCTACGCCTGGGCGGTGCTCTCGCACACGCTTTCTTACGCGGCCCTCTTAGTGCCCGAGATCGCCGACGATATCGTCAAGGTCGATGAGGCGATGCGGCTCGGCTATGCCTGGAAATGGGGGCCGTTCGAGCTGATCGACCGGCTGGGCGCGAAATGGTTCGCGGACAAGCTGGCAGAGGAAGGCCGGCCGGTGCCCGAACTGCTGAGCAAGATTGGCGAGGGCAGCTTCTACCGCGTCGAAAACGGCGCGCTGCAGTACTTCGGCACCGACGGCAAGTACCACGACGTCGTGCGTCCCGACGGGGCGCTCAAGCTGGCGGACATCAAGCGCGCGTCGGAGCCGATCGCCAAGAACGCCTCGGCGAGCCTGTGGGATATCGGCGACGGCGTCGCCTGCCTTGAATTCACCTCCAAGATGAATGCGATCGACGGCGAGATCATGGCGATGATCGACAAGGCGATCGGCATCGTCGAAAAGGACATGACGGCGCTCGTCATCTACAACGAGGCCGACAACTTCTCCGTCGGCGCCAATATCGGCCTCGCGCTCTTCGCCGCCAATGTCGGTGTCTGGCCGATGATCGAGCAGGGCATCGAGCAAGGTCAGCGTACGTATAAAAGGCTCAAATACGCACCTTTCCCCGTGGTCGGCGCGCCGGCCGGGATGGCGCTGGGCGGCGGCTGCGAGGTTTTGCTGCATTCCGATGCGATCCAGGCTCACGCCGAGGCCTATATCGGTCTGGTCGAGGTCGGCGTCGGCCTGGTGCCGGGCTGGGGCGGCTGCAAGGAGATGGTGACGCGCTGGGCTGTCGATGAAAAGCGGCCGGGCGGCTACATGCCCGCGGTCGGCAAGGCCTTTGAGTACATCTCGACTGCCGCGGTGTCGCGTTCGGCCAATCTCGCCCAGGACATGAAGATCCTGCGCGCCGGCGACGGCATCACCATGAACCGCGACCGTTTGCTCGCCGACGCCAAGGCTAAGGCGCTGGCGCTGGCAAAGGACTATGCGCCGCCGGAGCCGGCCGAACTCAACCTTCCGGGACCGACCGCCAAGGCGGCGATGGATCTCGCGGTTGCGGGGTTCGTCCAGCAGGGCCAGGCCTCCGAGCATGATGCACGGGTCGCCGGCGGCGTCGCTACGGTGCTCTCGGGCGGCGAGACCGACATCACCGAGACCATCACTGAAGACCAACTGCTGAAGCTCGAGGTGCAGGAGTTCATGAGGCTCGTGCGTACCGAGAAGACGCTCGCCCGCATCGAGCACACGCTGACGACCGGCAAGCCGCTCAGGAATTAGGAGACCGAACCCATGGCCACCTACAAAGCTCCCTTACGCGAAATGCGCTTCGTTCTGCACGAGATGCTCGGCGTCGATGCGCTCGCCGAGATGCCCGGCTACGAAGAGGCGACGCCCGACCTCATCGATGCGATCCTCGAGGAGGGCGCCAAGCTCTGCGAGAACGAGCTGCAGCCGCTCAACTATTCGGGCGACCAGGAAGGCTGTACGTATGAAAACGGCGTTGTACGTACACCCGAGGGATTCAAGGAGGCGTACAAGACGTTCGCCGAGTCGGGGTGGTGCGGCATCGCCTGCGATCCCAAATATGGCGGCCAGGGCTTGCCCAAGGTCATCAACTTCGTCTTCGAGGAGATGATCTGCTCGGCCAACATGTCGTTCGGCATGTATCCCGGGCTCTCGATGGGCGCCTACAATGCAATCGAGCATCACGCGTCGGACGCGCTGAAGGACGAATACCTGCCCAAGCTCGTCGATGGCTCGTGGTCGGGCACGATGTGCCTCACCGAGCCGCATTGCGGCACCGATCTCGGCCTCATCCGTACCAAGGCGGTGCCCGGCGACGACGGGTCCTACAAGATTTCCGGCACCAAGATATTCATCTCCGCCGGCGAGCACGACCTGACCGAGAACATCGTCCATCTGGTTTTGGCAAAGCTGCCCGATGCGCCCGAGGGCGTGCGCGGCATCTCGCTTTTCCTGGTGCCGAAGTTCCTGCCCAAGCAGGAGAACGGCGAGACGCTCGCCGGCCCGCGCAACGGCGTGATGTGCGGCTCGATCGAGCACAAGATGGGGATCAAGGCCTCGTCGACCTGCGTGATCAACTTCGACGACGCCAAGGGCTGGCTCGTCGGCCAGCCGCACAAGGGCATGGCGCATATGTTCACGATGATGAACGCAGCGCGCCTCGGGGTCGGCATGCAGGGGCTCGGCATCGCCGAGGTCGCCTACCAGAACGCGGTCGAATACGCCAAGGAACGCGTCCAAGGCAGGGCGCTGAAAGGCGTCGAGGCGCCCGACAAGCCGGCCGATCCGATCATCGTCCATCCCGACGTGCGCCGCATGCTGCTGCGCGCCCGCTCGCTGACCGAGGGCGCCCGTGCGCTGGCCTATTGGACCGGTCTCGAGATCGACAAGATGCTGAAGCACCCCGACGAGGCCGTGCGCGCCGAAGCCGCCGACTGGATCGAGCTCACCACGCCGATCATCAAGGCCTTCTTCACCGATCACGGCTTCGAGGCCGCGAACCTCGCGGTCCAGGTCTATGGCGGCCACGGCTATATCTCCGAGCACGGTATCGAGCAGTTCGTGCGCGATGCCCGCATCACCCAGCTCTATGAGGGCACCAACGGCATCCAGGGGCTCGACCTCATTGGCCGCAAGTTGCCCGCGCATATGGGCCGCTTCCTGCGCCGCTTCTTCCATCCGGTGCAGCAATTCATCGAGGCGAATGCGGCCGACCCCGAGATGGCAGAGTTCGTCACGCCGCTGATGAAGTCCTTCGCCAAGCTGCAGCAGACGACGCTGTGGCTGGCGGAAGCGGGCATGAAGGATCAGAACGACGCGGCCGCGGCGGCGAGCGAGTATCTCCGCGCCTTCGGCTTCGTTGCGGTCGGCTATATGTGGGCGCGCATGGCGAAGATCGCGCAGGAGAAGCTGAAGGCCGGGGCCAATGGCGAGGATGATTTCTATACCGCCAAATTGGCGACAGCGCGCTTTTACATGAAGCGCGTGCTGCCGGAGACCGCCGGCCTGTTCGCAACCATGACCGGCGGGGCGGGGCCATTGATGGAATTGGAAGAAGCGGCGTTTTAGGGCTGGACGGGACCGACAAACGGGCGGGCTAGAAACCCGCCCCCACAAAATACGATCTCGCTCCCAATGCCCATATTCGTAGGGGCAGGTTTCAAACCCGCCCGTCCGTCATCGCACATGTGTTCGCTGGATCGCCGTTTTCGCGGAGGGACGGCCGCGCCACCACCGGTGCGTGGCTCCGAGCCGGCCCCGCCTGCCTCACCCGCCATTAATCAAATATTCGCCGACCTCCTGTAGTCCTCCGGTATCAGCCAGGAGGGCCAAGCCATGCCGACCCTTTCGATCTCCGCGACCCGAATTGGCCGATCGCGTAGCCGCCCGGCCAAGCTAGTCCGGCGCATCCCGGCGCTGGCCGCCCTAATCGCGGTCGCGATCCTGTGCGCGGCCCCGGTCCAGGCGGCGCCGCTCCTGGCAGAGCGACGCGCCGACGGTCCGGTCGAGCGCCTGGTCGCCCGAATGGAAGCCAGGAACCCCTTCTTCCGGGTGATGTTTCAAGACCATCCGGCCGAGCGCCGCGGCTTTATCGGGGCGCTTGAGGCGGCCCGGCGGAATGGCGGCGTCCGCGCGATGCAGCTCATGGCGGTTCGCTATGGCGCGCATATGGGGCGCAAGTACTTCCCCTACTACATCGCCCGCACCAGCGATGACGCCGCGCGGGGCTATGTCCGGTTCGTCGCCGACACGTTGACCTTTTTGCGCCTCGGCTCGCACGACGACTGTTATGCCTTCCTGGCCGGCTCGGCGCGTGAGCGCGCGCGCGTTCTGGCGCTGCTGAATGCAGAGGAAAGGCGCCGCATGCTCAATGTGCTTGCCGCCGTGGTGGTCGGCTCGCGCAGCGCCCGGTCGATCAAGGACGGCCCCAACGCCTATCGCCGCCCGCTGCAAGCCGTGATCCAGCGCGTGACCGATCGTCTCGGCCGCGACAACATGGTGCGCTGGCGGCCGGGTCTGGTTGGCGACGACCGCGCCAAGGCGTGCGATTTCGCGCTCGCCTTCTACGAAGAGATACTGAAGCGCCCGGCGCGCGAAGGCGCCCTCGTCGCGCGTGGGGTGTTGGGCGGGTAAGCGCTCGCGCCCATCGTGGAGCGCTCCGAGCAATCTGCGTTGGGTGGCACTGGATCAGACGACCTCAGACTGCTACAAGATCGCCGATCATGTTCGAGCCGGTCTCCCAATTGACTTTCCGAATACCGCGCTGACGCAGGTGCGCGCGTCGTTGCGCGTGCGCGGTATTCGGGGGAGTAGCTCAATTGGCAGAGCGGTGGCTTTATAAGCCATGAGCGCCAGATCAGCGCACGGTTGCGGGTTCGAGTCCCGCCTCCCCTACCAACCTCGCGCCAGAATTGATTCGGGATCGAAGCCGCGTTCGCGGCGCGATCGAGCGGGGTCGCACGTACAGGCCATGGCGTGCTATGCGGAATGGTCCATCGCAACGTGACCGGCCCAACACCATGCCCGATGACATCACAACCGAGCTTGCCCCGACCGGCGTCCTTCGTGCCGGGATCAATCTGAGCAATCCGTTGCTGGTGACCGGCAAGTCCGCCGCCGGTGATCCCGAGGGCGTCTCGCCCGACATGGCGCGCGCCATCGCCGACAAGCTCGGGATCGACGTGACCTACGTTACGTTCCCCTCGCCGGGCGAGCTGGCCGACGCGGCCGAGGCAGACGCCTGGGATATCGGCCTGATCGCCGCCGAGGCCAAGCGCGCCGAGACCATCGCCTTCACCCCGGCTTACGTCGAGATCGAGGCGACTTATCTGGTTCCCGCAGGCTCGTCCGTCGCGACGATCGACGAGGTCGACCGGCCGGGCGTGCGCATCGCCGTGTCCGGCCGCAGCGCTTACGACCTCTATCTCGCGCGCACGCTTGAACATGCCGAGCTGGTGCGCGGCCAGGGGCTCGACGGCACGGTCGATCTCTTCGCGGCGGAGAAGCTCGACGTGCTGGCGGGCTTGAAGCCCGGCCTGATGGAGAACCTTAAGCGCCTGCCCGGCGCGCGCATTCTGGACGGCCGCTTCACCGTCGTGCAGCAGGCCATCGGCACGCAGAAGCACAAGACCGCCGCGGCCGCCTTCCTCACGGATTTCGTCGCCGAGGCCAAGGCCAGCGGCCTCGTCGCTGGGCTGATCGACAAGCACGGAGTGACGGGCAAGCTGTTGGTGGCGGGTTGACGGTCTTGCTGTGACCTACATTCCCGCCATCGCCCCGGTCGTCCCGACGGGTTTGCCCACTGGGTCGATCAGCACGCCCGGGTTCATTATCCCGTTCGGATCGACCGCCGCCTTGGCGCCCGCCAGGGCCGCCGCGAAGACCTCCGGGCGTTGGGCGTCGTAGCCCTTGGGGCGGTGGTCGCGGCCGACGGCGTGGTGGTGGGTGACGGTGCCGCCGTTGGCGACCACGACCTCGTTGGCGGCGGCCTTGATCGTGCGCCACTGCTCCATCAGCCCGTCCCATGAGCCGAGCGCCGAATAGGTGAAGTAGGGCGCCGGGCCGTCGGGATAGACAT
>Ga0224512_10003444_pt1 | contig 13920 bp, 10 predicted proteins | sample SF_May12_sed_USG_4_FD_169103 | JGI IMG/M metagenome (GOLD analysis project Ga0224512, IMG submission 169103) | Sediment microbial communities from San Francisco Bay, California, United States - SF_May12_sed_USGS_13 | ecosystem: Environmental > Aquatic > Marine > Sediment | place: USA...
CGCCGAACACCAGGAACTGCTGAAGGCTGATGGCTGATGGCTGCTAGCTGATGGCCGGCGGCTCAATCCTTCGGATCCAGAATATCCTCGATCCGCACGAGCGCATCCTGCAAATGGAGTCGGGTCGCTCGGTCGAGGTTGCGGTTGAGCGCCGACCGAATCTCGCGTTGCAGGGTCACCAGCTGTCCGCGCGCGAACGGTCGGATGTCGGATTGCGGGACGTCGACGTTCGTCACGAATGAGCGGAAGAACGCTGGCACCGGTCCTGGCTCCTCGTTCATCAGCCAGTGCATCCGCTCGAGGTAGCCACGCTGCAGATTCCGGCGGTACACGTTGATCTGACGGCTACGACCCAGCTCCGACCACACGGCGTCCCGCACGTCGTCAAACATCTCACCGAGCGTGTAGGTGCCACTGCCGAGCCGCGCTTCAGCTTCGATCAATCGCTGCATGCGTCCCGGATCGAGCACGCGATTGAGGACACCGACCTGCACGCCACGCATGCGCTCCACCGTCCCGACGTTTTCGATCCGTCGCAAGATGTTCTCGTCGATCATCCACGTGGGCGGGGTGAACGCCTGCTCCGTGAAGAACGCCATCGCGCGGCGCTGGGTGTCGCGGTCGACGAACTCATAGACGGCACCATCCTGATCGGTCGTCTTGCTGAGCTCCGTCACTCCGCCGATGACGGTCGCGACGTGCCCCATGTATCGGTTCCATTGGCTCAGCACTTGGGTGTACAGCTCCTGCAGCTCGTCGTAGTCCTCGCGTTCTTGATACGACCAGGCGAGCAGGTTTGGGATGATGCGCTTGAGGTTCTCGATGCCGTAGGTGCTGGCAAGCATCGGGTCGTCGCCCAAGGCCTCGGTTTGCGACGTCGGGTCGACCCCGCTCCCGCCACCGTAGTGGTAGATCGGATCGTCGTACCGATCCCGAATCCAACGATCCAGCGTCTCGCGTTCCGCGTCCGACGACATCGCGTCGACGATCGGACGGTATCCCCACATGATCGAGTATTTGTCGTACAGCCCGATACCAGGGAGGAAGCAGACGCCCTCGTCACCAGGCTGCGCGACGTAGTTGAACCGCGCATAGTCCATGATGGACGGCGCCGTGTTCATGGCACATGTGAAGGCTGCAGACCGCAGTGAATCCACTGGATAGGCCGAGCTGGCCTTCATGTTGTGGGGCAGACCGAGCGTGTGCCCGACCTCGTGTGCCGCAACGAAGCGCATGAGCTTGCCCATGACGGCATCGTCGAACTCTACGCCGCGTGCCTCGGGGTTCGCCGGAGATGTCTGGATGAAGTACCAGTTCCTGAGGAGGTTCATCACATTGTGGAACCACCCGATGTCACTCTCGAGGATCTCTCCCGTGCGCGGATCGTGCACGTGCGGGCCGTACGCGTTCTGTACGGGTGACGGGAACCAACGGATCACTGAGTAGCGCACGTCTTCTGGGCTGAACTCCGGATCCTCCTCCGGCGATGGCGGATCCTTGGCGATGATCGCATTCTTGAACCCGGCCTCCGCGAACGCGACGTTCCAGTCTTCGATACCCTGCTTGAGATACGGACGCCATTTGAGTGGGGTGGCCGGATCGATGTAGTACACGATGGGTTTTAGTGGATCCACGAGCTCGCCGCGCCGGAATGCCGCCGTGTCACTCGGCTCCAGCCGCCACCGCGTGATGTATCGCCGTGTCCTGGCCTTTTGCTCGCTCCGTCCGTAGTCGTTCTGCTGGACGCTGATGAATCCGACCCGTTCGTCCCACAGTCGTGCTAGCATCGGCCGCTCGGGCAACAGAACCATCGAGTGGTTCATCTCGAGGGAGATCGATCCCGTAGTGGCATTGGACGGCGGCTCGGTCGCGTTATATGTCAGGACGGTGCGAACCTCGATGTTGCGCGGGAAGCTCTTGATCCAGTTGACGAAGGTGCGGTCGCGATCGAGGTTGCGGACCTTGTACTGCTCACGGGTGAAGCGACTCAGCCCGAAGACCGGCACGTCGGTCGTGAACAAATCGGTCACGTCAATGACCACGGCACTCGTATCGGTCGTGGTCGAGTCGACCACCTTCGTGTTGAACGCCGCGATGTCGAAGCCGCTGATGATCGGCTCGAAATTCGCGTTCCGCACCGCCTCGTAGATCGGCAACGAGTCGTCCGCCACGTTCGTGTAGGAGACGTTCCGGAGATAGATGTGGTTGTTGTGGTGCTGCCACCGCACCGTGATCGTGTTGTTCTTCTCGCCGCCGTATCCGACGTTGGCGGCGGTCTGCGCCCGTCGTGACACGACCAACATCTCCCGCTCGAGCACCTCTCGAGGGATCTCGTAATACCACTTATCCTCGACCTGATGCACGATAAACAGGCCGGAATCCGACTTGGCCTCTTTCGTGATCACCTCGTTGTACGGCTTGATCTTCTGGTCGTTATTGCGCGACTCCGACGGTTTGGGAGTTGGGGCGGTCTGCGCCCGGCCCTGTGCACACGCACTCAGGCCCGCTGCGGTGAACAGCAGCGTCGCGACTGAGAGAAATCGTTTCATGGTACGTCGGCCTCGACGGGATGTATTGTGAGTGGAATGGCGCCGAAAGCTAGAAGGTGGGACTGGGCAGCGCTACCGCTGCCCGAGTCTCAACAGCAGCTGTCGTCGGGACTGCAGCAGGCGTAACTCGCTACTTCATCCCCGGGCTCCAGAATCGCGAACATGGGCTCGTAGGGAGGCCGTTGCAGCTTGGCCACCGTGTCAGTACACACGTCGAAGGGCTCGTTGCGTGGGAAGAGATGTCCCTCTTCATCGACGAACGCCTTGCCTGGTCCGAGGTACACGGCGCGATGGCCGTCAAATACGCACCCTGCCTGCTTCTCGTACTTGAAGCCTTCGACCGTCACAGAGAAGAAGGCGTAGCCTTCGACGTCCTTCCAGTGGGTCCGGTTCCGCACGGACAGACCATAGAACCCGGCACGCTCGAGCTCGGCGAGGAATGCCTGCTGGGTCAACGCCCCCGAGAGGCACTCGCCCCACAAATGCACGTTGGTCTTGAGATGCGCCGGCACTTCGCGCTCACTCACGATATCGGAAATCACGATCCGACCGTGATCTTTTAGCACCCGCCAGATTTCCTCGAACACCCGTGGCTTGTCCGGAGAGAGGTTCACCACGCAATTGGATGTCACGAGATTCACGGACTTCGTTTCGACCGGAATGCTCTCGAGGTAGCCTTCTCGGAAATCGACGACGTCGTAGCCGAGGGCGGCAGCCACCTTCGGTTGATTGTCACGTGCGACCTCGAGCATGCGGTCGGTCATGTCGATTCCGATGGCCTTGCCCTCGGGCCCGACATACTTGGCTGCGATGAACACGTCGATCCCCGCACCCGAGCCGAGGTCGACGACGATCTCGCCTTCCTCGATGTTGGCGCTCGTCATGGGTGACCCACAGCCATAGAAGCGGTCGAGCACGTCCTGGGGAATATGTGCTACCGCCGAGTCGTCGTACTTGGTCGGACAGCACAGTGCGGCCTGCGGTTGGTCGGCCGCGGCACCGTAGAATTCCCGCATTGCGGCGCGCGGCTTGTCGACGTCAAATGAAAGCACACAATTCGAGTGCAGAGTGAGCACTGGTTGCTGCGCGGCCGCGGCGTCGGCTGATCCGCAGGCAATGGCGCCCTGACCCATGGCATGGAGCACGAGTGGCGCGGCGTACCCGGACCGCGTGTTGCGGCGAGCGGACTTCTCGCGGCCAAGCGCGGTCATCACGTGTTTCGCGAGATGCACGGCGACCGGGTAGTACGGATCCGCCCCCAGGTGATCGCCCGTCGCCCACCACGCGTGTTCCCAGTCGCCACCGCCAGTGAAGAAACGAAACGCATCGTTTTGCGTTGCGGTCTTCTGTGCAACCGACGCAGCGCGCAGCCGGCGTACCACCGGTGAGGTGTTCAGAATGTCTCCCAGACGCGTCTCGGTCAGATTGCCACAGAGCAGCGTCGGCTCGTTCACGAGTGCTGCGGTGGGGTACACCCCGCCGTCGACATACACGGCAATCGAGTCCCACGCACCGTTCCCCAAGTCGTACTTGATACCGGGCACGCCGTTCACCCGACGTTTCATGGCTTCGAGGTTGTCCAGCTCGACATCGGCTGCCTGAGCAGCAGCCACCGACTCGTCCACCGCCGCAACCAGATCGGGGATTTCCGGGAAGAACCCGTTTCGGCTCGCGGCGGCGCGCCCACGGCGATGTGCCCACATGAGATGAAAGCTCTTCGCACCCACCGATCGCGCGACGTCCGGCAATGCGCTCAACTCCGTCAGGTTTTCGCGAGCCACTACCGTCGATAGTGAGACGTCGAAGCCCAGGTCGGACGCGAGCCGCGCGCCGTCGAGTGCCTTGTTCAACGTACCCGCCCCACGGATGGCATCGTTGGTCGAGGGTTGCACGCCGTCGATCGAGATCTGGAGTCTGACGGTGTCGCGGTCGAGCGTGGTCAGGCGGTCGCGGATCGGTCCGCGGAACACGGTGCCGTTGGTGAGGACGATGACGTCCAGTCCCAAGTCACCAGTCGCGCGCTGGATGAGGTCCGTGACGTCCCGACGCACGAACGGCTCTCCGCCCGTCAGATAGAGGCGCTCGAGGCCGAGTTCCGCCGCATGCGCGACGAGCTGGTGCAGCTGCCCGGAGGGGAGACCGTATTCCTTTCCTGGACCAGATGAGACCAAACAGTGCGTGCATGTGAGGTTGCAGGCGTTGTTGATTTGAATCCACAGCTCACGAAGGCCGTCTGGAGCGATGAGCGCGGCTCGCCCTGGGTACGGATCACGCGAGGTGGGCTGGTCGGAAACCATGCCGGCCCGATCAAGTGCCGCGAGGAAGTCATGTACGTGTACCCACGCCGTGCCGGTGTCGAGCCCGTGCTGGGCGCCGTAGCGCGCGGTCAGCTCACGGAGCGTGGTGCCCGAATGGGAAGCGAGCATCACGTCGAGCAATCCGCGACCGCGTGAGTCGACAGCCACCCAGTTGGGTGCATCATGATCGATCGCGTAGCTGATTCCGTCGTTCTCGAAGACATGCAAGGGTGGAACGTAGAGGGGTGTGCCGGACTCGAGTTTCATCGTTCAGCTTCCTTGAGGCGACGGACGTGTGAAGACTGCGGACTCAGGTTGTGAACTCTGGGGCCGACCTGCCGGTTCCCGTGTTGTGAGCCGCGCGGCAATCTAGTGGACGGACGCTGCCTGAGCAGATGCGGGGTGCCGCTTCCGATAGCGGCGCAACGTCCACACACCGACGAGCAGAATCAGCCCGGCAATCGTGACGGCCAGACCGGGGTTGCGACGGTACAGCGCACCGAGGCCACTGCCAGACAGCGTGAAGAGAAGACAGCCCGGAATGATTCCGACCGCCGTCGTCCAGGCAAAAGTCCAACGGGAAACTGGCGTGAGACCCGCAGCCCAATTGACCACGGTGAACGCGATCGTCGGAACGAGGCGGAGCGTGATGAGTCCGGGCCAGCCGGCAGAAAGCACCAGTCGGTCTGCCGCGGCCATGCGTGCCGGCTTCACCACGCGCTTGCCGAGTGGACGCCCAAAACGCCGGGCCAACTCGAAGCTCACAAGCGCCCCGACAAGGGCACCGGACCACGTGATGACGGTCCCGACCTGGGGTCCGAACACCATGCCGTTCAGCATGGCCGGGATCTCCGCCGGGATCGGCAGAATCGCCACGACGACCATGAACAACGGCGCGAGCACATACACCCAGACGCCGGAGTTCTCGATGAATTGGACGATCGGGTCGAACATGGAGGGGAAGCTAACGGGGCGAGCGGCGAACGTTAGTCGTCTCAGTCGCCCCTGTCGTCGCAGTCGTCTGTCACGGGCGGACGACTGCGACGACGAAGACGACTAAGACGACTGAGGTACGGTGGCGCTCACCCTACAGACTCAACCAGTAATTCACCTTCACGACGAACGTGTTCTGCGCGTCGAGCCGGAACAGGTCTCGAATGCCCTCTCCGAATTGGAACTCCGATCGCGTGTTGTCGCCCACGCGCCCGTGCTGCCACACGAGGAAGAGCGTCGACCCCAGGCTGTATTCCCAGCGGAGTACGACGTTTGAGCGGAACGACAGGAAGGTGAAGTCCGGGTTCCCGATGTCGAAGTCAGGGGTGCCGTTGGCGTCGAAGTCGATGGAGAGGTCACCGTCATTGTCGATGAGTCGGTCCGGTCCGAAGTCATCGAACCGGTCGGCAAAGGTTTCGCCACGCGGGTCGGCGACTTGCCGGAATCCCTGGTAGTCCACCGTCGAGACGAATGGCTCCGCATAGAGCTGCAGCGACAGTGCAGGTGTGAACGTCATGTTTCCGCGGAACGTCGTCGCGAGCGTGGTCTGGCGGATCTCGCCAAAGAGGTAGCGGGTCTCGCCGCCCACGTCGACCTGATCCCAGTATTGCCAGCTGTCGAATTGCTTGAATAGCCGCGGCCCGAAGGTGAAGTCCATGTTCGACGCGGGGCGCCACGAGACGCGGGGAGACAGACTGATGCCCCACGAATCGCTCGCGGGCTGAAGAAAGCCGAACATGCTGAGTCCGGCGCGGAACTGCTTCCGGCTGTCGCTGTTGAACCCACTCCACATGCTCATCGTGTGAGGACGGATGAGCGCGGGACCACCGCGTAACGCCCCGGGAGAGAGTGACTGGAAATTCTGCTCGATTCCCATGTACCCGCTCCAGTAGTTCCGGAACTGTCCATTCGCGTTGATGTTCCCGCCGGTCCCCAATCGCTCCCACCCGTGACTCCACACCGAGTGCTGGTTGAAGTTGATCTGCGCACGGCGGAACACCTTGCCCGGCGTGATCCAGCGCCGTGCGATCCACAGGAACTGGACGGTGCGATCGGCATCGCGTTGGAATCCGGCGTCGTTGACCTCGAAACCCGGTGAACGGGTGTCGAAGCCGGTCGCGGCTCTCCAGTCCCCTCGGTTCTTGCTCACAACGAACTGTCCGGCATAGCCGCTCAAGGACGTCCGTGTCGGATCGAACGTCAGGTGGTCGGCGTCGGGTCGCTGGTAATAGCGAGCGGACGACAGTTGGGTTTCTTCGATCGCCGTGGCCGATCCAGTGACGTGGCTGCCAACGAACCACCCCTCGATCTCGTACGTGTCGTCGTGGAAGCGGTGCTCCCAGTCGAAACCGCCCGTGTAGGCTGAGCTGCGAAGCCAATCCAGGTTGTCCGGCAACGACCGGTTCACCGCGGTGCCGAAGAATCCGACCTTGGTCTTGCCTTCGCGGAAGTCGCGCGCCAAACGGCCCACGAAATACGTCGATCGCGGCTCCACGATATCGATGAATGGATCGCCGACCGCGTCGACGACATCCGCTTCCTCCTCGGCCGTGAGTGCACCGAGCAGGCCGATGGTCCATCCGTTCGCCGTCTTGCCGGACAGTTTCCCGGCACCGAGGATCGTGGTTTGGTCGATGGTCTCGGCGAAGCCGTCGCGGTCGTCCGCTTCGCCCTGTGGTGCCCGGCCGATGCGGCGCGTGTAGAAGAGCTGTTCGTTGGCGTTGTCGCCGTCGCCCAGGAGAATCGGAAACTGGAAGATGTCGAGGCCCTCGTTGAAAAACGGCCTCCTCTCTGGGAAGAACGTCTCGAACGCCGAGAGGTTGACGACGGCCGGATCCGCCTCGACCTGCCCGAAATCGGGATTGATGGTGGCGGAGAGGGTGAGATTCGATGTCACCCCGACGTTGAGGTCGGCGCCGGCTCTCGCGTTTTGATCGCGGCCGGTCAGAAAGGGATTGTCCGCTTCCCCCGGATATCGCGAGCCCGTGGCGGAAACGTACGGCATCACTTCGACGCGACGCTTGGGCTCGATGCCCTCGATGCCCACCAAGTCGCCAAACAGCGACACCAGCCCACGCTGATCCTTGCCCATGAGGCGCCAGTGCTGCTCCTCGTTGCGTCGGTTGATGATGCGAAGAACCTGGAATCCCCATTCCTGCCGTTCCGCGTTGGCGAAGCGAAGCTGACTGAACGGGATCTTGAACTCGGCGCTCCAGCCCTCGCCATCTACGGAGGTGGCGACATCCCACACGGCGTTCCACGAAACGTCGTCGTTCGTGTCGTCATACAGATAGATGTCGCGCTTGACGCCTGCGGGATTCACGAAGAACGCGAACCCCGTCCGCCGATCGCGATACGAGTCAATCGCGAGCACGATCCAGTCGGAGGGTGGTTCTTCGTCGCGTCGTGCCAACCGTGCGCTGATCTGATCTGGCTGAGAATCGTAGGCACGGACGCCAACGTAGAGGGCATTGTCGGTGTAGAGCACCCGGAACTCAGTCGGTTCCGTGGCCGGCTCACCTTCGTCGGGATCGTGCTGCCAGAAGTTGCCTGATGCCGGCGCGGTCGCCCAAGCTTCCTCGTCGAGGCGACCGTCGAGGTCGGGCGCCCTCATTGCCCGCACGGCAATCGCTTGTCTGTGAGCCGACGGGTTGGCTGTCACCCGATCAGGGACCGCTTGGACAGTCGATTGTTGGGCTTGTGCCAGCGCGGACGAAAGCGGGATCGACAGCAGGAAGGTGAGCACGAGGGCACCGCCGCACAGGATGCGGGCAACATGCCCCGCAGCTGCAGCTCGAGTCGGTGAACACTCCATCGCGGTGCCTCCGGAGGGCGAGGGATTTCTTTGCACTACGGCGGTTGCTGGGTATGGGTTTCGTGTCTTTAGATACGTGGGAGAGAGAAAAGGTTGCCGCGAGAGGCGAGACCTGAGACGTGAATGGTGAGAAGTGAGGGAACCTCAGATAGCTTCTCACGTCTCACGTTTCACGGACCGTTGACAGCACATCGTAAGACAAGTTATTTCAATGTCTTACAGTGATCCGTATCGATAGAGGACCCATGTACAAACTCGTGCTGCTCCGCCATGGCGAGAGCGTGTGGAACAAGGAGAACCGGTTCACTGGGTGGACCGATGTAGGCCTCACGCCGAAGGGGGTGGAGGAGGCGGTCACCGGGGCTCGTCGGCTCAAAGCCGAGGGCTTCACGTTCGACGTTGCCTACACGTCAGTCTTGAAACGTGCGATCGAAACACTCTGGATTGTGCTGCGCGAGATGGACCTCATGTGGATCCCGGTGCACCGGAGCTGGCGACTCAACGAGAGGCACTACGGGGCACTCCAGGGATTGAACAAGTCAGAGACTGCAGAGAAGCACGGCGAGGCACAGGTCAAGATCTGGCGGCGGAGCTACGACACGCGCCCGCCGGCGCTCACGCCGGACGACGAGCGCTATCCGGGCCACGATCCGCGCTACGCCGATCTCACCGCAGAGGAACTACCGCTCACCGAGTGTCTCAAGGACACGGTGGAACGGATGCTGCCCCACTGGTTCGACGTGATCGCGCCCGACGTGCAGCGGGGGACCAAGGTGCTCGTCTCAGCGCATGGGAATAGCCTTCGCGCACTGGTCAAGCACCTCGATAAGATCCCCGAGGATGAGATCGTGGGGCTCAACATCCCCACGGGCATCCCACTCATCTACGAGCTGGATGAACGTCTCGAGCCGATTCGGAGCTACTACCTGGCTGACGAAGAGGCGGTGAAGGCAGCGCAGCACGCGGTGGCCGCGCAGGGGAAGAAGAAGTAGTTACGGTCGCTCTTCCCCTAACAGTCTCCCCGTCGCGAGGTCGAAGACCCGCACGGTCGTAACCACTCCTGCGCGTTCACCATCGACGTAACGCACTCGGACGATCTTCTTGTCCTTGGATGGACGGTAGATCACCATCGATCCGGCCGGTGCGTGTGCCAGGATCCCGTCGCATGTGCGGGCTCGTGCCTGATGGCCTGGCGGGGTTCCTGCTATCCACACGCGGCAGCGCCCGGGCGGCGGCAGGTGGCCGGGGGGCACGCGGAGCGCGACGGCGGTGTTGCCCGTGACCGTCTCGCTCCCTGAGGGTGCGACGTCTGCGTCCTGGCTCGGCGACGGGCCGGAGCCGACCACCTGGGTCGATGAGCTACATGCTGCGAAGAGGACTGCCGTCGCGGCAAGGATCGAGTGTTTCATTGTCGTCTCCTTCCGCGCAGACGCGGAGTGGGATGCGCCCCAAGGAAGCGGATCGCTCGTCGAAACGCTGTGAGCGTGCTCACGTGCCAGGTTGACCCCCCTTTTGGGGTCGGCTACGTTGCGATTCGCGCCGTCTGTTCGGGGCCGTGGTGGCTGTAGCTCAATTGGTCAGAGCGCCGGACTGTGGCTCCGGAGGTTGCGGGTTCAATTCCCGTCAGCCACCCTGAAAGTGAGCGGTAAGCCGTCAGCGGTGAGCGGGATTGCACGGCTCACGGCGCGCCGCTCACGGCTCACGATCTAGGCCCGTAGCTCAACTGGCAGAGCACCGGTCTCCAAAACCGGGGGTTGCAGGTTCGAGTCCTGCCGGGCCTGTGCGGCCAAGTCCAAGTGACTTGGCCGTTTTGCTTTGCCTACCTCGCTGAGCCACGCTCCGGTCACACACGCCTGTGACCGATTTTGTGACGCTCCCACGACAAAACACGCATGCGCGAGTCGTCAAACACGGCGTGCGCGGTGCACGGGGCGTGTGCGCCCGTCCTCCTGCAGGCATCCGTGGAGACCGCTACGGAAGTGGACCGTCAGCACCCACCGCCGAGACACTCCAGTGGTGATTGCACGTTCGCCGCTGCGATCACACCTGCCGTGAGCACCCCCACGGCGACGATCCCAAGCACCGCCAACGCGCTCTTCGCTCCATCGGTGCGGCGCGTCCTCACCTCAACCACGGAAGACAGTGGCACCGACCATTCGGCGCGATCATTGGCGCATCGCCAGCCGCGTGAGGTATCACCGCTGCAGGGCATTCCACCAAGGCTGTCGCCACGGACCCACGGCTTGTTGAGCATGACGGTTTTCGTCTTCTCCCCGTCAACCACCTTCAGGAGCACAGAACTTTCGTCACTGACAGCGTCTCGCGGGGCGAGCTTTGACGTCTGATAGCTCGTACAAGCAGGCAGATACCACAGGAGTAATGCGAGAGCAATGGGGCGTCGGAAGGTGCGCACGGTGGTCTCCTGATTGCGTCGCAGCCAGACTCATTCGAGTCCGTCAAGCGAGCGTCAAGGCGCTCGCACCTTGACCGCTACCTGCCGGTCGTGGCGAAGGTCCTGCGCGAGGTAGACGGTCGCCATGCCGCCGCTGCCGATCTCCCGTTCGATGTGGTAGCGGTCGGCGAGGGCGGTCTTGAGGCGCTCCAGCGGATCAGGCACGCACCGGGCTCCCGACTGGGGTTCCGGCTAAGCTATGGGTGGGGCAGGGGGGCGGCCAGGGCAGCCTGTTCTGCAGACCATCTGCAAACCAACAGGAAGGGACAGGACGGTACTAGAAGGGACAGGACGGGACGAAGGGGTGGCTAAGTCGGTACAGGAAGGACCAAACGGGACCAGAAGGGACGAAGAGCACCGAACTCCAAGACCGGGGGTTGCAGGTTCGAGTCCTGCCGGGCCTGTACGATAAGGCCGCGACGAATGTCGCGGCCTTTGTCGTACCGGCCCGCAGACTCGCTCTCACCGCCGCTCCGACCGCTGACGCGCTCGGAGTCGGCGCTCATCGAGTCGAGTCCTGCCGGGCCTGTGCGCCTAACCGCCTACCGGCCAGACGTGTCCTGCTGGGCCTGTTCAAGACAAAGAGCCGGGCGTCTCGCGCGGTTCTTTGTCGCCCCCCTCACGGTGTCCTGCACGCCGCCCACGCGTCGGTCTATTGGGCGGGCGCATCCTCGTCGAATGGCACGTTCCAGTGCGCTCCGCTGCAGAACGGCTTGTTCTGCGACGCGCCGCAGCGACACAGGGTCACGTGGTCAGTAGTGCCGCCTTGGTTGAGCTCAGTGTCCGCCAACTCAACCCCACCGCGAATGACGTACGGTCCATTTGGCGCCAGCGCGACGATCGCATCTCCTCCGCGGTCTCGATACAGTTTCTCGTTGATGCTGTAAGACAGCGCCCCGGACGGACACTGCTCAATCGTCTTGGCAATGGTCTCTGCATCGGCGGCACTCGCTGCAATCCACGGTTCCTTGCCCAAGCGAAAGACCACCGGGAGCCCGTCCGTGCATCGCCCTGCGTGCGCGCATAGACCGCGGTTGTCGTGAATGGTGATGCCGTCGCCTGAGTGATCTTCGAGCTTGTCCGGAACCCGATTGAGGTCCTTTGCGCTAGTGAAGCCGTTGCGCTTGTGGCTTCCGTCGCAATGCGGTTTGTTCTTGGATCCGCCACAGCGGCACAGGGCCGCCTTGCCCTGAATCGGAAACGTTCTTCCATCGGTGTAGCGCACCACGGCATCGGTCCCTTCGATCAGATAGGGGCCGTTTTCCGTTGGTGTGATTTTGGGCTTGGACACGGTCACCTCCGCGCGAAAGAAAGGGTTCGGTTACGCGTCCCGCGATGGGACTCCCCACGCTGCCGGGAGCTGCCCTCACGCATCAAACGCATCATGCATCTGCCGGGCTTTGTCGATGAGCTGCTGGAAGCTCGGGTTGCCGAATAAGGGTTTGAGGAACGGATTGTTCTCTTCCAGATAGCGATAGTTGCAGAACCCCCAGTTGATCGCGTGGCCGAGCCACTCGAGGGCGCCGTTCTCGTCACCCACCATGACGAGACAATTGGCGATGAATATGGGAAACGACTCGTCGGTCTTGGCCGTCTCCACCATCACGTGCTTCTCAGACATATGTGTTGCGACGGCTTCGCGGTCACCGTCCGCTGCCCGGATGAATAGTTCGCTCAGGTCCGCGACGGGTGCGGCGCCGGTCGCGGCAACGCGCTGAAAGAGCGCTCTCGCCTCGTCGAGCTGACCCGAGTGTGCCTTCACCTGTGCCAGCATCCACTCGATATGCGGAGTGCATGCCCTGGGGTCGTCGACGATCTCTTGAAATCGGGCGGCGGCGGCGTCGAACCGCCCATCCATGAGGTCGACCACCCCCCGAATGGCACGGGTGAACAGGTCGAGTGGATCCAGCAGGAGGGATTCAGCGGCGACTTCCCGCGCCTCATCGAGCTTCCCTACCTGGGCGAGGACCAGGGCAAGTAGCGTGAGGGCATCTGTGTTCCTGTCCGTCTCTCGCGCACGCCTCAGCAGTCGAACGACCTCCAGGTAATCGCCCTCCTTGTGCCGGACATGTGCCTTGGCAAAGAGCGCCAACCCGAGGTCGGGTGCCAGCTCGAGCGCCGTCGATGCATGCCGATCGGCCCGCTGCAATGTCTCACGGTCGTGGCTGATGCCGAATTCGTACGAAAGACTGTAGCACCGAGCGAGCGTCGCATGAACCAATGCGTTCTCTCCAGCGATCTCCTGAGCCTGCCGCACGAAATGGATCGCTCGCTCGATGCCCTCGGGGGTGAGCTTCATCATCTCCTGGCGTGCCCGGAGTAGAGCGTCAAAGGCGCGGAAGTCCTCGAATCGGTGAGACGCGATGCGGCGGGCGTCGTCCGGCGTCAGAGCGACGCGGAGCGCCTGCGTGATTTGTGCTGATAGTCGCTCCTGCAGGTCGAAGATGTCGTCGAGCTTCCCCGTGTACCGATCGGCCCAGAGATGCGAATCGGTCGACGCGTCGATCAACTGTGCGGTGATCTTCACTGTCCCACCCGCGCGGCGCACACTTCCCTCCAAGGCGTATCGGACGTTCAGCTCGCGGGCGATCGTCGGCACACTCTTCTTGGTGTCCTTGAACTGCATCGCCGACGTACGGGAGATGACACGAAGCTGCCGTATCCCGGAAAGCTCGGTGATCAACTCCTCGGTCAAGCCGTCGGCGAAGAACGCGTTGTCCGGGTCGGGACTCAGATTCTCGAATGGCAACACCACGATGGACTTAATGTCCGGCTCCGTTTCCTCCGGTCCCGCAGACAACGCCTCTGAGAAGG
>Ga0224512_10003445_pt1 | contig 13917 bp, 18 predicted proteins | sample SF_May12_sed_USG_4_FD_169103 | JGI IMG/M metagenome (GOLD analysis project Ga0224512, IMG submission 169103) | Sediment microbial communities from San Francisco Bay, California, United States - SF_May12_sed_USGS_13 | ecosystem: Environmental > Aquatic > Marine > Sediment | place: USA...
CTGAGTGGTTCGTAAATCTTCTGCTGTTTAGTGATTTGAGATTGCAGGCATGGTAAAGTAGTATTCATCTTCAAAATCATAGTCTGTCATGCCTTTTTTACGTAAAAATTCAAAATATTTAGTACAATTTTCATAAAACTCTTTGTTTTTTAGATGTTCTTTTTCCATGTTTTGCATGTCGGCATCTGCATTTTTTCAAGAGAGTGAGGGATTTTAGTTCTAAAAGTTTGTTTTCTTTAAGCAGAATTTAATGTATATTTTATCTATTCTGATGCTTCTTTTAGAATTGTATGAGAAAAGATGACTTTTTGATTTTGAACGCTATTGTGAATTTCATTGTAAGAAATCTTACGAAATACATGATTGATAAATTTGAGAAAGCAATTTAGGGTATTAGGTTATTCAAAAATTGATTTAAAATTTGTCAAAAATTGTAGCTGATACGAGCGTTATCATCAATGGCAATCTAGTGTCTCAAATAGAATCTGGGTCGATAAGGAATTTTGAAATCATTATACCTCAATCTGTTTTTGATGAATTACAATCACAAGCTTCAAAGAAAAAAGAGCAAGGATTCATCGGTTTGGAGAAAATTAAAAAGCTCAAATCACTATCTGGCAGTTATGGGCTGAATGTGATTGTATCTGGTTCACACCCTTCGTCTGATGATGTTAAGCTTGCAGGCAGTGGGAGAATAGATTCTTTGATTGTAGACATGGCTAAGCAAAATGATGCAATTCTTTATACTTCTGACCGTGTACAATATTTGGTAGCCCAGGCTGGAGGTGTAGATGCAGTATTCCTTAAATCTGAAATTAAAAACAAATCCTTGGAGTTTCTTAAATTTTTTGATTCTGAAACTATGAGCATACATCTAAAAGAAAATCGATATCCTTTGGCAAAAAAGGGCAAACCCGGAGCGTTCTTACTGACAAAGATTGGCGATGATCTTCTCACTAAGGATTATCTGGAAATGATCTCATCCCAAATATTGGAGATTGTAAATATTTCGGATTCCAGCACGCTGGAAATATCGAAAACTGGGGCATCAGTAGTTCAACATGATGATTACAGGATAGCTATTACATATCCTCCATTCTCTGAATCTTTTGAGATTACCATTGTTCATCCGATTGTAAAACTATCACTTGATGATTATACTATCTCAGAAAAACTGATGGAACGTTTCTCTGATAGTGCGGAAGGTATTGTAATTTCTGGTGCGCCCGGTTCTGGAAAAAGTACTCTTGCATCTGGTCTTGCCAATTTTTATCACAATAAAGGAAAAATTGTCAAAACGTTTGAATCTCCACGAGATTTGCAAGTTGATCCTGGAGTTACTCAATATAGTAAATTAGACGGAAGCTTTGACAACACTGCTGATATTCTATTGCTTGTGAGGCCTGATTACACAATTTTTGATGAAGTAAGGAGAAGGGAGGATTTTGGTACGTTTGCTGATTTGCGGTTGACCGGGGTAGGGATGGTTGGAGTTGTCCATGCAAATTCCCCTCTGGACGCAATTCAGCGTTTTATAGGGAAAATTGAACTTGGCATAATTCCAAATATCTTGGATACTGTGGTTTTTGTAAGAGATGGCGGAATTCAAAAAGTATATGATTTGGAATTAAAAGTCAAAGTACCTACTGGGATGACTGAGTCTGATCTTGCAAGACCTGTTATTGAAATCCGAAATTTCGAAGACAATGTTCTAGAGCATGAAATCTACACGTTTGGAGAGGAGAATGTGATTGTCTCAGTTGGAAAAAAAGTGGACAAGGTTGGTATTGAAAAACTTGCTGAAGATAAGATAAGAGAAACTTTCAAACGATATGACCCCCGAGTGGAGGTTGAAATTTTATCTGATAATCGAGTAAAAGTACTAGTAGATGAACGGTATATTGCATCCATCATAGGAAGAGGTGGATCAAACATTAGTGAAATTGAAAAATATCTCAAAGTACACATTGATGTAGTTCAAAAAAATACTGATGAATTACCGCCCATGTCTGACGACATTCCGTTTACTTTTTCAGAATCAAAAACTGCTTTACTTCTAATAGTAGATAGGGATTATACTTCAATGCATGCTGATATTCATGTAAATGGAAAATTTATTTCATCGGTTCGAATTGGTAAAAAAGGACAAATCAAAATTCCGAAACGCTCAGACATTGCAAGAAACTTTACGAATCTTTCATCTTCGCAAAACGACATTCAGATATTTCTTAAAGATTTTTAAAATCGTCGATTATTTTTGGGTTTGCTTTGAGAAAAGTAATGAATTTTCTCAACTGTTTAATTGTTTTTGGATTCAGATGATGCTCTATCCCTTCGGTATCTTGGTTTGCAGTGTCAAAACCTACTCCCAAAATTTCAAAAAATTCTAGCAAAATTCCATGTTTCTGTATGATGCCCTCTGCAATTTGTTTTCCTTTGTTTGTAAGATTGATCCCATGGTATTTTTCATATTCCAAAAATCCATTTTCATCTAATCTTTGAAGCATCTTGGTAACACTGGGTGCGCTTACATTCATGTATCTTGAAATATCTAGTGTTGTAGCGTATCCTTTTAATTCTACTAATTCTGCAATTATTTCTAAATAATCCTCCTTTCGTGTACTTGAACGAGTTCTTTCTAATTGATGGGCTGCTTTGATAGAATCTAATCTTTTAGAATTTTTGATTTTCATGTGGTCTTTGTTACTGCATCAAATCCAATATAATTGGGTGTCTTTTCAGTTGATTTTAGCTACTCTTTGTTGACTTGAAAGTGACCGTTGTTGATCTTTGTTTGTTATCTAATTTCTTCTAAATTAACAATGAAATGGTTGATCCTCTAAAGGAACGTCTAGATAAATTGAGAAAATTCTCTGATTCAGCTAAACGCAGAGCAAATTTGTATTCTGAAATTACAAATATTGGTGATAAAAATACTGCAAATTCATTAGGTGCACTTCAAAAAGCTCCTGCACCAGGCAAAAAACTCCAAAAAATTGGATTTTTGATGTTATGGATTCCTGAACCTACTGGCATTACGTGTGCAATTGGAGGTCCTATGATAGTTGCAGGACGCTATCTTGATAAAAAATACAATGGGTCCACACTGCATGATGTTGGTCATCAGACAAAAAATACAATGTCCTCAATTAGAGACTTTAAGAATTCTGTAATTTGACCTCCTTTAGTTTTTAAAAGGATTGGAACAAATTCCACTATGACAACTAGGGCACAAGCGCTAATTCCTGTTACTATTGCTGCTGTAATTATTGGTGCCGTTGGATTGATGACTCTTCCAAGTGATAGTAAATTAGAATCCGTCGAATTCCCAAGGGGCACTATTATGGTGGATGATGTTCCTCTTGAAGTACAAATTGCAGATTCCGAACCCAGACGTGTTCGCGGATTGATGTTTCAAGATCAATTGCCTTATGATCAAGGAATGATTTTTGTATTTCAGGAACCTGGGTTTTATTCTCTTTGGATGTTGAACATGCAGTTTTCTCTAGATATGATCTGGTTTGATTATGACGGAAAAGTGGTGCATATAGAAAAAAATGTTCCCCCTTGTAAAACTGCATTAGAAATAACAACCTGTCAGAGTGTTGTCCCTGATGGAGAAGCACTATATGTTCTTGAAGTGACATCTGGTTTTGTTGATCAAAATAACATCACAAAAGATTCTGTATTGAGCATAATTTCTATTTGACATTACAAAGCCTTATGTTGGAATATTTTTCAAATGTTTTTGATGAATAAGGTTATTCTAATTTCGTCTATTACGATAATTGCAATTGTGATTTTATCTTTTTATGTTTTAATGCCTTATGATGACGATCATATCTCGTCTTCTTCAAATACTCTTTCCCTCTCTTATGTTGATACAAACAAGGAATTACAGCATGATCTGGAATTGTTTAACATACAAATGTCGTCTCCTATAAAATTAAATGGATTTTCTATTGATACATACTGCACATTTTTTTCAGATGAACTCATTCAAAATTCCATAGAATATTGTACCTCTACAGAATTATTGAATTCTGAAAGTCAGTATCTGGGAAACATACAGATGGTTGGTAATAATGCATTCCCTGAATACGTGATTGGGGTGATACAAAGTGATTCTTCTGCATCTCAACTTGAGGATATTAAAATTATTGTAAATTCTATGATTGAATCTGTGATTTGTGACTGCTGGGATGAGAAAAAACCAGGTAATTTTGAATCTGCTTCGTCCTGGATTGATACTGCAAACTTACATCATCTTGAAAATACATCCGTTACCAGTAAATCCACAATAAATGGTTTGAATGAAAAACCAATACTGCTTGAAATCACTACTAATGAAAATGGATATCTTTGGAAATTTCTCATAATAAACTAACACAAGATGTAATATACAATATCTCCAAATGATTTTCAATTACTATGATCGATCAATTATGGATAATTCTATTGGGATTTGTTGCTGGAATTCTAGGTTCTATGATTGGTCTTGGAGGTGGAATAATCGTAGTTCCTGTTTTAACTTTTCTGGGATTTTCTCCGACTGTTGCAGCAAGTAATAGTCTTTTTGCCGCATTGAGTAATGCAATTGCATCTACAATTTCATATTCTAGACAAAAGAGAATTGAATTCTCATTGGGGATTAAACTTGGATTGCTCACAATTCCTGGAACGGTATTGGGTGCGGTAATTTCCAACGATGTGGCCCCTGATATTTTTAAAATATTGTTCGGCTTTGTATTGATTGCATCTGCTGGCTATATTTTTTTAAGAAAAAAAATTGAAACTAAGGAAAAAACTGTATCAAAACAAATGGCAGTTTTTGCGGTAGGTGCTAGTTTCTTTGCAGGTATAATTTCTTCTTTTTTTGGAATTGGAGGTGGAATTATCTTTGTTCCGTTAATGGTAGTTGGAATGGGAATGGCTATGAAAAAAGCTGCACCTACATCGCAATTGATATTGTTATTTGCATCATTGTCGGGAGTTATTGTACATAGTATGCTAGGACATCCTGATTTCTTTCAAGCCGGATTGCTGGCAATTGGCTCTTTTATTGGCGGATTAGTTGGTGCCAGATTGTCTTTGGATGTTAAAGAGAGGTATCTACAAATCCTTGTTACTATAGTAATTTTGGTTGCTGCTGGAAAGTTATTTCTTGATTCCTTATCTGGAAATTCTAATTTATTTGGATTTTAATTTTGATATTTTTTTGTATTGATTTTGTAATGTATTGTTCATTAGATCTTAAGGATCTTATGACTGATGGACCGAGTTAGCCATTCTGTATTTTTACTTGTGCCTTATTGGTATGATTTCTACGTTTATGTGAAAATACTGATTCTACAAATTGTCTTTATCATAATATTATGCGCCCAATAAGGCCATCACGAAGAAATGATGATGAACTTGAATACTAGTAATCTGTTTTAATTTTATCTAGGTGGCTCTTTTTTGATTCTGTAGATGTTTTTTTTGGAAAGTACTATGATCTCCTCATCCTGTGTTGTTCCTTCATAATCTATCATGATTTTTCCAAATTCCTTGTCAACGTCTTCTTTTTGTGAGATTGTGAATTTTAATTTTAAAACTTGATCTGTGTAAAACGGTTTGAGAAACCGTGTGTTTCTATTGTCCCATTCTACATCTCCGTCGGTTCCAAGAAAAATAATGTCATTCCCATAAATTTGATTTAGTCGTGTAAATTCCCCTTCCATTCTTGACAGAATTGCCCTTCCAGAAACTAATTGTTGTTCTCCTTTTCGCTTATCTTCTAAGAATGCATTTTTAACTCTTGAAAATTTCAAATATTCTTCTAATTCTTTATCTGATATGCTACATGTAGAATAAAATGAATCTCCTACTTTTAGTTCAGAAAATTTTTTCATTACTTACCTTATTTCGTCTACACAGAAAACTATCTCTGATGACGAGGCAGAATTGTCTGATACTAGGAAATTAAATGCTTCTGCAATTCTTTGATTGTTTGGCTCTGATCCCGTTACTGAACCTGGAAAAACTGTAAACATTCTGATTTGTGATTTTAGAACATCACTTAGTTCTTGATTGACAGTTGTTGTAAACGGCCTTAATGCCCCTCTAAATACTTCCACTTGAGCTCTCTGGGTTCCAGTTACTTTTCTTCCTATCGGAAGGTCTGGACCGATAATCATGATTGATCCTTTTGCATTTTTGTAGAGGCGAGGATCTGCACTTCCGCCTGGAACAAATTGTTCTAATGCTCTTTGAGCTACATTTGCTGGCGTTGAGATGAATTTTTCAGTAAGTGCGTCCCATTCTGTTCTGGACAGTTCCGTCAATTTTGATAATTCTGGTAATTTACCGGTAACGTGAATCACTCCCAATATTTCACCGATGTTTGTTTTTGCAGTGTTTAGCCACTTTCCAACTTCATCTGGATTTTTAATATCAACTATGTGGGCATGGAATTTACCACTAATGTATTCCTGAAGATCTTTTGGGGTTGATTCTGAAATGAAACATGCAACCTTGCCACCATTTTTCTCAATATGTTGTGCCAAAAACTCAACTCTTTCGGCATCTGCTTTATCGGTTGCATCGATTGTAAACACAACTGCTTTTCCTGTAAAGTCTGGTTGATGAACTCCTGGAGCTGTAGTTCCAATATGTGGCTTTACTGGGTAAAATACTCTGTCTCCTGGGATTACTTTACCGTTTAAAATTTTTGCAATTTCATCATCACATAAATTCAGAACTGATTCAGAAACTTGTCCCTGTGACAGGAATTCTTGATTTGCAATCATATGAGATGTGTTGTTTTGCACTTTTTCTGCAATAGTTTGGATTTTGTTTAACAAATTGGTGAATGTCTCAGTTAGTTTGGAAACATCTTTTCCATTTGCTAGTTTTCCTGCAGCTTTTACAATTCCATCTTTAATTATATTTTCATCTTCCCCTAATAATGGGAGCAGCTCTTTACTGGCGGCATCTACTTCTGTTGGGATTAGATCTTCAAATCCACTTACTCTCATAAATTCTGCTGCGGCTTTTGGATATACTGTCTTGTAAATTCTATCTGAATGGACAGGACCTGGGTTGGTTGCAATTGAAATGATTTTTTTATCTGTTAATTCCCATGACATTAGTTCTGCAAGCCTATTTTTGGCTCCTTGAGATGCAGTATATGGACTTCTAAATCTATATGGTCTTTGTTCTAATGGACGTTCTTCAGTAAAGAATGTGGATATTGTTATTATTTTTCCACCCGGTTTCATTACTTTTAGTGCTTGAACTGAACCCCAGAAAGTTCCAGTGAGATGAATCCCTATAGTACTTTTGAAATCGTCCATGGATGCATTTGCAAAACATGTAACCGGACCTGAAACTCCTGCATTATTAATTATGTAATCTACTGTGACATTATCATTTTTGAGTGCTTCAAACATGGCATTCATTGGTAATTCGTCGCTAACATCCACCCCTGAAAAAATCCTGACAGTTGCACCGCTATTTTTTTCAGAAATGATTTTCTCTAGCATTGTTAACGTTTCATCTAATGGCTCTCTTCTTCTTCCAAGGATTATCACACTGGCGCCATTTTCTACAAATCTTTTAGCTATGGCTTGACCTATGCCTGTCCCACTACCCGTAATTAGTGCAATTTTGCCTTGAAATTTCAGCATAGATATATTGACAGAATTTTTATGATATTTATTTCAATTGATCTTGACTTTAAATATTTTCTTGATATCTTTATTTGTGGGTATGATTCATGATTTTTTATGCATGATACAGAGCCGGATACGTTTGTCTATCAATCATGGCCTGAAAAATTCAGTGTAATGTTGAAAGAGATTGGTATAGATTCTGTATCCAAAGAAATTGGAACTGATGATGTTGAAAAAGATGATTACTATAGTAGATATTTTGCTCAAACGCCTAGAATGGTAACTAATAGAGGATGTCTTGATATCAAGAACTCTAACATTGATGTCGTACAGATTATTCAAAAGGGGTAATGATGCAAGATCCTAATCCAATTCCATGGGGTGCTTTAGATAGATTTCAAGCCCATTTTATTGTTAGGAAACAAACTGGATCTGGATTTGGCAATTATGTTGCAAAAACTAAACTTATCACTAAAGGTCATTTTGCTGCAAAAAGCATAGTTAAAGTTCAATGGATTGGTTCTGGAAGTTTGGCATCAAAGCTAAATGAAGATAACGAATTAAATGAATTGATTGCAAAGCAATCCCTGGGGGCCGCTACAATCTATGTTGAACCCACTGAAGTGGCAGTTAGAATTAGAAGCAAATGGGATAATCACATTGCTTTTGGAATTACCAAAGAACTTTTTGAAATTTATGACCGAATAGCTGGCCACATCAAATCTGTCTAAGCTTTCCACCAATCTAAAGCAAGAAAATCTACTTTGTCTTTGCCTTTTGGAATTGCTAAGATGAATTGTTTTCTAACTGTAGTTGCAAGTCGACCTGCGAGAACAATGGCTGTAGATGTAATTGCTTCACTTCTTGTATATACTTGAATTAGAAAAGGTGCATGATCAATTCCTGGACCTTTTTCATACACTGCAAAATCACAACCAAATTTGATTCCTGGATTGATAATGTATCCATTGTCTCTAAAATTTTTGTAAACTAGATATTTTTTATCAAATTCATGAACTTCTTTTTTACAAATTCCAATTAATTGCTCTACGGTTATCTTTTGTTTTAATTTTGTAATTGTAATTTTTTTGTTCTCCAAAAGATATAGTCCTTCAATAAGATCTAAAATCAAAGGCGCATCAATTTCTTCAATTTTTGGTTTTGGAATTCCTATGGGTTTACCGTAATAGCCTTGACTGAAAAGTTTACGCGAGTCTTCAATATCCCATACGATGATTCGATTTTCAATTAACTCACATTTCATTATTTCTGTGAAATATAATCTGTATATGAATTCTCTATCTAAAATATGGTATTTTTCTAAATTTAAAAATAAAGTAAAAGTGTGGGGGTGATGTGTTTGGTTATAGGCTTAATGCTAGCAATATGAAAGAATCTGACACTCTTTGACATTTGTCTGCCATCTCTTCGATTCCCTCAATGACATCTTTAATCAACAACAACTCTTTCACGTTTGTTACCTCTGTTAACAGTTTCAATGTGGCTTGTCTATACTTAATATCAATCTCTCTTTCGATTGTTTGTGTTTCTTGAGCCAATTCAATTGCATTGGCAGTGTTTGTGTTGAGGCTTCTGATGATTTCATTTAGTTTGTAAACTTGATCTACAACTAGTTCGATCAGCTTTGTAATGTCCTTGTCTAGTCCTGCACTTTTCAGAGTAGTTATCTTTACGTTTGCAAGTTTGAATGAAATACCTGTGATGTAACCTGCAATCTCATCCATTGTATATGCTGTGTTTAGAAGATTTTCTCTGTTCATGATTAATCCGCCGACATCTGCAACTTCACGTGTAATTTTCCTTCTTAGATTTTCAACTTCCTCTTCAATTGTTGAAATTTGTGCTAACGTGCTTTTGATTCCGGCCTTGTCTTTTTTCATCATGAGTTCAGGCAATGTTGCAAGTTCTCTTGAAGCATTTAGAATTCTGTTGATTTCATCTTGTAAAACTGCTATAGCCTTTCTTTTTGCTTGAACTTCAAGCTCTCCACTATACATGACAAAAGTTAAAAAACTTTGAGGTAATTTAAATCCTTTATAAGATTTGATATTTTTTAAGCATTAATTACATCAGATTTTTGTCATGTGCTACTTTTTTTTGCCCTTTGTATAGGGCAATAATTTCTTCATTGGTGGATGCATCTTCAACTGCTTTTTCAACTCTGATTTTCCCCGTAAATTTTGGAAATCTTAAAGCCAGTCCTGTCTCCTTTCTAATTTTATCCATTGCTGCTTTGTGGATGGGACTAAGTGTAATTTCTGATGCAACCACTTCTATTACTAATTCTGGTTCAAACCACACATCTGCCTTCATTTCACTTATGATGCGTGGATTTTTTTTGATTGTAACTTTTGGGTTCAATATCTGATACAATTGATCTAAATCTTCGTCTGTAAATCCCGTACCCACTTTACAAATACTGGTGAATACATCTTCATCTTCATCATACGTTGCTAACAGCAGCGTTCCATAACTCCCTGTTCTTCTTCCTTTGCCAAAAAATCCTCCTATCACCACAAGATCTAAACTATCTCCTAATTCATTTTGATATTCTCGTTTTAATTTTAACCAATGACTTCCTCTGGAACCTGCTTGATAAGGTTTGTCTAGCATCTTTAACATCAATCCTTCACTTCCCGCATTGATACTATTTTCCATAAAATCTTCAATCTCATTTTTGTTTGTAACTATACTCATTGGAACGTATTTTGCAAAATCATCTTCTTTAACACTCTTTTCCAATTTTTTTCTTCTATCTTTGTAGTTTAACTCCAAACAACTTTTTCCGTTACAATATAAAATATCAAAAAAATTTACTGTTATTGGATATTGTGTGACTGCTTTTTCTATTTTATGTTTTCTTCTTCTATGCATTAATTCTTGAAATGGTAGAAATTCTCCGGTGTTTTCATTAACTGCTACTATCTCTGCTTCTACAATAATATTATCTACTTGAATATTTTTAGGGATTTTTTCTATAATGTCTGGATAATAATTTGAAATATTTTCTAAACTTCTTGAAAACAATTCCATTTTTTCTCCTTCTATGTGCAGTTGTACTCTTTCCCCATCTAATTTGTATTCTGCTGCAAAGGCGGTTCCAATTTTTTCAATTGCTTCTTCTTCACTCTTTATTCTGTCAGCGAGCATTGGTCTAATTGGATTAAATAAAATTATCTTAAATTTCTTAACTTCTTCTATGCCGTCGATTGCAATTGTTTCGGCAACTTTTCCCAAATCACTTGAGACATTATATGCATGCTGTAAAATTTTTCTGTTATCTTTATCGCCAGAAAATGCTATTGCCAATGCATCCATCATTGTGTTTTCAGCAACTCCCAATCTTAAAGTCCCCAACAAAAGTTTCAAAATATAGTTTGCTTCTAATGGGCTTGCATCATTTAGTAGACTTGATATGTATTTCATCTTCATGTCTTGTGAGTGGGAGCCTTCTAATTTTGCAATTTTGAATAATGTTTCATACACTCTTTCCACTGTAATGTCTTCTACAAGAAACGTTGTCTGTGTTTTTTGTTCGAGTATTATTGATGCTGCATGCCCTAGATCTCCTCCCTTTCTGTACTCCGTTTCGATTTTTTTTATTGGTATTCCTGACGATTTAGATATTGATCTCATGGCAATTCTTTCAGCAACTCCCAATTCTATTCCCTCAAAATCTGGTCTAAGTTTTCCTTGTATGAGATACACAATTTTAGAAATAATTTCATTGGGTGTTTTTTTAAATAATTCCACTAGAAATTGTGTTAGTTCTAATCTTTTCTTAGTGGATTCCATTTTGTAAAAAGAATCTACTAAAATTGAAAATTCCATTCTAATTCTTTACCTAATCCTGAATAAAAATCTGAATTTAGATATATCTTGACATCCTTTTTGATTAAATTTTGATGTGTATTTACATGATAATACATACAAATTTAAAAATTATATCTTGTTTTTTTGAAATGATATTATTACAGGTCTAAAAATTTAAAATGATCACAATTTCGGAAATCCTTGAATGGAAAAATATGTTTTGAGTACATTTTCCAAGAAGTTAAACCAATTTAATTATCTAAGATTTAATATTTACATCCAAAATTGGATATTTTAACTTCTTTCATTTATTTTATCAATTAATAACACTGCAATATCTATTTTTTATTTTATCTTTTTACCTTCAAATCTAGCATAATTTCTGCTGTATCTATCTCCTTATCTTCCAACCATGATAATTTTTTTTCAACTAATTCATACGTTTCAATCCGTGTCCCATTTACATCATGTATTTCAACTTTTTTTGCTTTTGGTCTTACTATTACCTCGTGTGGTGAATGGTATATGCGAATCATTTCCTTGTTATCTGAGATTCTAATTTTCAACGTAATGTTGTTCCTCATAACATGGTAAAATACTTGCTGTTGGAGTTTCTTAATTTGATCTATATTGCAAATGTATCTGATTGGATTTTTTTAAAATTTTGTTTATAGTAAAAAACTGATTCTGACATTCATCATTTTACATATTTCTTCATGTTTTGAATTGGACTTTTTTTAATTTGAAAGTTTCTAGTTTAAAATTAGACGTATCTGACAATTGTTGGTTTATCTGATTTTAATGAATCTGAAACTAATGCAAAGTTGTATAGTTGATATGATTTTTTATATTGTTTCATAAAACTCCATGCAACATCCAATGTTTTGAATTCTGTTCTGATGTCCTTTATTTGACTTTTTTTTCCAAAAACGTCAAAGATTATTATTGAATACTCTTTGGGTCGATTGTGGGGGTTTGCTTTGAGAAGCCAAGTAAGTGCAAAAACACATACGGCTCCTAAAATCACATATTCACCTGCTATTTTAAAAAATGTTATGAATATCCCTGGTATGGTTTGTCCAAATAACACAACTATGAAATTCGAAAACGAAATTACTGCTAATGCTGTAAAGATATACGTCTTCCAATCAAAGATTTTTTGCAAATCCTTCATGTTAATCTATTTTGAGCGATAATTTCTTTTAACTATTTCTATAATCTCTGAAAATTTCTCTTTTCCTCTAATCTGGATCTTCGTAGTTTTCTTTCTTTTCGCCGCCGCTATTGGATGCATTTACACCATCACCACCGTCTATCGGTTTCATTTTCTCTTCGAGAACTGCCATTCTTGCTTTGTATCCTTCCGCATACTCTAGTTCGGATGGAACAAGTGTGGCTGGATGGATGAATCCCTGACTTCGAATTGAAATTGCCTTTTTGGTTGCAATCTCCCTGATGTAATCCCAGTCCGGGGTCGAGAATCCGTCAAATGGACCTGTAAACTTTCCATTGTGCATGCTAAATACGAGCGATTCCACAATTGGAATGCAGAAATTGATTGTTGCCGCAGAGTTTAGTTTTACTGGCATTAATGGCATGTTGTGACTGCCTCTTGTATTCCCTGCAACGTAATGCGGATTGTTAAAGACACTGCCAACCTCTTCTGTTGCTGGGAATAATTTTTGTGTTCTGACTAGTAGAATTGGATCATCTTTTCCAACATATGTTCCTGCAATGTTGTGTAGTCTGTCAGTTGATGCTGCAAGAATTGGCTCGCCTTCTTTGGTGGTGACTGTATCTACAACGTATCTTCCTGGATACATCAATGCGGCCTCTATTGTTGGTTTGTCTTGCCACAGTTCTAGCCTTGCAACTTTGCCTTGCTCTACATCCATGATGTTCATGATTACACCGTCTGCAAGATTTCTGTTTACGATTAATCCTGTATTGCTTAGTGCGTCTACAAACATTCTGTAAATTGGATAGTTAAATGCCCCTGGCTCAGTTTTGTCTGCTGCAAAAACCGTAAATGCCTCGTTTTTTCTTTCCTCGAATTCCATTTCTGCGACTCCTGGACCCATTCCTTTGATATTTCCTGAAAAAGAATCTTTTAGCAAGTCTTGTCCTGCACCATACAGTCCTTCCTCTTGTGCAACTTTGGTTCCTGCCATGAATGCATCCCAAGCCATCTTGTGAATCTGTTCGTTGTTCATTCCATGAGTGTGAGACATGACGATGTGAACATCGTCTCCGCAATACCCGATGTAATGATCGATGAGCAAATGTTTTGAATTGTTTACTGTGTCTCTGACTGCTTGAATCAATGCGTCACTTGGTCTTGTATGACCTCCGATTCCGCCAACGTCGGCTTTGATAACTGAAACTGTAATTTTCATAGTTGTGTTTTTTGTTACCTTGATTTATGTGT
>Ga0224512_10003446_pt1 | contig 13910 bp, 11 predicted proteins | sample SF_May12_sed_USG_4_FD_169103 | JGI IMG/M metagenome (GOLD analysis project Ga0224512, IMG submission 169103) | Sediment microbial communities from San Francisco Bay, California, United States - SF_May12_sed_USGS_13 | ecosystem: Environmental > Aquatic > Marine > Sediment | place: USA...
GAAGATCAATCCCGTAAGCCCAGCCCATAAACGCCTCCCAATGAGAATCAGGAGACCAGGGAATCAAACTCCGGCAAAAAAGGGAATCCTCAAGCCGATTCAGCGTTCATAAAATCGGCTCTAGATCCGGTCACGCTCGAAATGCGACGCCAAGAGAAATCCGTCTAGGACGCCTCGGGCTGACAACTTCTGACGACAGATGACGGCTTTGCCCGTATAAATTAACCCCTGAATTTATTGATGAATGACAACTTGTGACGGTTGTGACGACTCTTCTTTATTTAGGAAAAGGGTGAAAACCGGCGCATTGTGCGAAAGACGCGTAGCATCGCACAGGAACGGCCCCTTACAAGGTGGCGATAGAAGAAAATTCCGAAGCCGGAAAATTGCGACGAGAGCCGAAAAAGAAAAGCGACCGAGATCACTCCGCTTGCTGACATTATGCTGACACCGGTGCGTGGCTACGCGAGTGTTATCGATAGTATTCAGAAAACAATATTATATTTCAACGGATTAAATGGCGCACCGGAGAGGATTCGAACCCCTGACCCCCAGATTCGTAGTCTTGCCCTGATAGTTGGAAGTATTGAATATTTCTGCAAACCGGTGGCGTTTGCCGGGATTATGTATCAATGGGTTAGGAGCCGCTCTGCAAACCGTCACAGGCTCCATGACGGGAGCCGGCCATGATCATCCGGCGCGGCCGTCGGCCAGACAAGTTCACAATCATAGGCAACGATATTCTAGATTGCGGGTTGGCGGCCGATACGCTCGGCGTTCTCGTCACCCTCCTATCCCGTCCCGATAATTGGTCCGTTTCGACCGTTCAACTTCGTCGCCAATTTGGCAAAGCAGGGAAACCAAAATCCAAGGACTGGATCGGTCGAACTATGAATGAATTAATCGCCGCCCGGTTTGTTAAGCGGCTAACGATCAAAGATCCAAAATCGCACCGAATCAAGGGTGTCGACTACATCGTTTTTGAAGAGCAGCAGCCGACCGATTCAAGCTCGGTGCAATGCGGCGATCATCCAATAAGTGAGTCGGGAGCGGAAATACCGACTGCGGGCAAGCCAGAGCCGGAAAAGCCGGAGCCGGAAAAGCCGGCTGCATTAACAAATACTAACCCAGAACAAATTTCCCCCCAAAAGTCCCCCCAAGAGAACGGCTGTGGAATTTCCGAAGATGGTCAATCAAAGGATATCGATCCAACCGGATTCGAAGCCTTTGAACTGACATGGCCTTGGGGGACGGTCGAAGGACGAGATGCCGCTAGGCAAATATTCGAAAAGCTCGATGATCAGCATCGTAGAGCGGCGGTAGCCGGCATCGCTCTGTACCGGGCTGAGGCAACGAGCATCGGCCAGAAGAAGGTCCACGCCAGCACATACCTGCGCAGCAAGCTTTGGAAAAATGTCGCTGATGAACCTTCGCTACCAAACGAGGGCGATCTGGTTTTCATTGCCGTTAAGGCGCCGCTTTGGACGGGCTGCGCGGCTCGCTGGCGGATTGAAAATCGAAAAACTAGCGGGCCGCCGAAATTCGAAGGCGAAGGCGGAACGCTTGGTTGGTGGTTTCCGGCACATTGGCCGGAGACTCGCTCGACGCCGCCGCACATCCACATTGGAGGCGGCCGAATGACTGCGCCACCGGTCGCCGCCAGCCGAAACCCGCCAAATCGCTATGCTGCCCGGAAAGGCCCAGAGGCCTCTGACGGCCAAGACGGCGACGCTAGAGCTCGGCATGCCCGCCGACATCGGACAGGCGTGAGCCATGACCTATGACGATGTTCAGCCAGCCGACCTTGCGCCACTGGTCATTCACAAGGTCGCTTGGGCTAGGGTCCGCCGAATACGTCGCGGCAAGGGGTGTGGCTATAAAACTCGGGCCTAATAGCCCAAAAAACCCGCCCGGATAGACACCCGCGTTTCGTCGCATAATTGCCAGATTGTTTTTTTGTCCCAGCACATCTGGCGGAATAGTTTTTTAATCGGCTAGACCGGCCCGCTTTGGCCAAAAGTGCTAAATGTTTTTTTCTCAGGCCATCGGCCATAACTTACTGAAAAGGCTCCGGAATGCGGGGGCGAATGCCGCGAACTGCCGAAGTAAAACTGACCAAAGGCAAGCCCGACCGCCGATCAGTCCAGGGGCGCCGACGGTCGGGAATGCGGTTTGGCGGAGGGCGGCATCCCCCCAAGCTCATCTCGACTACAAGAGGCAGAAACATCCGGTCATAGCACCTTTGCGACATTAGACGATCACTTCTTGACTTCCGGTTTCGGGGGCTAAACGGACCTCCAAGCGACAGCCGGTAAGGTCCGTTTGTGACCTGAAAAGGAAACTCAGGTGGCGAATTGCGATCTCTCGTATACGTCGTCCTGATCACGCGCTAGGACAGGACGCGGCGTCAGGTCGAAGCCGAGCTCGTTTGTGCAGATCCGCCGATACATGGCGCTGGCTTGCAGGCTATAGGAAGACGTCACAGGGCCGTTTGGCAGCGAGTTTTGAACGCAAAATGGACGTACACTTTATCCTCATTACACTTGGCGGCCTCTTGCTCGTCGGGCTGCTGACCGACGAGATCGGCCGGCGGACGCGCTTTCCGCGCGTTACATTGCTGATTTTGTTTGGCGTCGCCGCCGGTCCGTCCGGCCTGGACCTGCTGCCACGGGCGTTTCAGGATTGGTACGAGTTTCTTGCCTCGGCGGCTTTGACGATGGTGGCGTTTCTTCTTGGCGGCAAGCTGTCATTTGCCGCGCTACGCAGCCATGGCCAGGAGATCTTGACGGTCTCAGTCGCCGTCGTGGCGATGACGACGCTGCTTGTCGGCATCGGTCTGGTCTTGATCGGAACGCCGGTCGTGATCGCGCTCCTGCTCGCCGGTATAGCAACTTCGACGGCCCCTGCCGCGACCCAGGATGTCGTGCGGCAAAGCGGCGCGAAAGGGCCTTTTACCGACACCCTGTTGGGGGTCGTGGCCATGGACGACGCCTGGGGCCTCGTTGTCTTCAGCTTGCTGCTTGTTTTGGCAAAAGCCATCACCGGTGATGGCGCCATGGCAATTCTCGCGCTCAGTTTATGGGAGCTTGGCGGTGCGTTGGCCATCGGCGCGACAGTCGGGTTACCGGCGGCATTCCTCACCGGTCGGCTGCAGCCCGGTGAACCGATACAGGCCGAAGCGCTCGGCCTGGTTTTTCTCTGCGCCGGACTGGCGATTTGGCTGGAGGTCTCGTTTCTGCTGGCGGGCATGATCGCTGGCGCCATCGTCGTCAATCTGGCGAAACACCACAGTCGGCCGTTTCATGAGATCGAGCATATCGAATGGCCGTTCATTGTCCTGTTCTTCGTGCTTGCCGGCGCGTCTTTGCAGGTCGACAACCTCAATGAAATCGGCCTGATCGGGCTCGCCTACCTTATCCTGCGAACGCTTGCGCGTTTGCTTGGCGGCTGGCTCGGCGGAACGGCCGCCGACGCCCCTGCCCTGCACAGGCGGTGGATCGGTTTAGCCGTCATCCCCCAGGCCGGCGTCGCACTGGGCATGGCGCTGGTCGCCGCCAATCATTTCCCGCAAATCGGCGAAACGCTGCTGGCGGTGACAATCGGCACCACAATTGTCTTTGAGGTTGTCGGCCCAGTCATGACGCAAACGGCGTTGCGAAAGGTCGGCGAGGCCGAATGACGGGGTGGCCGACGCGCGGCAGCGGGATTGAATCTGACGCCACTTTTGACGCACGTCATGGCTGGGATCGGCGCATTGTGAAAAGCTGATTAAAGACAAGCAAGGAGGCAGCGCGCCAGGATGCAGCCCACAGCCTTGCAGACCTCCAGCTATTCTCACGGAGCGAGCGAAACGCCGCTGCTCGGTGAGACGATCGGCGTGAATTTTGACCGCACCGTGCGCCATTTTGCCGACAACGACGCGCTCATCGTTCGCCATCAGCAGATTCGCTGGAGCTACCGCGAATTGGCCGAGCGCGTCGAGGCCTTGGCGGCCGGCTTTGTCGCGCTGGGTTTTGAGCCGGGCGAGCGGGTCGGCATCTGGGCGCCAAACAACGCCGAATGGGTGCTGGTCCAGTTCGCCACGGCAAAAGCCGGTTTGATCCTGGTCAACATCAATCCCGCCTATCGACTGCCGGAACTGGAATATGCCCTGCGCACCGTCGGCTGCAAGGCACTGATCTCGGCGCCCGCTTTGAAGACCAGCGATTATATTAAAATGCTGGACAGCCTGCTGCCCGAGCTGGCAGCAAGCGATCCCGGTGCACTTACCGCTAAGGCCCTGCCGGAACTGCGCTGGGTCATCCGCCTTGGCGAGGAACCGAATGCCGGCATGCTCAATTTCTCGGAAATTTCCAAACGCGCCGACGCGGCGTCACATGGTCGCCTGGCGGCCATCCAGCCGCGCCTGCAGTTTGACGATCCGATCAACATCCAGTTTACCAGCGGCACCACGGGCACGCCCAAGGCAGCCACCCTCACCCACCACAACATTATCAACAACGCCTTCTTTGTCGGCCGCCAGATGGCCTTTGGGCCGAACGACCGGCTGTGCATTCCGGTGCCGATGTATCACTGTTTCGGCATGGTGCTGGGGACGCTGTGCTGTGCCACCCACGGCGCAACCGCCGTCTTTGCTTCTGAAAGCTTCGACCCGCTTGCCGTTCTGGAGGCGGTCGAGGCGGAACGCTGCACGGCGCTGCACGGCGTTCCAACCATGTTCATCGGCGCACTCGACGTTCCCGAGTTCGACCGCTTCGACCTGTCCACGCTGCGAACCGGCATTATGGCCGGAGCGCCCTGTCCGGTGGAACTGATGAAGCGAGTCATGTCGAAGATGCATCTTGATCAGGTCACCATCGCCTACGGCATGACCGAGACGGGACCGGTCAGCACCCAGACCTCGGTCGATGATCCGCTTGAGCGGCGGGTGGAAACCGTCGGCCGGGTGCTGCCGCATACCGAAATCAAGATCGTCGATACCGACAACCGGATCGTGCCATGCGGCCAGCCGGGCGAGCTGAAGACCCGCGGCTATTGCGTCATGCCGAAATATTGGGGCGATCCAGAGCGCACCGCAAAAGCCATCGATGAGGCGCGCTGGATCGCCAGCGGCGATATCGCCGTCATGGACGCCGAAGGCTATGTCCGGATCGTAGGGCGCATCAAGGACATGCTGATCCGTGGCGGCGAGAACATCTATCCGCGCGAGATCGAAGAGTTTCTCTATCAATATCCCAAGATCGACGAGGTGGAGGTCATCGGCGTGCCCGATGCCAAATTCGGCGAGGAGGTCTGCGCCTGGATCAAGCTGAAGGAAGGCGAAGAGGCCAGCGAGGACGACATCCGCTCGTTCTGCGACGGCAAGCTCGCTCACTTCAAGATCCCGCGCTACATCCGCTTCGTCACGGACTTCCCGATGACCGTCACGGGCAAGGTGCAGAAATACATGATGCGTGAAATCATGGCCAAGGAGATGCAGGGTGGCGGTTAGGACGGACCCCAGCGCGACCAAAACCGGCAGGACCCATGCCATCCTGCGATATCTGCGGCCGAACGGTACGGCCATCGGCGGACTGCCCGGTTTCGCCGAAAATCGCCAGGAGATTGTTGCGCTGTACCGGCTGATGGTCTTGACGCGGAGCTTCGACGAGCAGGCGATCGCTCTGCAACGCACGGGACGCCTTGGCACCTATGCGTCGTCTTTGGGGCAGGAGGCTGTCGCGGTCGGCGCCGCGGCGGCCATGCGACCCGACGACATTTTGTTGCCGACATTTCGCGAACACGGCGCCCAGATTGCCCGCGGCGTGACGCTGACGGAGCTATTTTTATATTGGGGTGGCGATGAACGCGGCAGCGATTTTGCTGGGCCGCGCGAAGATTTTCCCGTCAACATCCCCGTCGCCAGCCACATACCGCACGCCGTCGGCGCCGCCCTGGCTTTCAAGATGCGGCACGAGGACCGCGCCGCTTTGTGCATCTTCGGCGATGGTGCGACATCGAAGGGCGATTTCTACGAGGCCCTAAATGTCGCCGGCGTCTGGCAGGTGCCGTGCGTCTTCGTCGTCAACAACAATCAATGGGCCATCTCCGTGCCGCGGGCCATGCAGACGCACGCCGACACCCTCGCCAGCAAGGGCATTGCCGCCGGCATCGACGGCGTTCAGGTCGACGGCAACGATGTGATCGCGGTGTGCGATGTCATCACCGAAGCGCTGGACACGGCACGCCAAGACCATGAGCCGAGCCTGATTGAAGCGCTCACCTATCGGCTCGGCGACCACACCACCGTCGACGATGCCAGCCGCTACCGGAACGATGCGGACGTCGCAAGGCACTGGAGGGACGAGCCGATCGCCCGGGTGCGCGCTTTTCTGACGGCCGAGCACAACTGGTCAAAGGACGACGAGGAAGAGTTGCTGAAAGCTGTCAGGCAAGAAGTCGATGCGGCAGTAGCGGCTTATCTCGCGACCGCTGCGCAAGAGCCGGTGGCGATGTTTGACCATCTTCATGGGTCGTTGCCACTGGCGCTGGCCAGTCAGCATGCATTGGTGACGGGCAGGGAGGGCGGCGATGGCTGAAATGTCGATGGTCGAGGCTCTCAACCTGGCGCTGGCCAACGCCATGGCGGAGGATAAGACGGTCCTTGTGCTTGGCGAGGATGTCGGCCGCAATGGCGGCGTCTTTCGCGTGACTGACGGCCTGATCGACCGCTTCGGTCCCGAACGGGTCCGCGACACGCCGCTGGCCGAAGCGATGATCGCCGGCATTTCTGTCGGCCTTGCCGCCCAGCACATGCGGCCGGTGGCGGAAATCCAGTTCATGGGATTTCTCTATCCGGTGATCGACCAGTTGGTGAATCATGCCTCACGTCTCCGCACTCGCACACGCGGACGGCTGACCTGTCCAATGGTCTTGCGGGCGCCCTATGGCGGCGGCATCCACGCGCCCGAACATCATTCTGAAAGCATGGAAGCCATGTTGACGCATATTCCGGGCCTGCGCGTTGTCATCCCGTCCTCGCCGGCGCGAGCCTATGGCCTGTTGCTGGCGGCGATCCGCGATCCCGATCCGGTGGTGTTTCTGGAACCCAAACGGCTTTACCGGGCCCCGCGCGAAGAAGTCGCCGACAGCGGCGACGCGCTACCGCTCGACCAGCCGTTTATCCTGCGGGAGGGCGCAGACATGACGCTGGTCACCTGGGGGGCGATGGTCAAGGAGACCCTTGAAGCCGCCGAATGCCTCGGCACTGCCGGCACCGAATGTACAGTCATCGACGTTGCGACGCTGAAGCCGTTGGAGATGACCCCGATAATGGGCTCCGTCGGCCGCACCGGCCGTTGTGTCATCGTTCACGAGGCGCCGCTGACTGGCGGATTCGGCGGCGAGATCGCCGCGCGGCTTGCCGATCAGGGTCTGTTGAGCCTGGCCGCTCCGGTAACGCGCGTCGCCGGCTACGATACCGTTATGCCGCTGCCACGCCTTGAAGAGCACTACATGCCGTCGACCGACCGCATTCTGGCGGCGGCGGAGCGTGTAATGAGCTACGCATGACCGTCTTCAGGCTTCCCGATCTGGGCGAAGGGCTTGTTGAGGCCGAAATCGTCGCCTGGCATGTCGGCAGCGGCGACCACGTCACGGCCAATCAACCATTGCTGGCGGTGGAGACGGAAAAGGCCGTGGTTGAGATCCCCTCGCCGTTATCGGGGCGCATCCGGGCTTTGAATGCTGCTGTCGGCGATGTCGTCACGGTCGGCACGCCGCTCATTGAATTCGAAACCGAAGCGGCTACCGATAGAGGCGCCATCGTTGGCGAGTTGGAAAAACCCGAGCCGAAAATGCCGCAACCGCCGCCCGGACCAACCGTCCAGGTCAAGGCGGCCCCGGCGGTGCGGGCTTTGGCGAAAAAGCTGAGCGTTGACCTGACCACCGTGCCGCCGAGTGGCAAGCGCGGCGAGATCACCCGGGCGGATGTCAAGAAGGCGGCTGGCAGCGGCGATGAGTGGCGACCCTTGCGGCGGCTGCGCCGGACAATGGCGAAGAATATGGCGATTGCCGGCGCCAGCGTCGTGCCCGCAACCGTCGCCGATGAAGCCTGTGTGGCGAATTGGCCAGCCGCAACGTCGGTCATGGCGCGACTGGTCCGCGCCCTGGTCGCCGGCTGCCAGGCGGAGGCGGCGCTCAACGTCTGGTACGATGCGGAGCGGAACAGCAGACTGCAACATGGTACTGTCAATATCGGCATGGCGGTCGATACGCCGGATGGTCTGCTGGTGCCGGTCTTGCGGCATGCCGAGCGCCTTGACCTTGACGGAATCGAAAAAGCCCTGCCCGGGTTTGTCGACTCGGCACGAAACCGCTCTGCGTCTCCGCAAACCTATCAGGACGCAACTATCACGCTGTCCAATTTCGGGCCGGTCGGCGGGCGTTTTGCGGCACTCATCGTCAGCCCGCCACAAGTCGCCATTCTCGGCGCCGGCAGGATCAGACCAAAGCCGGTCATCGAAGCCGGCAATGTCACCGAGAAACCCTATCTTCCCATTTCGCTGAGTTTCGATCATCGCGTCGTCACCGGCGTCGAGGCGACACGGTTTCTGTCGGCCGTGATCGTCGATCTGGAAACGGCGGACTGACGCAGGCGACAAGCTGGAGGTTTCCGATGGCCGATGCCGTCTTTCGATTTGCCGATGACCTTGGCCCGCAAAAGATCATCCATATCCATGAGCCGGGTGTCGACCTGAAGGCGATCCTTGTCATCGACAATGTCGCGGCCGGACCGTCGATTGGCGGCATACGCATGGCGCCTGACGTCAGTTTGGAAGAATGCGTCCGCCTGGCGCGTGCCATGACTTTGAAGAACGCCGCCGCCGGGTTGCCGCACGGTGGCGGTAAATCGGTGATCTTTGCCGACCCCGCTATGCCTGTACCTGGAAAGGAACGGATCATGCGCGCCTTCGCTGGCGCCGTCGGTGACATCGCCGACTATATCCCCGGACCCGACATGGGTACCGATGAACAATCAATGGGCTGGGTCAAGGACGAGATCGGCCGGGCGGTTGGGCTGCCGCGAGAGATCGGCGGGATACCGCTCGACGAAATCGGCGCTACGGGTTTCGGTCTTGCCGCCGCCGCCAAGGTGGCGAAGGACTATTGCGGCCTCGATCTGAAAGGCGCACGCGTTGCGATCCAGGGTTTTGGCGCGGTCGGCCGGCATGCTGCGCTGTTTCTCGCTGAGTACGGTGCGGTGCTGGTTGCCGCGGCTGATTCCGCCGGTATGCTCTTCAATCATGGGGGCTTGGACGTAGAGGCGCTATTCGCCTTGAAAGAGAACGGCAAACGGCTCACTGACGCGACCGATGGTGAAAAACGCGAACGCGAGGCGATCGTCGGCGTCGACTGTGATATCTGGATTCCGGCGGCCCGTCCCGACGTATTGCATGAGGGCAACGTCGAAGAGGTCAAGGCGAAGCTCATCCTAGAGGGTGCCAATATTCCCGCCACCGAAGCAGCGGAGAGCCGCTTGCACGAGCGCGGCGTGCTAATCGTCCCCGATTTCATCGCCAATGCTGGCGGCGTGATTTGCGCCGCCATCGAGTTCCACGGCGGCTCCGAGGCCGTTGCCTTTCAGGCAATCGAGGAAAAAATCACCCGTAACACCAAAGAGGTGCTGGAGGCGATGACGAGCTCGGGCGCTCGACCGCGCGAAGCGGCAACAAAGCTTGCCGAGCAACGCGTCCGCATGGCCATGTCGACGCGCCGCTGGCTGTCGGGAAACTGATCGCAGCGGAGCTGTGATGGATATTTGCCGGATGCGGATCTCGCGTCGGGATCGATCGGTTACCGTGGAAAATGCCGCTCGATGCGATCGAAGGCCTTGTTGATCACCTCGTCTTCGATACAAAACGCCATCCTGACATGGTGTTCTCCGGCGGCGCCGAACGCCGCACCGGGCGTGACGCAGACACGCGTCTCTTCCAGCAGCCTGACGGCGAAATCCTGCGACGTCTCATGGGCGGCAACGATGCGGGGAAAGACATAATAGGCGCCTTGAGGCTTCACGTAGTCGAAAACATGCGGCACGCGATCAAGCCGCTCGCAGATCAGATCCCGCCGTCGACTGAGAATCTTTTCGAATGCGGCGACGTGGGCTGGACCATCGCGCAATGCGATCAATCCGGCGACTTGCGAAATGCGCGGGGCGCAGATGATAGTGGCGTCATGGACCTTCAAGACCTGCTTCTTCAGCTCTTGCGAAACGACCATGTAGCCCAGCCGCCAGCCGCTCATGGCGTGCGACTTGGAAAACGTGAAAAGATAGGCGACATGGCCGCTCAGGTCCGGCAGCGACGCCAGATTGAAATATCGCGACCGGTTCTCATAGGTGAAATGGTGATAGGGATCGTCGAGCAGGATAAACAAGCCGCGAGTTCTGGCAATATCGCCGATCCGGCGCAACTGGTCTTCCGCGAAGATCGTGCCGGTCGGATTAGACGGCGTGACCAATACGATGGCCCTGGTTTTCTCCGTTATCAGGTCGGGAAGCGTTCCCAGATCGAGCTCCCAGCCGGCAACCTCGTCTAGCCGCCAGGGCACGGCCACGCCGTTGCAAAGCCGGATCTGCTGAATGTGCGAGGAGAATCCCGGATCGCTGACGATTACCTCGTCTCCCGGATCAATGACCGTGTGCAACAGGGCATTAATGCCCTGCATGTTGCCGGCGGTGATGATGACATTGCGATCGCCGTCAGCGGCAACGCCGGTCGCTTTGAAATGTTCATCGGCAACGGCGGCGCGCAGTTCCGGCAGTCCGTCGGGCAGCGCATATTTGCCAATATCAGGATCACTTTGCAGCCGCCGCTCGACGCCTTGACGGATATGATCGGGTGTCCGAAATGACGGCAGACCCCAGGTGAGCGAGGCGACGTCCTCGATCTTCGCCGCGCGCATTGCCATGTGCTTGATGGCGGATATGGCAATGCTCTTGGCGCGTTGTGCAATTTTAGGCGGCCTTACTGGCAGCATATTCCGTATCGTCCTCCAGATTTACATTTGTTGCAGGATCGGCAGGTGAACTTCGACGTCCAAAAGTCGCCGGTATCAGTCCATACAGGATGGCGCAGCCCGATGCGTTGATGCCCGTCAATCGTGCCGGTCGGCCCGCCATTGCTCAGCGATCGCCCTGAGCAGGTCGGCACGACTGATCTGGCCGACGAGGCGGCCCTCGCGCATGACCGGAAAACGGCGGTAGTTGCTCTCCAGAAACCGCTCAGCCGCCGGCACGAGATCAAGATCGGCGTCAAGCGTTTCAACGTTGGCGCTCATATAGTCGGCCACCGAGCCACCCCATTCCTGGTGGTAGCTAGCGTTGAGAGCAGCGCGCAGGCAATCCTTCTTGGAGAGCACGCCAACGAGCTTCCGCGCACCGTCGACGACCGGCGCACCGGAATAGCCTTTTTCAAGCAGAATGGCCGTGGCCCGGTTGATTTCCATTTCCGGCGAAAGCGTCACCAGCTCTGTCGCCATGTAATCGGCGATGATCGGCCGGTGTGTCATGGTGCAACCTCCGCGTTGCGGTGTGCCTTGCATGCCGTGCAGCCGGCGCAGGCACCGCCCAGCGGCTCTCGCCCCAGCAACACGCCGGCGGCCAGCCCGGCGATCGACACCAGGACAATGACAAATGTGAGGACAAAGGTTGCCATATCCGGCTTCTCCTATGCGATGATGGCTTCGGCGAAACCGCCGGTCATGAATTCCTGCATTGCGCTGTCTGCACGGACGATGATGAGGGCGGATATCCTGTCTTGTTCGGCAAGCGCCACGGCCGATTCCGAGCCCATCGCCGTCAGCGCCGTGGCGAGCGCGTCCGCGCTCGCCGCCATCGGCCTGAATACAGACACCGAGGCGATGCCATTGTCGGCCGGCTCGCGGCGGTGGGGATCGATGATGTGGCTGTAGCGCCGGCCGGCAATGGTATAGCCGTTGACGGCATCGCCGGAGGTCGCGAGCGCCTGTCCGTCGAGCCGAACGATGCGTTGAAGCTCCGTCGCCCCCGGCAGCGGCCGTTCGACGCCGATTTGCCACGTCCGGCCATGCGGATGCGCACCGCGGGCGAAAACCTCGCCGCCGAGTTCGATGAGAAAATCGCTGACGCCAAAGCCATCGAGCGCCGCCACCATGCGGTCGAGAGCATAGCCCTTGGCGATGCCGCACAAATCCAAAGTGAGGCCGGGTACAGTTTTTTTCACCGCGCCTTCGCGGACGACTAGATGTCGGTATGAGCCGGTCGCGCACCCCCGGATCGGCCCGAAGCCATAGCGGCCGACGACCGGCCCGACCGTCGGGTCGAAGGCGCCGCCGGCCCACGCCGCAACGGCAAGGCTCTGCCTGACCACGGCGCAGGTGGCCGGCGACAGCGGTTGCCAGTCGCAGGTTGCGGCTGCGTTGAAGCGGGAGACTTCCGAATCGGCGCGGAACGGCGACATCGCCGCATCGACGGAATCGACGATCGCGCTGATCGCCGCGGCGATAGCATCCTTATCCATGTCTTCCGGCAAGGTGACCCGCCACGACGTGCCGAACGCCGGACCGGCGATGACGCGCACGCCGGCGGCGGCGGTTGCCGGCAGCACGCCGGCGAGGACCGCGCTTGTCGCGCTGGCGAGCAGGCTACGTCTGGTCAGCGCCATGATTTAGCCTCCGAAATCATCGTTGAAAATGCTGTCATCGTCGACGCCAGTTTCATCGAGCATGGCAAGTACCGCCTTGATCATCAGCGGCGGGCCGCAGAGGTAGTATTCGCAGTCCTCCGGCGCCGGATGGTTTCTCAGGTGGCGCTCGAACACCACATCGTGGATGAAGCCGGTGGCGCCATCCCAGTCGTCGTCGGGCGCCGGGTACGACAGGGCGACGGTCCAGCGGAAATTGGGATATTCAGCCTGCAGCCGATCGAATTCATCGACATAGAACAGGTCGGCGCGGCTGCGCGCGCCATACCAGAAACTCATTTTGCGTTGACTGCCGAGCCGCTCAAGCTGATCGAATATGATGGCGCGGAGCGGCGCCATGCCGACGCCGCCGCCGATGAACACCATCTCACGCTCGCTCTGCCTGGCGCCGAACGTGCCATAGGGCCCGGCGACATTGAGCCTATCGCCGGCCTTCACGCTGAAGAGGTAGGACGATACGACACCCGGCAGCAGTGTGGTCTCGCTCGGCGGTGGCAGGGCGAGGCGGACGAGAAGCACGATGCAGTCCGTCTCAGACGGCGTATTGGCGATCGAATAGGCGCGGCTGACCGGCACAGCGCTTGCCGCCCGCATCTGGCGAAGACCGAAACGGTCCCATGCGGCCTCGTGTTGCCTGGCTATGTCGAAATCGGCGAAGGAAAGGTCGTAAGCCGGCGCCGTCACCTGAACGAACGCCCCCGCTCGGAGCTTGAACGCGGCACCGGCCGGCAGGTCGAGCACGATCTCCTTGATTAGCGGCGACAGGGTGCGGGCCAGACGCACGGTGCAGTCCCAGCTCGCAACCTCGAAGAGATCGTCCGGCACCCGCACGGCGATATCGCCGCGCAGGGTGACTTGGCAGGCAAGCCGGAATCCCTCGCTGATCTCACGGCGGGTGAAGCGCGCCGCTTCCGTCAGCAGCGCTTCGCCGCCGCCCTCCGTCACAGTCACCCGGCAAAGGCCGCATGTGCCGGTGCCGCCGCACGCCGCCGGCACGGCAATGCCACCGTCAAGCAGTGCGCCAAGAAGTTTCAGCCCGGTGCGCGCCGGCAATCTGCGCGTGTCATTGACCGTCACCGTCACGGCATACGACGGCAACAGGATGGCCCGCGCCGCCATGACCGTAAGCGCAAGCAGCATTACGATGACGGTAAAGACGGCGGTGCCAAGCAGGATTTCGGTCATGGC
>Ga0224512_10003447_pt1 | contig 13908 bp, 11 predicted proteins | sample SF_May12_sed_USG_4_FD_169103 | JGI IMG/M metagenome (GOLD analysis project Ga0224512, IMG submission 169103) | Sediment microbial communities from San Francisco Bay, California, United States - SF_May12_sed_USGS_13 | ecosystem: Environmental > Aquatic > Marine > Sediment | place: USA...
GTTCGACGAGTGGCTGCAAAGGAGGCTCGGTGAGCTCGGCCATAGACCCAAGGCTGCTTGAAATCCTGGTGTGCCCGCTGTGCAAGGGGCCGCTCGTGTACCGCAAGGCGGCAGGCGAGCTGGTGTGCAAGGCCGATCGCCTCGCCTACCCGGTGAAGGACGGCATCCCGGTGATGCTCGAAGACGACGCGCGCAAGCTCGACCCGACAGAAGAAATTGCGTGAGCGGCTTCGCGGTCCTGATTCCCGCGCGCTACGCCTCGACCCGCTTTCCCGGCAAACCGCTCGTCGATCTCGCCGGCACGCCGATGGTGGTGCGCGTGTGCGAGCGCTCGCGCGAAAGCGGCGCCGAGCCGGTGTGCGTGGCGACCGACGACGAGCGCATCGCGCAGGCCGTGCGCACGCACGGCTTCGAGGCGCGCATGACGCGCGCCGCGCACGCCACCGGCACCGAGCGTATCGCCGAAGCCGCGGCGCAGCTCGCGCTCGCCGAGGATGCCATCGTCGTCAACGTGCAGGGCGACGAGCCGCTGATCGAGCCGCGGCTGATCGCCCGCGTCGCCTACGCGCTGCGCGCGCGGCCCGATGCGAGCGTCGCCACCGCCTGCCATCCGATGCAGGACGCGCAGGCCTTTGCCAACCCGAACGTGGTCAAGGTGGTGCTCGACGCCAAGGGCGATGCGCTGTACTTCAGCCGCGCCGGCATTCCGTTCCCGCGCGACGGCGGCAAGCCGGCCGCCTATCGCCACGTCGGCATCTACGCCTACCGCGTGGCGTTCCTGCGCCGCTACGCGGGCCTCGCCCCCGCGCCGCTCGAGACGACCGAGCAGCTCGAGCAGCTGCGCGTGCTGTGGCATGGCTTTCGCATCGCCACGGTGATCGAGGAAGGCGCGATCCCGCCCGGGGTCGACACCCCGGCCGACGTGGAAGCTGTGCTAAAACTCCTGCAATGAGACTCATCCTGCTGGGACCGCCGGGCGCGGGCAAGGGCACGCAAGCGGCCTTCATCACCGAGAAGTACGCCATCCCGCAGGTGTCGACCGGCGACATGCTGCGCGCGGCGGCGAAGGCGGGCACGCCGCTCGGCCTCGCGGCGCGCAAGGTGATGGATTCGGGCCAGCTGGTGTCCGACGACATCGTCATGGCGCTGGTGAAGAAGCGCCTGAAAGCGCCCGACTGCGCCAAGGGGTACCTGTTCGACGGCTTTCCGCGCACCATCGCCCAGGCCGAGGCCATGAAGGCGGCCGGCGTCGCCCTCGACCACGTGCTCGAGATCGACGTGCCCGAGGAAGAGATCGTGCTGCGCATGAGCGGGCGGCGCGTGCACCCGGCCTCCGGGCGCAGCTACCACGTGAAATTCAATCCGCCGCGCATCCCGGACCGCGACGACGCCACCGGCGAGCCGCTGATCCAGCGCGAGGACGACCGCGAAGAAACCGTCAGGAAGCGCCTCGAGGTGTACCGGCGCCAGACGCGGCCGCTGCTGGACCACTTCACCCGCTGGGCGGCGGCGGGCGATGCGCGCGCGCCGCGCGTTCACCGCATATCGGGTTCGGGCGGCATCGAAGAAATCCGCGCCAGGGCTTTCGCCGCGCTCGGCTAGCCTGATAGAATCGCCCCCTTTTCCGCGGGGCTCCCCGCCCCGCGCACGCAGAGGGGAGAACAAGCATGGTGGCTGGCGGACTCGGTTTCGCGCTCGTGTGTGCACTGTTGGCGATCGTCTATGGCGTTTGGCAGAGCGTGCGGATCCTCAGGCTGCCCGACGGCAACGAACGCATGCGCGAGATCGCCGCGGCGGTGCGCGAAGGCGCCATCGCCTACCTGTGGCGCCAGTACAAGACCATCGCCATGGTCGGCGTGGTGCTGTTTCTCGCCATCGGCCTGACGCCGCAGCTCGGCTGGACCACGGCCTGGGGGTTCCTGTTCGGCGCGGTGCTCTCCGGCGCTTGCGGCATCATCGGCATGAACATTTCGGTGCGCGCCAACGTGCGCACCGCGGAAGCCGCGCGCGTCGGGTTGAACGAGGCGTTGCAGGTGGCCTTCAAGGGCGGCGCCATCACCGGCCTCCTGGTGGTCGGCCTCGGCCTCGCCGGCGTGGCGGGCCTGTTCGCGCTGCTCTACGCCAATGCGCTGCAGAAGGACGACCTGGTGCACATCATCCACCCGCTGATCGGCTTTGGCTTCGGCGGCTCGCTGATCTCGATCTTCGCGCGGCTGGGCGGCGGCATCTTCACCAAGGGCGCGGACGTCGGCGCCGACCTCGTCGGCAAGGTCGAGGCCGGCATTCCCGAGGACGATCCGAGAAACCCGGCGGTGATCGCCGACAACGTCGGCGACAACGTCGGCGACTGCGCCGGCATGGCGGCGGACCTGTTCGAGACCTACGCCGTGACCATCGTCGCGACGATGCTGCTCGGCGCGCTCATGCTGAAGACGCCGGCGGCGGTGATCTATCCGCTCGTCATCGGCGGCTTCGCCATCGTCGCTTCGATCATCGGTACCTGGTTCGTGAAGGCGCAGCCGGGCGACAAGAACGTCATGCCCGCGCTCTACAAGGGTCTCGCCTGGGCGGGCGGCATCGCGCTCGTCGCCTTCTGGCCGATCACCCAGGTGGTGATGGGCGAGTTGCTGAAGACCACGCAGTTCGAAATTGCCGGCAGCATGACCACCATCGGTGTCTGGCACCTGTACGGCACCGCCGTGGTGGGCATGGCGCTCACCGGATTTCTCGTCTGGATCACCGAGTTCTACACCGGCACGCAGTACGGGCCGGTGCGGCACGTCGCGCAAGCCTCGACGACCGGGCATGCCACCAACATCATCGCCGGATTGGGCGTTTCCATGCGTTCCACCGCCTGGCCGGTGCTCGCGGTGTGCGTCGCGATCCTCGCCTCGTATTCGCTCGCGGGCCTGTACGGCATCGCCATCGCCGCCACGTCGATGCTCTCGATGGCGGGCATCATCGTCGCCCTGGATGCCTATGGGCCGATCACTGATAACGCCGGCGGCATCGCGGAAATGGCGAAGCTGCCGGACTCGGTGCGCGCCATCACCGATCCGCTGGATGCAGTCGGCAACACCACCAAGGCGGTGACCAAGGGCTACGCGATCGGCTCGGCGGGCCTCGCGGCGCTGGTGCTGTTCGCCGACTACACGCACGCGCTCGAAGCCGCCGGCAGGTCGGTGTCGTTCGACCTGTCCAACCACATGGTGATCGTGGGCCTGTTCATCGGCGGACTGGTGCCGTTCCTGTTTGCCGCCATGGCGATGGAGGCCGTGGGCCGTGCCGCCGGCGCGGTGGTGGTGGAAGTGCGCCGCCAGTTCAAGGAGATCCCGGGGATCATGGCGGGCACCGCCAAGCCCGAGTACGGCGTTGCCGTCGACATGCTGACGCGCGCGGCGATCAAGGAAATGATGATCCCGTCGCTGCTGCCGGTGCTGGTGCCGATCGCCGTCGGCCTGCTCCTCGGGCCGCAGGCGCTCGGCGGCGTGCTGATGGGCACCATCGTCACCGGCCTGTTCGTCGCCATCTCCATGTGCACCGGTGGCGGAGCGTGGGACAACGCCAAGAAGTACATCGAGGACGGCAATCACGGCGGCAAGGGGTCCGATGCGCACAAGGCCGCGGTCACCGGTGACACCGTGGGCGATCCGTACAAGGACACGGCCGGACCGGCCGTGAACCCGCTCATCAAGATCATCAACATCGTGGCGCTGCTCGTCGTACCCTTGATGGTGTGAGCGTCCGCACCATGTTCGTGACAAGGGCCGCCTGCGCGGCCCTTTTCTTTTTCAGTGCCCAAGCCACGGCGCAGCTGCTCGCCCCCGAGATCGAGAGCGGGCGCGTCGAGCGCCCGGCGGCGTACGCGAAGCGCTTCATGGTGGCCGCCGCCGATCCGCGCGCCGTGCAAGCCGGACTCGAGATGCTGCGCGCGGGCGGCAGCGCCGCGGACGCCGCGCTCGCGGCGCAGCTGGTGCTGGGCCTGGTCGAGCCGCAGTCCTCGGGTCTGGGCGGAGGCGCCTTCGCGCTCACCTGGACGGAGAAGGAACAGCGCGTGCGCAGCTTCGACGCGCGCGAGGCGGCGCCCGCGGCGGCGCGGCCCGACCGGTTCCTCGATCGCCACGGCAATCCGGAGCAGTTCATGCGGGCGGTGGCAAGCGGGCGCTCGGTCGGCGTACCGGGCGTGCCGCGGCTGCTGGAAGTCCTGCACCGGGAGCAGGGACGGCTGCCGTGGGCAAGGCTTTTCGCTCCGGCGATCCGGCTCGCGGAAGAGGGAACGCCAAAGACCCGGCGTCTGGCCCGTCAGCTCGAGCACGAGACGCTGCTCGGCGAAGATCCCGCCGCGCGCGCGCTGTTCTACTCGGGTGCGCGCATCGTCAATCGCGACTATGCGGCGACGCTGAGGGCGATCGCTGCGCGGGGCGCCGACGCTTTCTACCAGGGCGAAATCGCGGGCGACATCGTGCGCGCCGCCGGATCGGACATGATGCTCGATGACCTCGGCCGTTATCGCGTGATCGAGCGCACGCCCGTCTGCGGCGCCTATCGCGGCTACCGCATCTGCGGCATGGGACCGCCGAGCTCCGGCGCCACCGGCGTGCTGCAGATCCTCGGCATCCTCGAGCACACGGCGTTCGGGCGCGCGGCGCCGGGGTCGGTCGAGGCGGTGCATCTGTTCAGCGAGGCCTCGCGCCTCGCCTACGCCGACCGCGCCGTGTACATCGGCGACCCGGACTTCACGCCCGTGCCCGTGGCGCGCATGCTCGATCCGCGCTACCTCGCGGCGCGCGCGCGCCTGATCGGCGAGCGCTCGATGGGTTTTGCGCTCCCGGGAACGCTCGATCCCGAGACTCCGGGCACGAGCCACGTGTCGGTGGTGGACGCCGACGGCAATGCCGTCGCCCTGACCACCTCGATCGAAATGGGCTTCGGCAGCCGCATCTTGGTGCGCGGGTTTCTCCTCAACAATCAGCTCACCGACTTCAGCTTCCGGCCGGAGTCGCTCGGGCGTCCGGCTGTCAATCGCGTCGCAGGCGGCAAGCAGCCGCGCAGTTCCATGGCACCGACTCTGGTTTTCGAGCGCAACGGGCGCCTGAAGATGGCGCTCGGCTCGCCCGGCGGGCTGATGATCATCAACTTCGTGGCGAAGACTTTGGTCGGGGTGCTCGACTGGGGCATGAACATCCAGCAGGCGATCTCGGCGCCGAACTTCGGCAGCACCAACGGCCCGACGTACCTGGAGCGCGACACGAAGATCGAGGAACTGGGCGATGCGCTCGCCGAGCGCGGGCACGTGCTCAACTTCGCGCGCCTCACCAGCGGCCTGCACGGCATCGAGCGCGTGCCGGGCGGCTGGCGCGGCGGGGCGGATCCGCGGCGCGAGGGCATCGCGGCGGGGGAATGAGCGGCTGGGGAAGGGGAAGAAAAATCCCCCGGCGCACTTGCCGCGCGCCGGGGGGAGATCGGGGATCGAGACCGGGAGGAGGAGATCCGGCCGTCCCCTGCGGCGCTCTTGCGCCGCCACTACGCCTGGAACGCCTGCATCTTTTCGCGAATCGGCGGCGGGGGCCAGGAACTATGCAACGAAGCTGCAGCGACCTGAAGGTTTCTTGCCGACTCCCGTTCTTCCCTCAGAATTTGACGATGATGGCCGCGGACAGCAGGCTTGCCTTGCCCGGGTCGAGCTCGAAGTGCTCCCATTCGAGCCGCGCACCGACATTCTTCGTGAAGAAGTAGTTGGCCCCCAGCCCGACGGACAGATTTGTGCCGTTCGCCTTGTCCGAGAATGGGGCGCCGCCAGTCACGTCGTTGGCCTTCGCTTCCCAGGCGAACAGTCCCGCTTTTGCGAACAGTTCGAGCTTTTCTGTAGCCGGATACAGCCCGACCGCTGACGTATTGAAGCCCGAGACCTTGACCGTGCCGCCCGTGACTGGCGTGCCGGAGAAGTCGCCGCTGTAGCCCGCCTTGCCGAGGTCGACGAAAGCAAGCTCGAGCGCCAGATTGCGGCTGAAGCGATAGCCGCCGAAGAATTTCGTGCCCGAGTCCTTGCCGTCGACCGAGCCCGAGGTGATCAGCCCCTCGGTAACGCTTTGGTCCATGTCGCTCGAGCCGGCGCTTGCGCCGAGGTAGAAGCGTTCCTGTGCCTGCGCGAAGCCGAAATGGCTTGCCAGCATCAGCGCCGCGCTGCTCAGCCATGCGATCGTTTTCATGTGCCGTTCTCCTTGATGGCGGAATGCCGGCAAGAGCATTGCGTTTGGCGGCGCGGCTGACAATCCCATGGGCCTAGGAGATCGTGGCCTTGCCTAGCTTCACCTATTTGAGCGATCCGTGATCGACCGGTAAGCAAGCCGTACCTGCGCAAGACGGATCATCGACTTGCGGTCGGGCCTATTGGATCCCCGGCCACAAGGAGGAAAGCCGATGCTGACGCCTCGCGAAATCGAAGTGCTGCGATTGCTCTCCTGCGGCTGCAGCTATGCCATGGTCGGCCTGCAGCTGGGGGTGAGCGCCAACACGGTAACCAGCCACGTCAAGAACGCCTACCGCAAGCTCGAGGTGCATACCGCGGCCGCCGCCGTCATGCGGGCGGTCGAGCTGCGCCTGCTCGGGCAGTCGTAGCGATTGACGCATTGCAGCACGGCTGTAAGCGATAAGTAACCACGTCCCGTGCTGCCGGGAGCAGAATTCGCCCGAACGCCATGGCCAGCACCGCCCAACGCAGACGCTCCCCGCTGGGCAAGACTACCCGGCCGCTGTTGTCGGAGATCCTGCCGCGCGAGCGCGTGTTCGCTCTGCTCGACGAGGCGAGCGATACTCCACTGACCTGGGTCTCGGGCCCGCCGGGCAGCGGCAAGACCACCGCGGTGGCGAGCTGGCTCGACCACGCGCCGCTGCGCTGCCTGTGGTACCAGATCGACGAAGGCGACGCCGATCCGGCGACGTTTTTCTACTACCTGGGCCTGGCGGTCGCGGACCTCGAGGGCGAGGAGCGTCCGTCGCTGCCGCTGCTCACGCCCGAGTACCACGCCGGGCTGCAGACGTTCACGCGCCGCTACGCGCAGGAGCTTTACGCGCGCATCAAGCCGCCGTTCGCCATCGTCTTCGACGGCTACCACGAGGTGCCGGCGTCCTCGCCCTTGCACGACGCGATGCGCGAGGCGCTGCGCGAGCTGCCGCCCGGTGGCCGAGCGATCGTCGTCAGCCGCACCGATCCGCCGCCGGCGCTCGCGCGGCTGCGCGCCAACCGCCAGCTCGCGCATATCGGCTGGGAGGAGCTGCGGCTGACGCGCGAGGAGACCGACAGCATTGCCGCGGAGCGCCGTCCCGAGCTGACGCCGGAAGCGCGCCAGTCGCTCTATGCCAAGACCGAGGGCTGGGCGGCGGGGCTGGTGCTTCTGCTGCAGCAGGCGCGCATGGGCGTGCCGATCGCCGAGGCGCCGGACTTCGCCACGCGCCAGCTGGTATTCGACTATCTCGCGGGCGAGATCCTGCAGAAGTCCGACGCGCGCACTCAGGAGTTCCTGCTGCAGACCGCGCATCTCGCGCAGATGACGCCCGCGCTCGCGCAGTCGCTGAGCGGCGACGCCGGTGCCGGCGAGACGCTCGCCCGGCTGCATCGCGAGAACTACTTCGTGGCGCTGCGCGAGGCGCACACCGAGCCGGTGTACCAGTACCATCCGATGTTCCGCGAATTTCTGCTGGCGCGCGCGCAGGAGGCCTATCCCAAGGAGCGGCGCCGCCAGTTGCAAAGGGAAGCAGCAGCCCTGATGGAGAGCGCCGGCCAGGTCGAGGAGGCCGTGGCGCTCGCGCGCGACGGCCACGACTGGGACGCGATGGCGCGCCTGGTCGAGCGGCACGCGGGCGCCATGTTCGCCCAGGGCCGCGCCGAGACGCTGGTGCACTGGGTCGACGAGCTGCCCCCCGAAATCCAGCAGGGGCACCCGTGGACCGTGTACTGGGCGGCCGCCAGCCAGGTGCAGCGCGCCCCTCGCGAGGGGCGCCTGGGCTTCGAGCGCGCCTACGAGCTGTTCCGCACGCAAGCCGCGCCGGACCAAGCCGGCATGGTGCTCGCCTGTTCGGGCGCGATGGACGCCATCCTCTACGAGCTGGACGACTTTTCGCTGCTCGACCGCTGGATCGCGGTGCTGGACGGCATGGCGAACGCCGGGGCGCGCTTGCCCACGCCCGAGGCCGAGGCGCGCGTCGCGTGCAGCATGTTCATCTCGCTTACGCTGCGCCAGCCGCAGCGCCGCGACATCGAGGAGTGGATCGGGCGCGCCCTGGCCGCCTCGCAGCAGGTGCCCGACCCGAACCTGAAGATGTTCGTCGGCCTGCTCGCGGCGCTCACCCTGATGTGGACGGGGGTGTACGTGCGCGCGCACGGGCTGATCGAGGCCATGCGGCGGCTGGCCGCCGCCCCGGGCGTGTCGCCGTTCTCGCTGCTCACGCTGAAGAACGTCGAGGCGATGTACCACATGCTGAACGCGGAGCGCGAGCCCTGCCTGGCGGCGATGCGCGAGGGCCAGGAGATCGCGCGCGCCACCGGCATCCATACCTGGAGCGTGCAGCTGCTGGTGAACGGCTACGGCGGCGCGCTCGGCGGCGGCGACCTCGAGGGCGCGGCGCCGCTCGCGCGCCAGCTCGATGCGCAGGCGGCCAGCGCGGGCCGCTTCAACCTGTGTCTGTATCACCACTTCCAGGCCTGGGAGGCGGCGCTGCGCAAGGACCTGATGCGTGCGCTGCAGCAGGAAAAGCTCGCGCTGCGCATGGCGGTCGAGGTCGGCTGCCCGTTTCTCGAGGTGCTGACGCGCCTTGCCCTCGCGCAAGTGCTCGCCGAGTGCGGCGATGAGCGCAAGTGCGTGTCGCAGCTGCGCCAGATGCGCGCGATCGCGCGCGACATCGACAGCCGCCACCTGGAATACGCCTGCCTGCTCGGTTTCGCCGGCATCGCGCTCGAGCATGGCCGCCAGCGTCCGGGCCTGAACGCTCTGCGCCGCGGCTTCGCGCTCGGGCGCGAACACGGCTACCAGCATTTCCTGTGGTGGCGGCCGGCGGCCATCGCGCGCCTGTGCGAGCACGCGCTCGGCGCCGGCGTCGAGGCCGAATACGCGAAGAGCCTGGTCAAGCGCCGAGCGCTCGCGCCCGAGCGCCCGCCGCTCGACGTGCCGGACTGGCCCTGGAACTTCCACGTATGCACGCTCGGCGGCTTTCGCCTGCTGCGGCACGGCGAAGCGCTCGCCGCTGCCGGCGGCAAGGCGCAGCGCCGGCCGCTCGAGCTGCTCAAGGTGCTGATCGCGCTCGGCGGCGAGCGCGTGGCGGAAGAGCTGATCACCGACGCCATGTGGCCGCGCATCGACGGCGACTCGGCGCACCGGTCGTTTACCAGCACGCTGCATCGGCTGCGCAAGCTTCTCGGCGAGGACCGCGCCGTGCAGCTGCACGAGGGCAAGCTGACGCTCGATGCCCGCTACTTCTGGGTGGACACGCGGGCCTTCGAGCGGCTGCTGGCCGAGACCGACGCCGCGCTGAAGCCGGCGGGCGCGGCGCTCACGCCCGAGCAGGCCGAACGCCTGGGCGCGCGGCTGCTCGAGCTCTACCGCGGTCCGTTCCTGGCGGGCGAGGCCGAGGAATCCTGGTGCCTGCAGCCGCGCGAGCGGCTGCGCGCGCGCTATGCGCGCGCCCTGGCCGCGCTCGGACGCTACTGGGAAGCGGCGGGCGTGCCCGTGCGCGCGAAAGAGTTTCTCGAGCGCAGCCAGGAAACGGTCGCTTAAAGCGATCGGTAAGCCACCGGTAGGCCGGAAGTGCGCGGCGCCCTCCGATCATGGGCGAACAGGCGGACATCGCCTGGGACCCTTAAGGAGGGACCAATGAAGATCGTAGCGAGTATTGGCGCCGCGCTGGCGCTCTCAGCGCTCTCCGGCTGCTACGTCGTGCAGAACCCGGATGGCCAGTGGTGGACTGTGATTCCGGGCCAGGCCCAGGGCAGTCCCCTGCCGCCCGGCGCGGGCGGTCCGCCGCAGCCGACGGCGCTCAACGTGCGCATGTACCCGGAGAACGAAGTGGCCACGCGCACGGGCGTGCTCACCGGCACCGTGGTCAACATGATGAACGGCAAGGGGCGCTTTCAGCTCAACTACAACGGCGAGACGCTGAGCGGCGAGGCGACGCGCGTGGACGGCGATGCGCGCAAAGGCGTGGCGAGTGCCTACGGCCCGAGCGGCGTTTACATGAGCTGCGACTACCAGATGAGCACGCCGCGCCAGGGCGCCGGCATCTGCACCATGTCGAACGGCGCCAAGTATCAGGTGCACATCGGCAGCTGAGCCAAGATCGCCGCGACGCACTCGTCCACCGGCCGCGCCACGTCGATGTCGATGGCACGCGCCGGCGGCTCGAGCGCGGCGAACTGGCTTTCGAGCAGCGCGGCCGGCATGTAGCGGTGCCGGCGCGTTGCCATGCGCGAGCGGATGAGCTCGATCGAGCCGCGCAGGTGCACGAAGCGGCAATCGAGATTCCTGCAAAGCACTTGCCTGTAGGATTCCTTGAGCGCAGAGCAGGCGAGCACGGCGTTCTTTCGTTTCTGCAACTCGCCATTGATGTGTTGAAGCCACGGCCAGCGGTCTTCGTCCGTGAGCGGCACGCCGCCGGCCATCTTGGCGACATTCGCCGGGGGATGGAAATCGTCGGCGTCGAGAAATTCGGCGCCGAGCTTGTGCGCGAGCGGGGCGCCGATCGCGCTCTTGCCCGAGCCCGAGACGCCCATGACAACGACGATCACGACTTCGTGACCGCGTGCCCGCCGAAGCCCGCGCGCATCAGGGCAAGGAGCTTCGCCGCGTAGGCGGAACGTCCCTGGCTGGCGAAGCGCGCCAGCAGCGGCTGCGTGATCACCGGCGCCGGCACGCCCAGCTCGATCGCCTCGAGCGCTGTCCAGCGCCCTTCGCCCGAGTCCGCCACCACCGGCGCCACGCCCTCCAGCGCATCCTCGCGCTGCAGCGCCTCGGCGCACAGGTCGAGGAGCCACGAGCGGATGACGCTGCCATGGCGCCAGGCCTCGGCCAGGCGTCCGGCATCGAAGCCGAAATCCTCGCGCGCGGCGAGCAGTGCGAAGCCCTCGGCGAGCGCCTGCATCATGCCGTACTCGATGCCGTTGTGGATCATCTTCGCGTAGTGCCCGGCGCCCGCCGGGCCGCAATGCAGCCAGCCGCGCTCCGCCGCCGGCGCCAGGATGCGCGCGTAGGGCGCGAAGATCTCGATCGAGGTCGCGGTGCCGCCGAGCATCAGGCAGTAGCCCTGCGCGAGGCCGTGCACGCCGCCCGAGACGCCGGCATCGATGTAGCGCAGCCCCTCTTGCGAGAGCTCGAGCGCGCGGCGCATGGAGTCCTTGTAGAAGGCGTTGCCGCCGTCCACCAGCGTGTCGCCCGCCGAAAGGAGCGGGCGAAGCTCGCGCAGCGCTTCGTCGGTCGCCGCGCTCGCCGGCAGCATCGTCAGGATCACGCGCTCGCCTTCGATCCGCGCGCACAGCGCGGCGAGCCCCTCGACGCAGGCGACGCCCGGCTCGCTCGCCAGCGCGTCGCGCGCCGAGAGCTCGCGGTCGTAGGCGAGCACGCGCACGCCGCCGCGCGCCAGCCGCCGCGCCATGTTGCCGCCCATCCTGCCCAGTCCGACGATGCCGATGTCCATGCTGCCTCCGTGCGAGATGGTCATTCTAGGGCGAGCGACGTTGCCGGTTCGATTTCGGGCAGGCTTCTCAGCCACGTGAGCTGGCGCTTGGCGAGCTGGCGCGTTGCGGCGATGCCGCGTTCGCGCAGCTCGGCCTCGCCGTATTCGCCTTCGAGGAACGCCCAGGCCTGGCGGTAGCCGACGCAGCGCATGCTGGGCAGCGCTGCGTGCAGCGCGTAGCGCCGCTTCAGGCCGCGCAGTTCGTCCACCAGCCCGTCGGCCAGCATGCGCTCGAAGCGCTCGGCGATGCGGCGGTGCAGCTCGGCGCGGTCCGCGGGCATCAACGCATAGGCTTTCAGTTCGAACGGCAGTGCCGGTCCTGCCGACTTCTGCAGTTCGGAAATCGGCTTTCCAGACAGTTCCCAGACCTCGAGCGCGCGCTGGATGCGCTGCGCGTCGTTGGGCGAGAGCCGCGCCGCGGTCGCCGGATCGACTCGCGCGAGCTCGGCGTGCAGCGCCGGCCAGCCGTGGCGCGCGGCGCGCGCATCGATACTCGCGCGCAGCCCGAGATCGGCCTCGGGCAGGACGTCGATGCCCTGCGCGAGCGCCCGGTAGTAGAGCATCGTGCCGCCGACGATGAGCGGGATCTTGCCGCGCTCGAGAATTTCCATGATCGCGCCGACGCAGTCGGCGCGAAACCGGCCTGCGGAATACCGCTCCGTCGGATCTATGAGGTCCACCAGGTGGTGCCTGACCCGCGCCCGCTCTTCGCGCGACGGCTTCGCAGTGCCCACGTCCATGCCGCGGTACACCTGCCCCGAGTCCATGCTCACGATCTCGACGGCGTGGCGGGCCGCGAGGTCCAGGGCGAGGCGCGATTTGCCGCTCGCGGTGGGGCCGAGGAGGGCGTAGGCCTTAGCGGCCACGCAGGAACAGCTTGTCCAGGTCGCCGAGCGTGAGCTGGTACCAGGTCGGGCGGCCATGGTTGCAGCTTCCCGAGCGCTCGGTTTCTTCCATCTCGCGGAGCAGCGCGTTCATCTCGGGCAAGGACAGCTGCCGGTTCGCGCGCACGGCGGCGTGGCACGCCATGCTGGCGAGGAGCTCGTTTTGCCGCGCGGCCAGCACCTGCGCGGCGCCGAACTCGCGCAGCTCGGCCAGCAGCGAGCGCGCCAGCGCCGGCACGTCGCCGCCCGCGAGCAGCGCCGGCGCCGCGCGCACCGCGAGCTCGTTCGGGCCCGCCACGGAGAGCTCGAGACCGAGCTGCTCGAGCATCGAGCGATTTTCCTCCGCGGTGGCGACGTCGAGCGCCTCGGCGCGGAACACCACCGGCACCAGCAGGCTCTGGCGCTCGATGGCGCCGGCGTCCAGCCCGAGCTTCATCTTCTCCATGAGGATGCGCTCGTGCGCGGCGTGCATGTCGACGAGGACCAGCCCCGCCTCGTTCTGCGCGAGGATGTAGACGCCGTGCAGCTGCGCGAGGGCGTAGCCGAGCGGCGGCGCCTTCTCCGAATCGGGCAGCACTAGGGGCGCGGCGCGATAGGCCATGACCGGCTCCTGCATGGCGAGAGCCGCCTGGATCGCCGGTCCCTGCGGCGGCAGTGCGGCGTAGCTGACCGGCGCCTCGGCCGCCGAGGGCGCGAGCGCGCGCTGCAGGGCGTGGAACACGAACTGGTGCATGCCGCGCGCGTCGCGAAAGCGCACCTCGGTCTTCGCTGGATGCACGTTGACGTCGACGCCGCTCGGGTCGAGCTCGAGGTAGAGGACGAACGCCGGCTGGCGCTCGCCGTGCAGGGTGTCGCGGTAGGCCTCGCGCACGGCGTGGGCGAGGAGGCGGTCGCGCACGAAGCGGCCGTTGACGAAGAAATACTGCGCGTCGGCGCGGTTGCGCGCCGCCTGCGGCGTGCCGGCGAGGCCGTGCAGCCTGAGCGGCCCGGCGTGCGCGTCCACCGGCACCGAGGCGGCGGCGAACCCGGCGCCGAGGAGCGCCGCGGCGCGCGCCGCGAGCGGCTGCGGCGCGAGGTGCGCCGAGACGCGATCGTTGTGCCGCAGCGAAAACGCGAGATCGGGCCGTGCCAGCGCGAGGCGGCGGAAGACTTCGTCGCAGTGGCCGAATTCGGTCGCCTCGGTGCGCAGGAACTTGCGCCGCGCCGGCGTGTTGAAGTACAGGTCGGAAACGGAGACGGTGGTGCCCGGCGCGCGCGCCGCGGGCCGCGGCTCGAGCCCCGCGCCGCCTTCGGCAGCGACCGA
>Ga0224512_10003448_pt1 | contig 13908 bp, 12 predicted proteins | sample SF_May12_sed_USG_4_FD_169103 | JGI IMG/M metagenome (GOLD analysis project Ga0224512, IMG submission 169103) | Sediment microbial communities from San Francisco Bay, California, United States - SF_May12_sed_USGS_13 | ecosystem: Environmental > Aquatic > Marine > Sediment | place: USA...
TTTTTTACAATACGTTTTATCTTCAATAAATTTTCCCGATTCCACTAAATCCACAAGATTTGACGCATTAATTTTATGAATTTTTATTTTTTTTATAATGTTGTAATTTTTAATAAAATTGGATAGATTTTTACTATTCACTACAGTTTTTGTAGCAAGTATCGCTATATGATTAGTCCTTGTTTTCTTTACAGCTTCCCTTATTGGAGGGGTTACTCCTATAATTTTTTTATCAAAAATATCGAGAATTATCGAAGGAGTATTTGATCCTATTACAATTATTTCTGGCGTGAATTTCCTCTCAAGTAATTCAATGGACTTTTTTACAATTTGATCTAACTGTTTTTTAGTTTTGGTTCCATATGGATAGTTTTTTTGGTCTGCAAAATAGATTATATCTGATTTGCAGATTTTTTGAATGGCTTTGATTATTGACAAGGAGCCTAGACCTGAATCGAATACTACTATTCTAGTCATAGATGTAAATTTCTAAAACCACCATAATAGTTTGTTAGCTAAATTTAGTCTAAAGTCGATCTAAATACACACCCCTCATTAAGAATCAATTTCTAAATTATCCAACATGCCAAATTTCGACAAGACTTGGGCTCGACAAGAGACTCAAAGTGTAACTGGCAAAATACGTGATGCAGTACAACCACAAGGTGCATTAAAACCACGAATTCAAACAGCAGTAAATAAACTCCAAGTCCAGATTAGTAAGATGGACTCGATGTTAGGAAAGCTGCACGAAAGAGATGCGCAACTCTTCAAAAGAATCGTGACTGCAATGCAGCAACATGATACTAGCACAAGTAAGGTATTGTCAAACGAATTAGCTGAAATTCGTAAAGTTACAAAAATGCTCGGCAATGCAAGAATGTCATTAGAACAAGTTCAATTACGATTGACAACAATTCATGACCTTGGCGATGCAATGGTAGCAATTGGACCAGCGATGTCTACAATGAAGGGATTAAAGTCATCACTAGGAAGATTCATGCCAGAAGCAGACTCAGAATTGAATTCAATGACACAAACACTCAATGGATTAATGATGGATTCCTTGGCAGGAGACTCATTTAGTCTAGAAAGTGATTCTTCAAGTGAAGAAACTGAAAAGATTCTTCAGGAAGCTTCTGCAGTTGCTGAACAACAGATTGGAGATAAATTCCCATCTGTACCATCCCAAACTGGACTTTCGTCTCAGTCTTCATCTTCTTCATTTGAATAGAGGATTAAGGCGAAAGGTCACTCTTTTTGTTTTTCTTTTCTTAAATTATCCCCAGACCTTTTCTTTAAATGTAAATTTTTTATTAAGAATGTAATTCCCAAAAGCTGCACTAAGAACTGCTAACCCCAAAGAGATAGGATACGATAACTGATATTCATCAACTAGGTAAAACACCATTGCTAACTGCACGAGTGCTCCTAATGAACTAAATGTCACAAATTTTCCATATTGTTTGAATGTTCTTTTCTTCGAAAAGTCTCTATCACCAAAAGTCCAAGTTTTATTCAATAGAAAATTAGTCGTAATGGATGCCATGATTCCGATAATGGTTGCATGTAAATACCATAAATCTGATATTCCACCTGCAAAAAGTAATGAGATAAAATAATTTACCCCAAACCCAGATAACCCGACAGTGTAAAATCTACTGGCTTTTGAGAGAAAACGAACAGAATTTCGTTTTTCTTCTTTTTCTTTGGGCTTTCCAAATTTGTACAACTTCCATACCGATTTGAAATAATCGGTTACAGTTGCTCTATCTAATTTACTTGCACCAAAAGTTCTGTTCTCAAATGTATAGGGAATTTCCTTGACTGCAATCTCACTCTTCTTTACAAGAATTTCTAATAGAATTTTGTAACCAATTGCATCAAAATTAATTCCTTTTAGAATATTTTTTTTAAATGCAAAAAAACCTGACATTGGATCTTTGGTTTTTACCCCCAATCCTTTTTTAGCAATTAGAGTTGCAATTTTACTCATAATTTTTCTTTTAAAGGTCCAACCGTGTATTTTTCCTCCCCTGATATACCTTGAAGCAATTACCAAATCGCATTGATATTTTTTTAAGGAGTCAATTAATTTGGGAATTATTTGCGGAGGGTGGGAAAAATCACTGTCCATTACAACAATTGTGTCCCCTTTTGCCCGTTGAACTCCACTAAGAATGGCAGAACTTAGACCATTTTTGGAAGTTCTGTGAATTATATCCATAGTGTACCCAGCAATTTTTTTTACATTTTTTAGATAATCATCTACAATTTTTCCAGTAGAATCAGGAGAATTATCGTCAACCACAATGGCTTCCGCAATTATATTTTTTGGCAAATTTTCCCCAATTGATTTTAGAATTCGAATGATATTATTAGATTCATTATAGGTTGGAATTATAATTGAAACTTGGGCATTTTCTCCGGTAGCAAATCTCCTCGCCTCAGACATACTTTCCCTCCAAAAATCAAGGGTTATTAATTTTTAATAAAATCCTATACAGGCACAAATTTGTATCTAGTTTTGTTAGTCTTTAACCAACTGCGATTTTCTATCAGCCTGGATCATGGATAGGCAATAAATTCAGAAAGAATCGAATATAACTCAGAAATTTTTATTCTCTTTTGCTCCATATTATCTCGCATTCTAACGGTAATAGTTTCATCTTCCAATGTTTGATGATCAACAGTAATTGCAAAGGGGGATCCAATTTCATCTAATCTTCTATACCTTCTCCCTATTGCCCCAGAATGATCCAAGAAAGCATCAAATTTTCTTTTTAATTGGAGATAAATTTCATCTGTTTTTTCCTTCAATCCATCTTTTTTTACCAATGACAATACCCCTACATGAATGGGAGATAGATATGGTTTAAGGGACAACACTGTTCGTTCATTTTCTTTATCATCTTTTAAACAATGTTCTAAAATAGTATACAAACTTCGATCAATTCCCATCGAAATTTCAAATACATGTGGGAGAACTTTATCATCATTATCCATCACTTCAAATTTCTCTTTACTTTTTTGTGCATGACTTGAAAGGTCATAATCTGATCTATAATTACATGCAACTAATTCCAACCAACCAATAGTTGTTTCAACTTCAAAATCAAAAGCTACCTCTGCATAGAATGCCTTTTCTTTATCACCTAGTTTTCTAAATCTACTTTTTGTAATATCGATTCCAGTTTTTTCATAAAATTCAGTTAAAATTCCCAGATAATATGCAACAAACTTGTTAGGAATTACTCCTGACTCTACGGCTTCTTTGCAACTCATTGAAACAGGTTCAGAATCGGTCTGAACTCTTATTATTGTATCTTGAATTTCTAAAAATTTTTCAATCTCATCTAATTTTTTTGGATTACAAAAAACTTCAATTTCAGCCTGATAAAATTCTCGAAGTCGAAGTAGACTTTGTCTTGGTGCTATTTCGTTCCTAAAACTTTTACCAACTTGTGCTATTCCTATGGGTAATTTTCCCCGCATTATCTTAAACAATCTTGGAAAATCCACAAAAATTGATTGACATGTTTCAGGTCTAAGATAAGCAATTTCTTCTTCAGGGCCAATTCCCACCTTAAACATCATGTTAAATTTTCTTGTATTCTCAAAATCTCCCTTGCATTTTGGACATTTAATTCCATTTGCATTGATTGCCTTATCGAATTCTTCCAAATCTGCGCTTTCTGGAATTTCTATTTTAGCAACTTCCGCAATTGTTCTATCGGCTCGAAAAGTTGCGTTACATTTTTTACACTTTATGATGGGGTCTGCAAAACTTCCCAAGTGTCCAGATGCTTCAAAAACGGATTTTGACATTATCTGAGAGCCATCTATCTCAAGCATTCCGTCTCGTCTTACCAACTCTCTTCGCCACAATTCAAGAAATTTGTTTTTCAAACCTACACCAGATGGACCATATTCCCAAAATCCGGCTTGTCCATCAGCATAAATCTCGCAACTAGGAAAATAGAATCCTCTTTCAAGTGCTAATTTCATTACTTCTTCATAATTCACTGTTTATCATTTCCCTGATTTTTTATACAAGCCCCTTTGCTATTCTAACATTCTCAAAATCATCTCTTGTATCATCAATTGGAGTTTCTAATACAATTGGAATTTTCTTTTTTGCAATTAATTTGACAACCGCAGTCATTCCTTCCTTCCCAATATTACCCAAACCAATATGATAATGCCTATCTAAATTACATCCTATCTCTCCTTTGGCATCATTAAGATGTAAAATTTTAAGATTCTCCACCCCAACATGTTTATCAAATTCCTTAAAAGTTTCTTTTACATCTTTTTCTGTTCTTAAATCATAACCAGATACAAATGCATGACAAGTATCAAAACAAATTCCAAATTTTTTCGATGGTTTTAATTCCTTAAAAATTTCTCCAAGCTGAGCAAATTTTGAACCAACAGAATTCTTTTGTCCAGCGGTGTTTTCCAACAAAATCATCACATCATTTTTAACTTGACCGGCTTTTGTTAATCCTTTTACAAGTCTCTTTATTCCTGCTTCTTCCCCTGTTCCCAAATGACTTCCAAGATGAGTCACAAGATATGGAATTCCTAATTTCCCACATCTTTCAGTTTCCTCAATTAATGATTTTACTGATTTTTCAAATCCATCTTCTTTGGGACTAGAAAGATTGGGTAGATAGGGCATATGAGCACAAGTTGAAAACCTATCAATTTTACTAGATTTTAACTTCTCTTTGAAATTTTTAATGTCTTGATCTGCTAATTCCTTGGCATGCCATCCTCTAGGATTTCTAGTAAAAATCTGAAAAGCTGAACATTCTCTCTTTATTGCATTATCTATTGCCATATCGATTGAACCTGAAATTGAAACATGACAACCGATCAGCATATTTGATGACTTTAACTAAACAATATTTAAACCAGCAACTGTCATCAAACGAAAATCAGATTTTTATGTAAATTAGGTAAACTACTTTCATGCTTGAACTTGGAACAGATGAATATGCAAAATATCCCTTTATGGCAGATGCTGGCAAGTATCTAAAAGACAAAGGTTTTACATTGAATCAATTTGGAACTGACCCTGATCTAAAATCTTCTGTCGAAAAAGCATTTCACAGGCTAAAAGTTTCTACGGAGGGTGGCATATACAAATCCGCACTTATTGATGGACAAGCAAGTAAATCAAATGTTCTTGAATTAGAAGTTTTTTCTTTCCTATTGGCCATAGTGTTGATAAAATTAACCGGAATGAATACTCTAATCAAAAGATTTGCACTTGCAGAGGCTAGACGAGCTGAACAGCATCTTGAAAAAGATTTAGGTAAAGCTTCTGAGAAGTCAAAAATCGATTTAGCAATACGAATAATTTATGATTTGTTTGGCATTGAAGTAACTAAACAAAATGATTTTTTTGAAATACCTGTTGCAGACTATCTAAAACATTCCATAAGTTTTCACGAAAGAGAATGGAAATTAATCAATAGAACAGTTGAAAATGGAAAAGTACTACTAACTCATGAAAAAACAGTTAGATTAATTCGAAAAGAATTAGGAAATTACATCAACTCTAAAATTATCAATGCACCAACACCACCAATGATTCCTGGATTCGAAAAAATGGTAAATGAATTAATTAATATTTGTAAAAAATTTACCCCCTCCTATACTATTACTGGTGAACATCCACCTTGCATAAAACATGCAATTGAAGTTCTTGAAAAAGGTGAAAATTTACCACATTCAGGGAGATTCATGCTCGCTACTTTTCTGCTAGCAAAGGGACAATCAATAGAACAAATTGCACCTTTATTCAAAAATGCCCCTGATTTCAATGAGAAAATAACACTTTATCAGTTAAATCATCTCGCAGGTACTTCAGGAAGTGGAACACAATATCTATGCCCATCATGCGAAAAATTAAAAACACAAAATCTTTGTTTTGCCATTCCTGAATGTGATAATATCTTTAATCCCTTACAATTTGGAAAAAAAAGAAAGTAAATGCAAGAAAAAGAAGTTAAATTTCTAGAAGAAGCATTCAAAAAATATTATTTTGATCATTTTGATCTTATTCATATACCTAATAGACCTTCAGAGCGAGAATTTGGATTTCAAAAATTTAATTCCGGAATGACCCGTCATATCTCATTAAAAGATAATAAAGAATTACATCTTTTACTTATGCAAAATATTCCCTCAGACGTTTACTGCTCTAATGCCTATTACTCATTTCCTAATTTACCGATGAATGAAAAGGATTGGAAAGAAGCTGATCTTATTTTTGATATTGATGCTAAAGATCTTCATTTAGATTGTAGACCTAGTCACTCTATTACTAAATGTAATGAATGTAATCAAATTTCCCATTCAAACGATCACTGCTTGTTATGTAAATCTAAAAAAATAGATACAAAATCGTTACCCTGTAAAAATTGTATTGAGGAATCAAAGAAGGAAGTATTCAAATTATCAAATATTTTAATTGAAGATTTTGGTTTGGAAAAAAACAACATCCAGGTATATTTTTCTGGAAACGAAGGTTTTCATGTTTATGTTTATAATTCACAATTTCAAGAGATTGGCTCAAGAGAAAGATCAGAATTAGTCGATTATATTATGTTTAAAGGGGCAATACCTGAAACTTTTGGAATGAAAAAATTTAAACCCAATCGTTCGTTATTTCCTGAGCTTGAAGAAAAGGGCTGGAGAGGAAGAGTATCAAAAGAAATTTTTGGTTCCAAATCAAAACGCTCAAAAATAATTTCAGAATTAATTTCGGGTGGATATTCAAATTTTCAAAAAAAACTGGAAAATATTTCTACAAAAATAGGGGCTCAAATAGATCCAAATGTAACTATGGATATTCATAGGATTTTTAGGCTTCCGGGTTCACTAAATAGCAAAAGTGGATTAACCAAAATTTTTTGCAATGATCTTAAAAGGACTGATCCTTATTCAGAATCATCATTTCTAAATGAAAACACTATTGAAGTAAAAGCAACCTGTCCAATAGAATTTAAATTAAAAAACAAGAAATTTGGTCCCTTTTATAATGAAGTTGTAACTGTCCCAACTTATAGCGCTGTGTATATGATTTGTAAAAATTTAGCCACAATCTCCTAGATTTCTATAGAATAACCAAATTATACCAGAAATTTTGTCATTTTAATCCCCTTATAGTAGAAAAATAATGCTAAAGTTTACTTTTATCTGGTAAGACATTAATTTGCCAAACCTAAAAGAAATTTGATTTTGTATAGCGCCGCTACAGATAAACAAGCTCCACCTCCTGATGCTGGAAAATTCATCCGTTTAGGAATTGTTGCAATTATAGTAGTAGCCATCGTTGTACTAGCTGGAAACCAAGCCGTAATCCTTTCAATGAATTTTACCGAATTTGGAGAAAAATTCACTAAACCCCTCTACTACTCAATTGCATCTGCGCTTATTCTTGCAGCGATCGCACTTGTTCGTGTAAATATAATATCAAGATCTTCAATTTTTTGGTATGCAATAAAAACTGCCATAGGATTCATTGGTCAGGGACCACAACAATCAATTTCAAACAATATTCCTCGGTTTAAAGATTTCAAGCTTAGTACTCCACAATTTGTAATTTGGCAAATTACCAAGATTCTACTTTTTGGTGCCTTTTTCGTCAACACAATGTTTGGATTTGCTGCAATATCGTTCCTTGATGGAAATTCGTTAGGTATTGAAAACATACCCGTATTATTTTCATTACCATTTGTAACTCCAGATACTAACCCAAACTATGCAGCAGAACAAGTTGTACCTATGATTCCAGCTTTAATTATTTTAATTCCAACCGTTTTAGCAGCAGTTGGTCTTCGCTTGGTGTTATATGTTGGAATTCATAGAATAATTGATGTAATAACTTCATTTGTTCAGGATTCTAATGAAGGAAAGCCTAGGTATTTGAATTATGTATCCATAATAGAATCTATTTTAGGAATAGGAATTATTTGGATAGGATTTAATCTATTTTTCACCGATCAAATTGACTACAATTCAAGATATGTAATTGGTGGTACCTTGATCGTTGGCTTTGCATTTTTAGCTTTTTCATTAGCTGACAGAATAAGATCAAGGGTTCTCACTCACATGTTCAAGAGAGATGTTTACATTAGAATTTTTTCAATTTTAGTGATTGTAATTATTGTTATAGCGGTTATTTCTGTAAATAACAGCATAGCAGATTCTAGAAAAATTGAATATTTGGGTCCTTATACAGCTCAACAGGTAGGAATTAACAGATATTTAGGTGAATTAGATAAGATACAAGAAAATAATCATGACGTTAGACTCCCAAATATTTCACCAAATAATATTAAAAATTACGTTAGCCAAAATACAGATGTTTTAGATGTAATTAGAATTTGGGACTGGGAAGCGGCATTTGCAAAATTAAAGCCTGAGATTGGGTTAATACCATATGTAGATTTTGAAGATAATGACATTCTTCGTTTTGATAACAAATTGTATTGGACTGCTTCTATGAAACCGGTTTTACCAACAACGGTTGCTGCTGAAAATAGATGGTATAATGAACATCTGGTTTACACCCACGTTCCTAATGGATTTCTTACACTTGATGCCACAGGAGGTCAAATTGTAGACAGTAGTGAGTTTTTCGATCAAAGAGAAATTTATTATGGTGAAGGAGGTCTTTTTGAGCAAACCTGGTCAGCATATCCTCTTTCTAGAGGAGATGTAAGTGCAGAACTTGGAGGAGTATTTTATGATGGTAAAGGAGGAATTGATGTTCCTCCTCCCTTAAGTTGGACCTTTGAACCCAATTTCCTCCTTTCATTCCCAGGTGAATCTGTTCATATTATGAGGTACAAAGATGTTCATGATAGAATGGAAATACTGTATCCATATTTCCTGTATGATTTATTTGGAAAGGAACTAGATTCCCTTCCCGTCACTGATGGTGAAAAAACATATTGGTTAGTCCCATTGATTATTGGTTTTGATACTAGCAATGTCCCATGGTCAGCATCAAATCCTTACTTACGATTAGTGGGTTATGCTCTAGTTGATACTCAAGACGGTGAAATTCAATTATTGAAGACAGGTGATGATTTTTTTACTGAAATGTTTTCAGAACAATACTCTGAACAATTCGTTCCAATTCCCGATTGGCTAAAAGAGCAGATACGATATCCATCTGAATTATTTAATTGGAAAACCGAAATGTATAACATATATCATGTTACTAATGTAGAGAAATTTATTCAGGCCAATGAATTTTACGAAATCCCAACTGGTTTGGACACTTATTATATTCAAGCAAAGCCTCCAGAATTTGAATCAACAGAGTTCGTTGGTCTCCTTTCGCTAGAATTAAGAGGTTCACAGGGAAGAAATCTAGCAGGATACATGGTTGTTGAAAATGATCTCCCTAATTTAGGAAAAATGCAATTCTATGAAGTCCCATTAAATTCTACAACAAAATTAATTGGTCCTACTGCTGTTAGGGAGGCATTAGATAGAGATCCAGAATTTGCTCAATTAAAGACACTACTACGAAATCCTAGGATTGGTGATAATATTTTATACAGAGTAGGAGAGCACGACGTTTACTTTATTCCAGTTTATACTGCAGGAGCTGGAGGAGTAGTTGCCCAATTAGGAACCATAGCTGCTGTAGGCGCAGCTTTCACAGGAGAATATTATGTTGGTTTAGGTAGCACCCAGCAAAAAGCCTTTGAAGCATACTTACAAAAGGTCTCAGGAGTCATTGATACCTCATCACCAGATCCAAATGTAAAAGAACTGAATAGACAAGATAGAATTGACATTATAAAATCCATATTTGAAAATGAAGGGATTGAGGTCTCAGAACCTACGACCATTCAGGTACCACTTTCCTTTAAAGAGGGGGAAATTTTCTTCTTTACAGAAAAGGATAGAGGAGATACTGAATCCTTCTTATCTGAATTTATAGATGATTTGGTAATTCCAAGAAGTGAAAGAGTATTCATTTGGGAAGAAGGAAACAGAGTCAATATTGGTACAATTGTGGTAAAGGATAGCATACCAGAGATGCACTACATTTCTATTGAAGTAGGGGTTTAGTGCTTCTTCTCTTCTTTAACTTCAATGTAATTTGTACATCGGTCTAATCCTCGTGGAGGATTAGGTTTGAATGGTCACCAATTTTCTTACATTTAGAATTGATTTTATTTTAAATTAATTCCTTTATGTGAGAAAGAAATAACAAAAATATTGCAAAGTGATAGAATGTCAGAATGGTTTGTACCAAAGTTTGGTTCAAGGAATTTTAGGTTATCTATAGGAATTTTATTTTTGCCTTACACTGGAATGGTAATATCATTTACCATTTGGGGTTCACTTTCATTGGAATTTAGTCTTGAAAGATTAATTTTAATTGTGTTACTATATTTTTTCGCAATAGGTATATCGGCACATTGTCTTGATGCACTAGGCAGCAAGAAAAAGCCTTGGGGACCTCTTCCAAAAACAAGGCTTTGGATAGCATCTATTATTTCCTTAGCCATATCTTTTAGCATTGGAATATATTTTGTATTTTTGGGTTCTTGGTTATTAGTCCCAATAGGAATTATTGAAGTATTCTTTCTTTTTGCCTATAACCTAGAATTATTTAGCGGTAAATTTCATAATAATATTTCCTTTGTTATTTCTTGGGGGGTTTTGCCTGTTTTTGCTGGCGCAGTAATTCACTCCAATACAATATCTCTAGAAACAATATTATTTTCTGTATTAGCTGGATTGGTAAGTTACATTCTAATCATTACATCAAGAAAATACAAAGTTCTTAAACAAAAAAAAGCTAGACCTGAAATATTTCTTCAAAAAGAAAAGATTCTAAAATTGACCAGTTTTACTGTAATGGTTGGGACAGTATTCTTTTTTGTTTTAATACATCTATAGGTAATATTTGAACCAGATGAATACGGAAAATTTGGATAAATTACTAAATGCCCCAGTAGGTCAAGTAGTTTATGTTCTAGGAAAAATTTTGAACTCTCCTATTGATATACAAATAGTCGAACAAAACATCACAACCTCTAATAAATTTGTGAGAAGAGTTGAAATTTCTGCAAATGGAATGCAAGTTATTACGGCTTTTGTCGAATTTGATTCTAGCATTTTACCAGATTTTATCCTGAAGGAACTTTTAAAGAAAAATCAAGGGATTGGAGATATTCTAAATCAATACAAAATTAAACCTAGTAGAAAAATAATATCTGTAAATCGTAATGTTGATGAAAATAAGATATCTCGAGAATATGAAATAGTGATTGATGGAAAAGTTTGGTTTAGCATTTTAGAAGATATTAGACTATAGGTTCTTAGTGCCAATTAAAATCGCAGAAGATCCCCATGTTAAATCTTGTACATTAGTTTTTAATCCATTTTTTTTCATTACTTCTTCGTATTCTTCAACCCATTTTGAATTTTTAATAAGACCAGGCAAATTTAAAAAAACATTCTTCCAACTTGGTATAAAAAAACCCACGAAAGGAAGGATCTTAAAATAAAAATCCCATATTTTTTGCATAATTCTGTTTTTTGGGTACGTAAAGTCATGAAAAATAATTTTTCCACCTACATTAAGATGCTGAAGACATGTTTTGATTAAAATATCAGGATTGCAGTATTTTGGTAAATAAGACGCAGTAATACAATCAAACCGTTTCGTTAAATCTAGTTTTTCAGCATCCTGATTTATGAATAAAATATTTTTATAAGAATATAGTTTCTCTTTTGCTTTTTCAAGATATGTATTTGTGATATCTACTCCTATAATTTCAGCCTGTGGAAGTTTTTGCGCAATTTGTTTTGTAAGAATCCCAGTACCACAAGCAAGATCTAACACTGTTTTTTCGGTTGATAATTCTTGTAAAATTTTATTTTTCCAAAAACTATCTTTTCCAAATGTTGTCCAATGTACTATTGAATCATACGAGTTCGCTGTTTTGTTAAAAAATGTTGAAACAAGCTTTTTTGAATTTTTTTCCATCGTACTGTATCCAAATTTTTCTTCCTCAAAGTTGTTTATAATCCCTCATCTGAATTAATAAATAAAAAGAGAAATCCTAAAAATCTTAATCACCTGTGAAATAGTTTTATCATCATTACAAAAATAGAAAATTATCCGCCTAACCTAATATCAATTCCAAGAATATCAGGAATTCAACATCATTTTTATGCTGAAAACCTAAATTAACAATAATTTTTCTTTCTCTTAATGTTACTTGTTGTTGATAATGGATCCATTTACACTAATAATTTGACCGATTTTTTAACGGAAAAAAAAATTTCCTTTAAACAAATATCTGCTTTAAAACTAGAATTAGAATCGCTCGGAAACTACAACTCCTTTATTCTTTCAGGGCGTCGAAAAAATGACAAAAAAATTAATCAGATAAACTCTAAAGTAATATTACATAGTATCCAAAATAAAAAAAAATTATTTGGAATTTGTTATGGGGCCGAAATTTTAGCTCTTACCTTAGGTGGAACAATAAGAAAATTAAAAACTATTCAAAAAGGATTTGAAGAAATTATTATTCTAAAAAAAAATATTCTAACCAGAGAAAAAATTAACGTTTTTGAAAGTCATGGATTTGAGATTTCTAAATTACCTAAATCATTAATCACATTAGCCCACTCAAAAAATTGTGAGACCGAAATTATTCAATATGATGGAAAACTTATTTTTGGATCTCAATTTCATCCAGAAATGACACCTGATGGAAAAGATCTTATCTATAAATTCTGTTTACTCTGATTAGTTTTAATAACTCTCTTCAACTATTTCATTTCAATGGAATCCTCAAATCACGAACTTTTGCTTCCTCTAATACAAGAAGAAAATATTTGTTTACCTCTACCAATTAACGTTGTTTCAAGGTATTGGAATGTTAACCTGCCAATGGAAGAAGCCTCTGAACTTGCAAAACAATATCCCAATGATTCTGGAAGTATTTTAATCGAAGGAATCGAAATTGCCGAAAGGCATGGATTATCTTGTAAAATTCAACACTCCTCTTTACCTGAATTAAAAAAATTAATTGATAGTGGTATTCCTCCTATTGTAATTTTGCCAGGAATTCCAGAAATTACTCAACATGCTTCAATAATCTCAGGTTATGATGATACAGACAATACAATACTTCACTATATTCAAAAGGGAACACAACAAGGAGAGCAGCAAGAAGGAGCAATTCCCCAAGAAACATTTGATAAACAATGGTCTGAAGAGGGAAAATTATTGATAATTTTAGCTCCTCCAGATGTTATTACATCTTTGAACATCGGAAAAAAATTAGATGAAGAATCCAATCGGCTTTGTTTTATTTCTGAAAAATTGAATACTCAAAAAAATCCCCAAAAAGCATTGGAATATTTAACAAAAGCCATTAGCATTGATAAAGAAAATCTCACTGCCCTACATTTGTTAGGTGGAATTCTAAATTCCCAGAATTCAGAAGATTGCATACAATATTATCAAAAAAGCATCGATCTCAACAAAAGATACTATCTATCGTATAATGGATTGGGAAATTATTATCTAAAATCAAATCAACTTGAGAAGGCCGAATCTTGTTATACAAAAGCAATAGAAATCAATCCTAGACGGTCGGCAAAAATTTACAAAAATCGCGCATATCTTAGAGAAAAACAAAAAAAGAATTCTCAAGCAAAAGAGGATCTGAAAAATTATCTGAAGATTTTCCCAAAAGCCCAAGATAGAGGAATAATTGAACAAGCTATAAGAGAATTATAAAAAATGCGGAGTGCGGGATTTGAACCCGCGACCTTCAGCTTGGGAAGCTGACGTCATACCAGGCTAAACTAACTCCGCATGGAATAGCTCACCTAACTATG
>Ga0224512_10003449_pt1 | contig 13906 bp, 11 predicted proteins | sample SF_May12_sed_USG_4_FD_169103 | JGI IMG/M metagenome (GOLD analysis project Ga0224512, IMG submission 169103) | Sediment microbial communities from San Francisco Bay, California, United States - SF_May12_sed_USGS_13 | ecosystem: Environmental > Aquatic > Marine > Sediment | place: USA...
ATCTGGCCGTCGACCGGTTCGAACAGCAACTTCGCCGCCTCAAGGAACGCCTGGTTCAGCGGTCGCGCAAGCCCAGGGTGCAGCCGGTTTCCATGGTCCCCACCGAAGAGGATGGCGAGCCCGAGATCGTACGGGTCAAGCAGTTCACCATGAAGCCGATGAACACCGAAGAGGCGGTGTTACAGCTCGAGATGCTCGGCCACGACTTCTTCTTCTTCCGGAACGCGGATAATGATTTGCCATCGGTGCTCTACCGGCGGCGTGATGGCGCGTATGGACTGATCGAGCCCGCATGACCACGGTCCTCGTAGTCGACGATGCGGTGTTGTTCCAGGCGGGTCTGTCCGCTGCACTGCGTGGTGCCGGCTTCGAGGTGGTCGGTGAGGCCCAGGACGCCATGTCCGCCGTGGCGAAAGCGGCTGAAACGCAGCCCGACGTCGTGGTGCTCGATGTGCTGATGCCGGGCATGTCGGGCCTCGAGGTGGTCGACAAGATCCAGGCGGCCGCCCCGGCGACCAAAGTGGTCCTCCTCACGGCCTCCGAGTCGGATGAAGATCTGCTGGCGGCCATCCGGGCGGGTGCCCGCGGCTACGTGGTCAAGACCACCGCCCTGGTCGACCTCGTGGCAGGCATCGAGGCTGTCGTCGCCGGTGGGGCCGTGGTGTCGCCGGCCATGTTGGGGAAGCTCTTCGATAACGTCTCCCAGTTGCTGCGACATCGGGACCTGATCGGAGTCCGCAAGCCGAGCCTCACCGGCCGGGAGGTCGAGGTACTCGGATTCGTTGCGAGAGGGCTCACGAGCCGTGAGATCGGCGAGAAGCTGTATATCTCCGAGAACACCGTGAAGAACCACATCAGGAACATCCTCGACAAGCTTGGCCTCCATTCGCGGGGAGAGGCCGTTATGTATGCGTTGCGCGAAGACCTGATCACGATCGAGTGATGACCTCTCCCTCCGCATCTGTGTCCGAGGCCATCGTCGAAGCCCTTGGCGCTTCCTGGACGGTGCACAGCCTGTACCCCGAACCCGAATCCCAACCGGCTTTCCGCCGGGCGGTCGAGTCCCTTCAGGCGGCCGACATTCGCGACGTGACGCTCGATATCGACGTTTCCGGCTTCCAGCACGATGGTGAGCCGGTCCATGTAGACCGGGAAGGAGCCGATCGGTTCGCCAAGCGGTGTTATCTGCATCGCATCGAGTCGATCACCCTCGTCGGATCGCCCACTGCGTTCGACGTCAACCGGTTCTTCGCGCTACTCGCCCGTGACGAAGGAGCGACGGCCGCGTCGGGTGGGGTCGAGGCGGCTCTTCGCAGAGATGGCGTCATGTCGATCACCGTGGTGCAGCGAGCGATGCTGCGGGTCGTCGGAGAGGACGACGCGCCTGATCGGGATCACCGTGTTCAGCAGGTGCTCGACGCAGGACTGGACCCGGAGTCGTTCGCCCGTGATCTCATCGATCGAGCCGGCGGCGATCCCATCAGGCTCGCCGAGCTGTTCGTCGCCGAGTACGGCGGCACTCTCGACAGAGTCGGCGATGGCGACGTCTACGGCAAAGAGGGCGTCGTTCAGGCGTACGTCGAATGCTTCTTCTTCTTCGACGAGGACGCGCAGGTCCGGATCTTCGAGTCCTTCCTGGCGTCGGACCAGCTGTACGACCGCGCCTTTCTCGATCAGTTCGCCGGCCACGAGCTGGCGAGACTCGCCCCCCGGCTCGACTCGCGCGGGCTGGCGCTGTTGCTCGACTACGCCCGCGTGGCGACGGACCAGGCCGACGGGCGGCCCCGCGAACTGTTGGCGATTCTCAAGAACCCGGAGGCGATGCAATCCGTCAGGGAGGTGGCCGCCGCCAAGGTCCAGGAGCGGCTGGGTGATCTCCACAGGGCCGCCGAGAGCGGTGCCGCATTCCTCGGTATCGTCCGTGACCAGTTTCCGGATCCCCAGCGTTACTTCTATGACTCGCTCGAAGTATTCCGTGGTTTGCTGGCTGTCGAAGTTCGCGACGACAGGTTCCGACGCCTCATGCGGATCTGGGCGGGCAAGGTCGGCAACGCCGCTCGCCGTCGCCAGTTCAGGAGATCCGAGCTCTGGCTGCGTGCGGTCACGTCGAACCCGACGTATGCGCCCCACCGTCAGTCCGAGGTCGATGAGGCGCTCGGCCGGATAGCGGCTCCCGACGTGATGGCGGCGGTGGTCGATGCCACGGTCGCAGCGGGAGACGCCGAGTCCTCCGAGCCTGCCGTTCGTTTGCTGGCGGCTTTGGGGCCGCTGGCCGTCAACGGTCTGATCGACATGCTCGGCGAGGAACAAGATCGAGGCAAGCGGAGGGTGCTCATCGACGTCCTCAGCCGGGTTGCAGCCGAGAATGGGACACCACTCGTCAACCGGCTCGAAGACGAGCGGTGGTACGTGGTTCGTAACCTGCTCACCATTCTGCGGCAGTCCGGTGCGATCCGAAACGATCCTGCCCTCGTGAAGACGCTCAAACATCCCGATGCCAGAGTGCGCGTCGAGGCCGTGCGGGCGCTGGCAGCCGGCGCCGACGCCATGACCCACCACCTGATCGTGGCCTTCGACGACTCCGACGAGAAGGTTCGGCAGGCCGCCGCAGGCGTCGCTGCCGCGCTGCGGACTCCTGGCGCCGTCAAGGCGCTCGCCGCGGGGATGGATGCGCGCCGGCTGAGCGTCGACGACAAAGCCCGTCTCCTGGTCGCCCTGGCGGAGATCGGAACCCCCCAGGCCCTCGAGGTGGTCGAGGTTATCGCCCGCAAGCGGTTTGTGTTCGGTGGCCCGGCGCGGACGCTGCGCGACACGGCCCGGCGTGCGCTCGAAAGGACCGGGTCCCCATGAGCGATCGTCATCTGCGCGACTTTCTCAACCATTTCCGGGCGGCGGTCCGTCAGCTGACGCTGTACCCGGAGGATCACCCGGCTTTGGTCGACGTCCTGGACCGGGCGACCACGGCAGCCAATGAGCTCGTGGCCGAGAATCGCGACGGCAGTGCCTTGTCCTTGATCGGCGATTCGGTTTACCTCGATCGCAAGATCCTTCCGCACGCGTCGCTCGAATTCAACCGGCTCCTCAGAGAGATGCAGGCCCGGGGAATCGAGTCGGTCACGTTTGGCGGCGGCGTGTCCCGCGGCGACGTGCACGACCTTGCTGCCTTCGTCGCTCAGATCTCGGGTGACATCCCGGCCGACGGCACCATCCGCCTCAACGAGCGGCCCTATTCACGATCCGACCTGGAGGCAGACGAATCGTTCTCCGGGCTCCGGCGCTCCTATGCGCGTTCTCTCGACGTCCTGCGGGGGGTCTCGCTGGCGCTGGAAGCCGACGAGCCGTTCGACCTGGCCGGTGCCACCTGGGTCGTCGAACAACTCGTCGAGCAAACCCTCGCCCAGCCGGCCGCGTCGGTCTTGCTGTCCACCATGAAGAGCCATGACGAGTACACCTTCTACCACTCGGTCAATGTCTGCATCCTCTCGATCGCCATGGCACGGCTCATCGGCCTCCCCGAAGACGAGCTCAAATTGCTGGCGGTCGGCGCACTCCTGCACGACATCGGCAAGGTCCGGGTTTCGACGGCCACCCTGCAGTTCCCCGGCCGGCTCGACACCGAGCAGTGGGCCGAGATCAAGCTGCATCCCCAGGAGGGCGCCGCAGCGATCCTGGCCGCAGCCGCTCCCGGCCAGGAGATCGCCGCAGTCGTAGCCTTCGAGCACCACGCCAGATACGACCGGCAGGGCTATCCCTCGATGAACTACTCACGACCCGCTCACTTCTTCTCGAGGCTCGTGTCGACCGCGGATACGTACGACGCCCTGACGACCCGGCGCTCCTATCGTCGGGCGGAAACACCCAACCGGGCACTGCGGGTCCTGCTCCAGGGAGCCGGCAGCCTCTACGATCCCGAGCTCGTGCAGGCCTTCATCAAGATGGTCGGGGTCTATCCGATCGGTTCCTTGCTCGAACTCGACTCGGGCGAGGTGGCCATGGTGGTCGGGTCGCCGCTCGATGCCGAAGCCCTGCCCGATGTCGTGCTCGTCAAGGGCGCCGATGGACACCATCTCGACCATCCTGAGCCGACCGACCTCTCCAATCGGATCATCGTGGATCAGTTGACCTCCGAGCGAGCTGGTGTCGACCCGGCCTCGCTGCTCGGCGATCTCGAATTCGACGAGATCTGACGGTCGCCAACGAAGTTCCCGGGCGTCGATATCATGGGTGACCTATGTCGGTAATGTCGAAAGTCCTTCGCGTTGGCGAAGGACGACTTCTCAAAGAACTCGAGTCTGCGGCCGATGCCGTCGGCGAGCACGAATCTGCCGTGGTCGCGCTGACCGACGCGGAGTTGCGAGCCAAGACCGATGAGTTCCGTACGCGGCTGGCCGATGGCGAGGATCTCGATGATCTCGCCCCGGAGGCGTTTGCCGTCGTACGCGAAGCGGCCAAGCGTGTTCTGGGCATGCGCCCGTTCGACGTACAGGTGGTCGGTGCGATCGCTCTTCACCGGGGCATGGCCGTCGAGATGCGCACCGGCGAGGGAAAGACCCTGGTCGCCACCATGCCTGCGTATCTCAACGCTCTCACCGGCGAGGGCGTGCACATCATCACCGTCAACGACTACCTGGCATCGCGCGATGCGGCGTGGATGGGCAGTGTTCACGAGTTCCTCGGGCTCGAGGTCGGCCTGATCCAGGCAGCGATGAATCCGCCCGAGCGTCGGATTGCCTATGCAGCCGACATCACGTACGGCACCAACAACGAGTTCGGTTTCGACTACTTGCGGGACAACATGGCGATGCGCCCGGCCGACATGGTCCAGCGCGGCTTCCACTACGCCATCGTCGACGAAGTCGACTCCATTCTCGTCGACGAGGCCAGAACGCCCTTGATCATCTCGGGTCGGGTCGGCGACACGGCCAAGTGGTACAACGATTTTGCGACCATCGTCGAGCGGCTCCGCAAGGACGAGCACTACGAAGTCGACGAGGCGAAACGTCAGGTCATCACCACCGAAGAAGGCGTCACGCGGGTCGAACAGATTCTCGGCATCGAGAACATGTACGACCATGCTGCGGTCGACTTCGTCCATCACCTCGATGTCGCTCTGCGTGCAAAGGAGCTCTACCAACTCGATGTCGAATACCTGATCGACGACGACGAGGTCAAGATCGTCGACGAGTTCACCGGTCGCGTCCTTGACGGCCGCCGCTATTCGGAAGGGCTCCATCAGGCCATCGAAGCCAAGGAACGAGTGGCCATCAAGGACGAAAACCAGACGCTGGCCACGATCACCCTCCAGAACTACTTCAGGATGTACGACAAGCTGTCCGGCATGACCGGCACGGCCAAGACGGAAGAGGCGGAGTTCAAGGAGATCTACGGCCTCGATGTCGTCGTGATCCCGACCAACCGTCCCATCGCCCGGGCCGACCAACCCGACCTCGTGTACAAGACCGAGGAAGCGAAGTTCCAGGCGCTCATCGACGACATCGCCGAACGCCATCAGCGCGACCAGCCCTCGCTGGTCGGCACGGTCTCGATCGAGAAGTCAGAGCGATTGTCCCGGAACCTCACCAAGAAGGGCATCAGCCACGAGGTCCTCAATGCCAAACAGCACGCCCGGGAGGCGGACATCATCGCGCAGGCAGGCCGGCCCGGCGCGGTGACCGTCGCCACCAATATGGCCGGACGCGGTGTCGACATCATGCTCGGTGGAAATCCCGACGGCCTGGCCCGTGCCGATGTGCGCAAGAAGGGACTGTCGCCCGGCGACGAGGGATACGACGAGGGCTACGCGGCCGCCCTTGCCGGACATGAGGAATCGATTTCCGATGCCCACGACAAGGTGATCGCGGCCGGTGGCCTGTACGTGATCGGCACCGAGCGCCACGAGTCCCGGCGCATCGACAACCAGCTGCGTGGTCGGTCGGGCCGACAGGGTGATCCCGGCGAGTCCCGGTTCTACCTGTCCCTGGAAGACGAACTCATGCGGCGTTTCCAGGGCGATCGTGTGAAGTCGATCATGGAGCGGCTGCGGCTGCCTGACGACACGCCGATCGAGGCAAAGATGGTCTCGAAGTCGGTCGAGCGAGCCCAGGCCCAGGTCGAATCGCAAAACTTCGAGATCCGCAAGAACGTCCTCAAATACGACGAGGTGATGAATCGCCAGCGTGAGGTCATCTACGAGTGGCGATCCGAGATCCTTCAGCGCGGCCACTCCCATGAGTTGGCCAGGGAGTGGATCGAAGAAGTCGTAGCGGACAGTGTCGAGTTCTCGCTCGGCGAGGTGTCGCCCGCCCAGTGGGACATCGAGTCCATGCACAAAGACCTCCAGGTGCTCTATCCGATCGGACTCGAGCTCGACGCTATTGAGAAGGTCGGCTCCAAATCCAAACTCGTCGAGGCCGTGATTGCGGACGCATTTGACGCCTACGCTGCCCGGGAAGAGGAACTCGGGGCCGAAGTCCTTCGCTCGATCGAGCAGCGCGTGGTCCTCTCGATCATCGACAACAAGTGGCGAGAGCACTTGGCCGAGATGGATTACTTGCGGGCCGGTATCGGACTGCGTGCGATGGGCCAGCGCGATCCGCTCGTCGAGTATCAGAACGAGGCGTACGACATGTTCTCGGACCTGGTCGAGGCCGTGAAACGGGACACCGTGCGCTATCTCTTCCACGTGCAAGTGGTCCAGCAACCCGCCCAACCGAAGGTCCAGGTTCTGGCCGCGTCATCATCCGGTCAGACCGGACCCGTCCAGGCATCGGCGTCCGACAAGATCGGCCGAAACGATCCCTGCTCCTGCGGTTCGGGCAAGAAGTACAAAAAGTGCCACGGGGCGGTCTCCTGACCGCCCCTTCCCACGGTGCCCCGTTTGCGGGTATCAGGCCAGACTGGAGCCGTATCAGCCATGAACGAAACCGATCCCCGCGCAACCATCAAGGACCTGCGCTCACGCCTCGACGAGGCCAGGAGGTTCCTTTGACCTGGCCGGCAAAGAGGCAGAACTAGGCGAGTTGAAAGAGCGTGTCTCGGCTCCCGATCTCTGGGACGACCCGAATGCCGCCAGAGACGTGACCCGGAAACTGGCGCGCTATGAGAGGATTTTCGCCCAGCAGGCCGGACTGGGCCAGGCTATCGACGATGCCGAAGTACTCCTCGACCTGGCTCTCGAGGAAGAGGACGAGGCTTCGATCGCCGAGGTGCTGTCCGAACTTGCCGGCGTCGAATCGGAGTTGCACAAGCTCGAGATCGAGTCGCTGTTCTTCGACGAGTACGACGATCGGACCGCCATCGTGACGGTCCACGCCGGGGCAGGCGGGGTCGACGCCCAGGACTGGGCCGAGATGTTGCTCCGGATGTACCTGCGCTTCGTCGAACGGAGCGGCTTTTCGGTTCGACTAGAAGAAGTCCAGCCGGGAGACGAGGCAGGCATCAAGTCTGCCTCGTTCACGGTCGAAGGAGAGCACGCCTACGGCACGATGGTCGGGGAGCGGGGCGTCCATCGCCTTGTGCGCATCAGTCCGTTCGACTCTCAGGCGCGCCGCCACACGTCCTTCGCGGCCGTCGACGTGATCCCCGAAGTAGATGATGCCGGGGCGGTCGAGATCAACCCGGAAGATCTCCGGATCGATACGTTTCGCTCGTCCGGGGCCGGGGGCCAGCACGTCAACACCACCGATTCGGCGGTTCGGATCACCCACTTGCCGTCGGGTGTCGTTGTCGGCAGCCAGGCCGAGCGATCTCAGATCCAGAACAGGGCACGCGCCATGGCGCTGCTCGTGGCCAGGCTCGCAGAACTGGCCCGGCAAGAGCGTCTCGATCACATCGACGACATTCGGGGTGAGCAGACCGAAGCGGCCTGGGGTCGCCAGATCCGGTCGTATGTGATGCAGCCGTATCAGATGGTGAAGGACCTCCGGACCGACGCAGAGGTCGGCAACATCCAGGGTGTGCTCGACGGCGAGATCCAGCCGTTCGTTGAGAGCTACTTGTCGTGGCGTCGATCCAACTACGAAACCGAGTCCGCCGGCCAATGATTCGGTTAGCGACCGTCACGTTGGTATCCTGTTGCGACCGGGTGGAGTAGGGGTCCGACCAATCAAACGCGCCGCTGCGGTTAGCCGCGCAAGGTGGAGTTCCGATGATCCGACTACAAGACGTCACCAAGGTCTACGAGGGCGGCACTGTCGCCGTCCGAGACGTTGGGCTCGACGTTCCCAAAGGTGAATTCCTGTTTCTGGTCGGCCCGTCCGGTTCTGGCAAGTCGACCCTCATCAGGTTGTTGCTCCGCGAAGAGCAGCCCACGCGCGGAACCATTTGGGTGGCCGGCAAAGACATCACCGCCATGCCTTCGTGGAAGATCCCGTATCTGCGGCGCACGATCGGCACGGTCTTTCAAGACTTCAAGCTGCTCCCCAACAAGACCGTCGGCGAGAACGTCGCGTTTGCCCTCGAGGTGCTCGGCCGGCCCCGTGGCGTCATCAAGACGCAGGTAAATCAGGTCCTCGATCTGGTCGGCCTCGAAGGCAAGGCGGACCGCCTGCCCAAACAACTGTCGGGAGGCGAGCAGCAGCGAGTGTCGGTGGCCCGGGCCTTTGTCAACCGACCGCCGATCATGCTGTGTGATGAGCCGACGGGTAACCTCGACCCGGCCACCTCGGTTGGCATCATGCGCCTCCTGGACCGCATCAATCGCACCGGGACCACCATCGTCATGGCCACCCACGATCACGCCATCGTCGATGCGATGCGTCGCCGGGTCGTGGCTCTGGAAGCCGGCTCGGTCGTCCGGGATCAGTCGACCGGTCGCTACGAAGAAGGCCAGGTCAGCTCGTGACGCGCCTGGCGTATCTCATTCAAGAAGCGCTCATCAACATGCGCCGTAACCTCCTGGTAGTGACCGGCGCCGTCCTCGCCGTGTTCGTGTCGCTGGCGCTGGCTCTCGGTGCACTCATGGTCAACGAGATTGTCCGGGTCAATACCCTGCAATGGCAGGAAGGCACCCATGTGATCGTCTTTCTCAAGGACACCCGTGACGGTATCTCGCTCGACTCTCAGCTTGCCCTGCGTGAGCAGATCGACGGCTGGGATGTCGTCTCCAGCACCCAATACGTTGACCAGCAGGCCGCCTACGAGGAATTCAAAGAGCTGTTCGCCAATACCTCGATCGTGCGACAGGTGGACCCGTCGGTGCTCCCTGCGTCGATCCGGATCCGTCTGACGGACATCACCCAGTACCGGGATGTCACATTCCGATTGATCGACGAACCGGCCGTCCGGGAGGTCGTCTCGCCCGGCGAGAGCATTGATCGGCTCTCGAACCTGTCGAGTGTGCTGAACTGGTTGGGGCTCGGTCTTGCCCTCATTCAGGGGGCGGCCGCCGTAGTGTTGATCTCCAATACGATCCGCATGGCCATCTACGCCCGTCGGGAGGAGGTCGCAGTGATGCGCCTCGTCGGTGCCTCGAATTGGTTCATCCGTATTCCGTTCCTCATCGAAGGGATGCTCGAGGGATTTGCCGGCGCGGCTGTCGCCGTGTTCGCGGTGTGGTTTGCGAGGCGGCGCCTCGGTGGGGTTGATGATTCGATCGATCTGTTCCAGTTGACGGTGGCAGACGGCTTCTTCTTGAAGTGGGCGCTCCTCTTCCTCTTGTTCGGCGCCGTGGCCGGCATCCTCGGCTCGGCCCTTGGACTTCGAAGATTCCTGAAGGTGTGACCATGAGACGCAACGCCTTCATCCTGCTCCTGCTCTTTGCCCTGGTGGTGTCCCTTTCGCCGGCCGGCGCCCAGTCGCAATCGGATATCTCCGAGCTCGAACAGCAAATCGACGCATTGAGCGCCAAGGCCGATGCCGAAAAGGCCCAGCGTTCGGATGCCATCGTCGAGCTGGAGGCTGCCAGGGCTCGGATGTCGGTTCTCAACGCCGAACTGGCGGTGGCACAGGCCAAGGTCGATGCCGTGGTGGCCGAGATCGCCATGCAGGAAGCAAGGCTGGTGGAGATCGACGATCTGCTCGATCGCCTGGCCCGTGAACAGGCGGTGACGCGGTTCGAGATCCGTGAGTCCCGCCAACTCGTTCGGGACCGGGCCGTCGAGATGTACATGGAGCGGTCGATGAATTTCGGGGGCGTGTTTGTGAACGTCTCCGATGTGGCTTCTGTGTCGATCGGCCTGGAGTACGCCGGATCGGTGATCGAGTCTTCCGAGCAACTCCTCAATCAGCTCGAAGTGCTCGAACGCCAGGAAGAAGCCCAGCAGAAGGAGATCGAGGCCCGGCAGGCGGAGGTGGAGCGGATTCTCGTCGATCTCGACGCCAACCGGGTGGCCCTGGAGGCCGACAAGGCGGTCCTCGATGCAAAGGCCGCCGAGGTTCAGGTCGAGGTGGATGCCGCCGCCGCTCTCGTCGCCACGATCAACAGCGCCATCAACGAACTCGAAGGCGAGATCTCCCATCTCGAAGCCGATGTGCAGCGGATGCAGGCGGAGATCAACCGCCGCTCCACCGGAAGCGGCTCGAACCCGGGCATCCTCTCGTGGCCCCTCGGGGGCGGCGTCAGCTCCGGTTTCGGCTACCGGATTCACCCGATCAGCGGCGCACGCAAACTGCACGCCGGCCTCGACATCAATGGTGGTAGCGGCCAGGCGATCTCGGCGGCCGGCTCGGGCACAGTCATCCTGGCAAGCTGGTACGGCGGGTATGGCAACGCCATCGTCATCGACCACGGGGGCGGTTTGACCACCCTGTACGCCCATCAGTCCGGATTTGCGGTGTCCGAGGGCCAGAACGTATCGACCGGCCAGACGATCGGGTACGTGGGCAGTACCGGCTATTCGACCGGGCCCCATCTGCATTTCGAGACCCGTGAGTGGGGTACGCCGGTCGACCCGATGAAGTATCTCGGGGGATGAGCGACCGCAAGATCGTGACGCAGAACCGTAAGGCGCGCCACGACTACGAGATCCAGGATATCTACGAGGCCGGTCTGGTGTTGGTCGGTTCGGAGGTCAAATCCCTGCGGGCGGGCAACGCCAACCTGAAGGACTCTTTCGTGCAGATCGATGGAGGCGAGGCGTTTCTGGTCGGCTCCTTCATTGCCCCGTACGCATTTGCCCGGCTGGGTGGTCACGACCCGGAACGCCGACGCAAGCTGCTCCTGCATGGTCGCGAGATCGAGAAGCTCCGGGTGGCACTTGTCGAGAAGGGTTTGAGCCTGATTCCGCTCAGCCTGTACTTCACGAACGGTCGAGCCAAGGTGGAGCTCGGGCTCGGGCGAGGTCGCCGCCAGTACGACAAGCGGCACGCTCTGAAAGAACGTGACCAGAAGCGCGAGATGCAGCGAGCCGTAGGGAAATCGTCCAAGAACCGCATGTAACGTTTTCGCGTGTTGCGCGACTTCGGGTGTGATGCCTCCCATCAGCCTGCCTGCCATGAACATCGAACTCGACGCCCACGGGTTGCGGACTGCGCGGCTGGCTGTCGACATCGGCGATCGTCTTGGCATCAGGGGGCGGGAACTGCGGGCTCTCTGGGTAGCGGCCCACCTCCACGACATCGGGAAGGTCGAACTTCCGTCGTCAATTCTCGACGTTCCTCGTGCGTTGACCTGTGACGAACGGGTCCGTGTCGAAGAACACCCGACTCTCGGCTATGCGTTGCTCCACGACGTCGTGGCTCCTTCGGTGGCCGAAGCCGTTCTGTGTCACCATGAGCGCATCGATGGGAGCGGATACCCCAATGGGCTCTCTGGCGATGCCATCCCACGCCTGGCGAAGATCATCGCCGTTGCGGACGCCGTGGACGCCATCGTTTCGCAGCGCTGCTACAAGCCGGCGCTCTCGCTCGACTTCGCATTGTTCGAACTCGATATGCATGCAGGCACCCAGTTCGATCCGGTGGTCGTCGAGGTCGCGACCAGCGTCTTGACTCCGTCGACCGCTTCTGCCGTCGCCTGATCTCAGCCGGTCGGTTCTGCCCCGATGTCATTGAGTTGACGGAACGCCGCGTCGAGTTGCTCTGCACCCAGGAGCCCGGCGTGACGGGCCAGGACCTTGCCGTCGGCGTCCACGAACAGCCAGAAGGGGAAAGCGTTCACCCCGAAGCTGGCAGCCAGGGATCCGTCTGCGTCGACGATCACGGGGAATGGGTATTGCCCCGAGTCGAGATATGGCTCGAGCGGGTTCGACGCGTCCGGGTTCATTGCGGTGGTCACGGACACGATTTCCAGGTTGGGATGGTCGGAGGCGAAAGCCGACTGCCAGTCGGCCACGAGGGGCATTTCCTGTTGGCAGTAGGGGCACCAGTGCGCCCAGACGAAGATCGCCCGGGCAACACCGTCTGTGGCGTCATAGATCCGTTCGGTGCTCGTGTAGTACTCGGTGCCGCCAAACGACGTGAGCACCATGCCGACAGCCGGGTCGGGCCCCTGAGCAGTGAACCTGGGAAGTCCGCTGGTTGACTCTCCCACGGTGGGAGCAGCCGAGGCTGTCCCGGGGTTCGCGGTGGCGAGGTCGGTGACCACTGCCGGGTCGGGGATGTCGATTGCAGCGATGTCGCCCTCGATGGCGTCGAGAGCGCCCCGGATCGTTCCCAATTCCGCGTCGACATCATGGGCGGCGGTCTGGAGGTCGTCGAGGCGGCTCGAGATCTCGCCGACCCGCAACATCGTCAACACCTGCAATCCCATGACGACGACGAGGGCGACCGCCAGTACCACGGTGAGTCGTTTGCCGGAAGCGTTGCGGGGAATGACCGGACGGACCTGGGGGAGCGGTGCGGGCGGCGCACCCTCGGGAGTTGGTTCGTTGATCACAACCGTACGGTAATCGGGGGTCCGGTCTGTCTGGAATCGGCCGAATGTCACCAACGTTCGTATACTGGTCCCGTACCCACATGGGGGTGAAACGGTTTCGACGTTGGATGTTGAAGCGCCGGAAGCGAGCCGAGGTCCCCGGAGTCCTCGTTAAAGAGCCGGGAACACCAATAGGTGCCGAAGATAACTTCGCCCTGGCTGCCTAAATAAGGTAGCTCGTCTGACCGGAGGGTTCCTCCCTCGCCGGACCCAGGCGTCGCAATGAGAGGACGCTCCCGCCGGGATTCCGGGACCGGCGGGTCAAGATATTTCCGGATAGGGCAGAGGGAAACTAGCCATCAGAGTCCCCCTGTTCCGAAAGCTTGCTGAAGGCTGCGCTCGGAGAAGCGGCGCCGATGATGCAACGGACGGGGGTTCGACTCCCCCCACCTCCACGAGAACCCCGGCTTCGGCCGGGGTTCTGGGATTGGCCGATCAGCCCCGTCCGGCGGCCGGTGGCGCCCCGACGGCTTGTGGACTGGCGTCGATCGCCGGCCGTTCGACGACACCGAGCTCGTGGAAGAGGCGCCGGTACTCGTCGACGCTGTCAGGATCATGCAGCGACGACTCCTGATCCATGTCCCAGACATGCAGAGCCCGTTGAGATCGGGCGATCTCGAACTTGGCGCCGGCCTGGCGAGCGGCGGCCAGGCTTTCCTCCAGGTTGGCGCGTGCTCGCTCGGGATCTCCGGCTCGGAGCAACGTGTAGCCGAGCAACCGCAGCAGGCCGGCCCGGACCCCTGGCGGCGCAGAGTCCGACAGGTCGCGCAGCAAACGTTCGAGGAGGGGTTGGGCGAGCTCGTGCTTGCCTGCAAAGACGAAGTTCTCGGCCCGGAAGTAGCTCGTCTCGAACACGTAGGTATCCGCTCCGACCGCCTCGAGTTCGGCCAGAGCACCGAGAAAAGCTTCTTCGGCGGCTTCCCAGTTTCCGCGTCTCGCCTCGACCCGGGCAAGATTGCTGGTCAGGATCGCCGTGCCCGTCCGGTAGCCCGCCCCGTGGAAGATCCTCCGCGCCTCCCGGAAGTTGGCCTCTGCTTCGTCGAGATGGCCCTG
>Ga0224512_10003450_pt1 | contig 13904 bp, 8 predicted proteins | sample SF_May12_sed_USG_4_FD_169103 | JGI IMG/M metagenome (GOLD analysis project Ga0224512, IMG submission 169103) | Sediment microbial communities from San Francisco Bay, California, United States - SF_May12_sed_USGS_13 | ecosystem: Environmental > Aquatic > Marine > Sediment | place: USA: California...
AGCGGGGACGGGACTACACGGTCGACTACGAGATCGGGCAGCTGCAGATCCTGCGACCCGGCGAATTGTTCGGCGGAGCGCAGAATCCGAACCTCGAGGTCCGGTTCGAACAGAAACCAATCTTCCAGGTGCAGCCCACGAGCATCGTGGGACTCACCGGGGAATACAGCCTGGGAGCCATCGGCAGCATCGATTTCGCGGGCCTGCTGCAGCGAGAGGGGTCGGTCCTGAACAGGCCGGAACTCGGGCTCGAGCCCAGTGCGGTCAGCCTCGGCGGAATCATGGCCAATCTGGACTTCGAGTCGGGTGCGCTGGACCGATTCGTAAACAGTCTGCCGGGCGTCAGCACCGCCGTCGCGTCGCGGATCAGGTTCGACGGAGAGATTGCCGCGTCGAGCCCGACCACCAACCGAAGCGGACTGACGTACATCGACGATTTCGAGGGTACGTCACGTCTGGCACTGGGTCTGGGGACCCGCTCCTGGCGCAATGGCAGCGTTACGAGTCGGCCTGACGCGACGGCCGGATTCATGCCCGTCGTTCCCGACCTGTCGAACCAGCTCACCGCCGTATGGCAGTCGCAGTGGAGCGAAGGGCAGCAGATCCAGGGTCCCCTGCTGACCATACAGATCGATCCCGCGATTCGGACCCTCAGCGGAGGGTCTTCCGAGAGCGTGCTCTGGGTCACGTTGAAAGACGCTCCGGTCGGGCAGAACGGCTGGTTCACCCTGACCCAGCCACTCTCGGAGACCGGCCTCGATTTGACGGCCGTGGAGTTTCTGGAGTTCTACGCCAGCACCCTGGGTGAGATGTCCGACGGCCTTTCGATGATCATCGACATCGGCACCGTATCCGAAGATGCACTCGTGTCGGACCCGCTGGGGTTGCCTGCCGGGCTGGGCGTCCTGGACCAGGAGGCGGATCCCCTTGTCGGCGTGTGGGGCAACCAGGACGACACCGGCCTGTGGAGTCAGGCGTGCGCAGCGGAACCGAACACCACCGCCTACCCGCTTGGTGACGAGCGCGCCACCTGCACGAACAACAACGGGCGCGAGGACACCGAGGATCTGAACCGCGACAGTTTTCTGAACCAGGATGAACGCTACCTCCGGTTCGTCGTCCCGCTCACCGCGCCGTCGCGGTATCTGGACCGTGAGACGAGAGGCGAGTTCGAGTTCAATCGGTACCGTGTGCCGCTGGCCCTGCCCGATCTGGTCGAAAACACCACGATCGACGGCGTTCAGAACGTCAAACACCTGCGCATCACGTTTACGTCTGATGTTGCGGCAACGGTCCTGATCAGCCGGATGGCGTTCTCGGGCTCCCCCTGGCTGAAGCGGGCAGGTTCCGGCAGCCTCCAAGGGTTCGTCGGAGAGGATCCTGGCACGGCCGGCCAGGTGTCGGTCGGTCCCATATCGACGGCCGACGGTAGCTATGTTTCCCCGCCCGGCATCAGCGACCAGCAGGCGAACCAGACCGACGACCTGCAAGTCGGTGCCCAGCCGATCAATGAGCAGTCGCTCAGGATCAGTTTCGAGGACGTTCCCGCCGGAGAGCGCATCGAGGTATTCCGTCGATTTACCGAAAGACCGCGGAATCTGCTGCTCTACCGTCAGTTGAGGGCGTGGGCGATTCCGGTCGAGGGCGAATTCGGTCCGGGAGAACCGCTTCGGTTCTTCGTCAGGCTCGGATTCGATTCGAACAATTTCTACCTGTACCGCACCGAACTTCAGTCACCGCTGGCCGCGCCGGCTCGCGAGGACTGGGCGCCGGAGCGACTCATCGACTTCGACCGCTGGTTGCAATTGCGAGCCGAAGCGGAACAGCGGCTGCTGGAGCTGGGGCCGCTTCCACCCGACTCATCGCTGATCCTGTGGGATGTGGACGTGTTTCCGGATGCAGACAGCACGCTTGCCGTCGTAATCAACGATCGCTCGCGCGCACCGAATCTGGCGGCGATCCGCGAAATGGCCCTCGGTGTCGAGAACGTAGGACTTGGCGACGCGGGGCCGGGTCAGATCTGGGTCGATGATCTGCGATTGGCCGACGCCGCGGATGAGGCCGGATCCGCGTACCGTGCGGGACTCCAGGTTCTGCTGGGTGACGTGATTCAGCTGGAGGCGAATTACACACGACAGAATCCGTTCTACCGGCAGTTGGGATCAAATCCCAGCTTTGAGTCCACCGACGATTTCACCGCTCGAGCCCGGACGGATCTCGGCCGTTTCCTGCCGAGCAGTCTCGGCCTGGCCATGCCGATCGACTACCAGCGCAGAAGCAGTGGGGCCGATCCATTCTTCCTGGCGGCCACCGACGTAAAGGCGGATCGAATCGCGGGACTCCGCACGCCGGACAACTCGTCGACCTCCTGGAATATCGGGCTCTCCAAACGGACGAGATCCGGCAGCCGGCTGGCCCGGGCCACAATTGACGGGCTGCAGTTAAGCTACTCGAGGCAGCTGCTCGATCAGCAGGCGACGCAGACGGAAACGGCCAGCCGCGCCTGGAATGCCTCGGCCCAGTGGTCTCGTCCTGTGGCCGACGCCTCGATCGCCCTGCTTCCGGCGTTCCTTCGAGCGGCCATCGACGGACTCCCGGGGTTTCTCGCCAATTCGACGCTGATGCAGAACCTCAAGAACCTTCGGTTCCGCTACACCCCTCGCGATCTCAGCCTCGGAGCGAATGTAGGCCGCACAACCACGGAGCGACGACGCTTCGTGAGTTCGGTGGCAGGCCCGGGCGACGAGGCGGTCGTGCCAACGATTGACCGTCTCCACCAGTTGCGGCCGCGCGCGGGTATTCAGCTCCAACCGTTCCCGTCGCTCGTCGGGGGCGTCTCCGTATCCTCGGTGCGTGACCTGGTGGATCCATCGCTGCGGGTGAGCGGGACACAGGCCGTCCAGGCACTGGAAAGCCAGACGGGATCGTTCCTGGGTCTCGGCGTGGGTTGGGAGATGACCCGCAGCGTCATTTCGAATCTCAACTACCAGCCCGAACTCGCCAGTTGGTTCGATCCGCGACTCAGGGTCAACACGACGTACCTGAGCAACAGAAACACGTCCTATGTCTTGCCCACCGAGTCGGGCGATACGGTACTCGTGCGAGACGTCCAGTTCGGTCGTGACATCGGGCTCGACGTCAACGTGAGCCCGGTCGATCTGCTGACCGCATTTGGCCTCCCTCCTTCCGTGACCGCAGAGGGATTCGCCCGCGACATGAGGAGTGTGTGGGATCGGATACGCCCTGTTCGCTTGTCCTGGTCGAGGACCGTATCAGCTACCTACGACCGCCGCGCGCTCGATCCGTCGTTTGGTGACCAATTGGTGTTGGACGGATTTGACCAACTCAGGGCCGTCTCGGCTACCGACACCGCCGCGACCGCTGGTTCGCGTGACCGGTTTGCCCTGAGCAGCGGCTACGAGCTGCCTTTCGACCTGTCGACCGAGATCGATTACTCGACGTCCGAGACGAGTTCGTTCAGCGCGCGCAGTGAACGAAACACCAAGGAGACAGAGTGGCCTTCGGTCAAGCTCCGCTGGCGCAATGTTCCGGTGCCCCGGTTGATCCGCGGCGTCGTCCGGAGTCTGACGTTCACGGGTGGCTGGCGGGAAATCGAGCGCCGGGTCTCGACACTGACAGGGCAGGACCAGGGCAGCGAAACGCTGACCCGGTCATTGAGTTTGACGGTCGTATTTCTCAACGGCTTCAACCTCAGCTACCAGTATGACAACTCGACGAACGACCGCACGGACGCGTCCGGCTCGAGTCAGTCCGACCGGAACTCGCACAGCGTTCGCGGTACCGGTGCGGTGCAAGCCCCGGGTTTCCTCTCCTTCGTAAAGCGTCCGCTGCGATTGTCAGCCGAGTATTCGATCAATGGAAACGCGGATTGTCGGGAGCTGGGCGGGGGCGGTTTCGGACTGGACGGAGGCGTGATCGTCGTCCAGGATTGCGTCCCGCACCTGGACCAGACCACCAGGAATCTGAGGTTTACGGCGGATTCCGATTTTTCCGGATACAGCCTGGGCGTGCAGTTGCTGTGGGTGCGCCGCTCCAGCGGCGTCGGCACACGGCTGACCTCGAATCAATACAACTTCAATCTGTTTGGTCGCTTCTTCCTCCGGTCCAGTACCCAGGAAATTCCCTCGCCGTCTCCCTGACCGACCCCCGTTGATTCATCGATGATCTTCGCGTTCAGATTCAGGCGCGGAGGAAGACATGTCTCGAATCAGCCGCATCGACCGTCGGGCGCTGGTATCGGGCACCTGCCTGATCGTCCTCGGAACGGTCGTGCGTTTGGTGCTGGCGCCCGATCCGGCTGCCCTGGAGTGGCAGCCGGGCGGATCCGACCGCGCGGCCCGCACGCTGTCCGAAATACGGGTCGATGTGGACAGCGCCCTCGACAGCGAGGCGGAAGCGGCCCGGCCGCTCGAGCCGGGAGAGCGCATTGATCTCAACGCGGCAGACGAATCCAGCCTGCGTCGCCTGCCCGGCATAGGCGTGTCTCGCGCTGTCGCCATTCAACGTGATCGAGCCCTCCGAGGCCCGTATCGGTCGGTGAGCGACCTGTCGCGCGTTCCCGGGATCGGAGCTCGCCTCATCGAGCGCCTGGAGCCCCATGTTCGCCTTGAGTTCTCGGCGAATTCTGTGTCTTCGCACCGCACTTCCGGCAGGCTCGACCTCAATCGGGCACAAATCAACGAACTGGAGCAAATCACGGGGATCGGACCCTCGCTGGCCGGCCGAATCGTGGACGTCCGAACTCGCAACGGAGGCTTCAAACAGCTCGACGAGCTGAGCCGAATCCCCGGAATTGGCCCAAAGACGATGAAAATTCTGGCTGACGAGGTGTTCGTGCGCTGATCGCTCGTACCCCCGGTCGGGCGCTTGCTAACCGGTTACGGGCACGCTTGTTGCTCCCGGAGGCCCACGTGAGGCGTCATCTCCCGCCCGGAGACAGGCGCGAATCCGCTCCCGGGATTACGGATTATCATGGCATCGATTTCATTGGGCAGCCTGCAGATCGGTGAGCTCCTCCTGCGCGAGGGACTGATCACTCGCGAGGATCTGGACAAGGCGCTCGAGCAGCAGAAAGTGACGGGTACGCGTCTTGGATTCGCGCTCGTTACCAACGGCGTGCTGAGCGAGGGCGATCTCACCCGTGTCCTCTCACAGCAGTACCGCGTGCCCGCGGTCGATCTGACGGCGGTCGAGATCGAACCCAAGATCCTCAAACTCGTACCGGCCGATTTTGCCAACAAACACCTGATTCTCCCCCTGCGGCGGGTCGGCCGGACTCTCACCGTGGCCATGGCCAATCCCACCGATCTCAGCGTCATCGACGACCTGAAATTCGTTACCCGGTTCGACGTCGACGCTGTGGTCGCCGGCGAGTTCACGCTCCGAAAGGCGATCGACAAGTACTACGAAATCGCGAACGACGGCCTTGGAGATCTGCTCGGAGAATGGGAAGCGGAAGATGTCGAAAAGGTCGAGGAGGAAGAGTTCGAGTTTTCCGCGTCGCAGCTGGCGGCGCAGGTAGAGGAGGCTCCGGTCGTACGCCTGATCAACGGCGTTCTCACCGATGCCGTGAAACGTGGAGCATCCGATATCCACATTGAGCCGTATGAGACCGAGGTCCGGATTCGCTATCGCATCGACGGAGCCCTGCGCGAGATCGTGAAACCGCCGCTTCGCATGAAGGCGGCACTTACGTCGCGGGTCAAGATCCTCGCGGATCTCAACATCGCCGAGCGCCGCCTGCCGCAGGACGGTCGCATCAAGCTCAAGATCGGTCGCAAGGTAATCGATTTCCGCGTCTCGACCCTGCCGACTCTGTTCGGCGAGAAGATCGTGCTCCGGATCCTCGACAAGGGAAATCTGACGTTGGATCTGGAGAAGTTCGGCATGGCCCCGCGGGCCGAAAAGGACTTCCTGCATGCGATCTCGCAGCCGTTCGGCATGGTGCTCGTCACGGGACCGACCGGTTCGGGCAAGACGACCACGCTGTACAGCGCTCTCAGCAGAATCAACACGGGCGATACGAACATCATGACGGCGGAGGATCCGGTCGAGTACAACCTCAACGGCATCAACCAGGTGCTGGTCCGCACCGAGATCGGCATGACCTTCGCCGCCGCGCTCCGGGCGTTTCTCCGTCAGGATCCCAACATCATCATGGTTGGTGAGATTCGTGACCTCGAAACGGGTGGGATCGCCGTCAAAGCGGCGCTCACCGGGCACCTCGTCCTCTCCACCCTGCATACGAACGACGCGGCGTCAACCGTCACGCGCATGATCGACATGGGCATCGAGCCGTTCAACGTGGCGTCCGCGGTAAACCTCATCACGGCCCAGCGCCTCGTGCGCCGGATCTGCAACAGCTGCCGGGTCGAGACGACGTACGAGCAAGGGATTCTGGACGGATCCGGGTTCGGCAGTGAAGAACTCAGGTCGATGAAGTTCTACCACGGCGAGGGATGCGACGCCTGCAACGGCACTGGATATGCGGGGCGTCAGGGACTGTATGAGGTGATGGCAATGACCGCGCAGCTGCGTCTGCTGGTGCTGCAGGGCGCGTCGACGGACGAACTGAAGAAGGAAGCCGTGGCCGGCGGAATGATCACGCTGCGCCAGGACGGGCTCCAAAAAGTACGCGACGGCATCACCACGCTGGCCGAAGTCATCAAGGAGACGACTCTGTGAACGAGACTGCCACGACAAGTCTGCGCCAGTTGCTCGAAGAAGTAATCGAGCGGTCGGCGTCCGATCTGCACCTGACGGTGGGACAACCGCCTCGGCTTCGGATTGACGGGAACCTCACCGACTCGCGAATCGGGGCTCGCCTGACGCCGCGTGACACGCAGTCCCTCGCTTACTCGGTCCTCACCGACCAGCAGAAGAAGACGTTCGAGCAGGAGAACGAGCTCGATCTGTCCTTCGCGATCGAGAATCTCGCGCGCTTCCGGGGCAACGTGTTTCGTCAGCGCGGGAGCGTGGCGATGGCCATTCGTCAGATCCCGTTCGACATCCTGTCGTTCGAGGATCTCGGTCTGCCAGCCGTGCTCGGCCAGCTTGCCGACCGGCCGCGCGGCCTCGTCCTGGTCACCGGACCCACCGGATCCGGAAAGTCGACGACGCTGGCAGCGATGATCGACCGAATCAACGAGAATCGTACGGGGCACATCATGACGGTCGAGGATCCGATCGAGTTTGTCCATCGACACAAGCGCTGCATGATCAACCAGCGCGAGGTCGGTTCGGACACCGGATCGTTTGCCCGCGCCCTCAAGTTTGTACTCCGCCAGGATCCGGACGTCCTGTTGATTGGTGAGATGCGGGATCTCGAAACGGTCCAGGCGGCCTTGACCATTGCAGAGACCGGCCATCTCGCGCTGGCGACTCTGCATACGAATTCGGCGGCCGAGTCGATCAACCGCATCATCGACGTGTTTCCTGCACACCAGCAGACGCAGGTCCGAGCCCAATTGGGATTCGTCCTCGAGGGTGTGGTAACCCAGGTCCTGCTGCCAAAGCGCTCCGGCACCGGTCGCGCCATGGCCATGGAGATCATGATCGCCACCCAGGCGATCCGATCGATGATCCGGGATGACAAGGTGCACCAGATCTACTCCGCCATGCAGTCGGGCAAGAAATACGGCATGCAGACCCTCAACGATTCCCTGTACTCGCTGTACGTGACGGACGAAGTCGCCCTGGACGAGTGCCTTCGCGTCAGCCCCGATCCGACGGAGTTGCGCCGGATGGTCGGTGGGCCGGCGTCCGAGCCCGCCGCGGCCAGCACGCGCGGATAGGGGGGGAGAACCGAACGATGCCAGTATTCAGTTACAGCGCCCGCACCCTGTCGGGAGACCTGCGCCGCGACTCGATCGACGTGCCGTCCCGCGACGACGTCATTGCATTTCTGCGCAGCCAGAGGCTCATCCCGGTATCGGTCCGGGAGAAGCCAAAGGGGATCAATTTTTCGTTCGGCAAGAAGGTCAAAAACCGAGACATCGTGATCATGACCCGTCAGTTCGCCACGATGGTCAACGCCGGACTGCCGCTCGTCCAGTCACTGGATATCCTGGTAAAACAGAGTAGCAGCGAACTCCTGCAGACGTCCCTCGGGGCCATCCAGCACGATGTGGAGTCAGGAAACACGCTCGCAGATGCGCTCGGTCAGCATCCGAAGGTATTTACGGAGCTGTACGTGAACATGGTCTCCGCCGGGGAGACGGGCGGTATTCTGGACACGATCATGAACCGGCTGGCGGTGTTCCTGGAAAAGAACGAGGCCCTGGCCCGGAAGGTACGGGCGGCCATGGTGTATCCGGCCGTGGTCAGCGTGGTCGCACTGTCTGCGATCGTCGTGCTTCTGCTGTTCGTGATCCCGACGTTTCAGGAGATGTTCGCTTCGTTTGATCAACAGCTTCCGTTGCCGACGCGGATCGTGATCGGCGCCTCGGACTTTCTCCAGAGCTACTGGTGGGCGCTTGGCGCAGGGGGACTCGGTGCCACGACCATGTTCCGCGGTTGGATAAAGACGTCCTCCGGTCGGCTGACCTTCGACCGAATCATGCTCGCCATGCCCATCCTCGGGAATGTGGCGCTGAAGTCCGCTGTCGCGCGTTTCACGCGCACGTTGGGGACGCTCCTGAGTTCGGGTGTGTCCATTCTCGAGGGGCTCGAGATCACCGCCAAGACGTCGGGGAACCGGGTGATCCACGACGCCGTGATGACCAGTCGTGCGTCGATCGCTGGCGGTGAGTCCATTTCGCAACCGCTCGCCAAGGCTGACGTCTTCCCGCCGATGGTTACGCAGATGATCAGCGTGGGTGAAGAGACCGGAGACCTGGACGGGATGCTCACGAAAATCGCCGATTTCTACGATGAAGAAGTGGACGTCGCGGTCGAAGCGCTCCTGAAGGCTATGGAGCCGATCATGATCGTCGTCCTCGGGTCGATCGTAGGCGGAATGATCGTGGCGATGTACCTTCCGATCTTCAGCGTGATCAACACGATTCAGTAATAACGCCCCGATCCGCCGCGCCGGGCGCGGAGTGTGCATGACGGACCTTTCGGGACTGATCGGACGAACGGAGCCGCAACTCACGAGCCTCCTCGGCCCACCGAAGTCGCGAAGAGAAACCGGGGCGGACGTGTGGTGTGTGTTTGCTCCCGCCGACCTGGAGTGCCGCGTACGGTTTCGGGATGCAGACGGCGGCCGACGCTGTGCCTCGTGGACCGCGTCATTCGCCGACGGCTTCCGCACGCTGGCCGACGCAACCTCCGCCGTGGGGTTGTGGCCGGCTGCCAGCCCGGATGAGTCGGCGGAATCCGTCCACGCGCCGCTTGTCCGGCGAGCGATTCGCGGTCCTGAGGATCGCTTGGTCTACTCGCTCACCGCCACGGTACGGAACGGGCGGTTCGCCCAGATCTCCGTGTTCGACGAGGCCCCGGACTGGAGATGAGCGGCAGCGCCGCCAGTAACCCTTTGCATCCTGCAACGGTAACCCTATCATTGTCCAAGTCCGGATTGCGAAATGCGCGTCCAGGACGTTTCTCGACTCCGAGGAGACGACGACCGGGTGCTGCGCTCAGCGACCACCGAACGCCGGCTTGCCGCGGCCCTGGAGCCGGTGCAGGTGCTGTACTGGATGTACGCCGTGCGGCTCCTGTTCTCGATCGGCGTATTCGGATCCTCGCTGTTGATTCAGGACCTCACGCAGCCGCAGCTTCCGGGGTTGTTCAGCCCCGAGTACCGCGTCGCCACTCTTGGTCTCAGTGCGGCGACACTGCTCACTCCGCTTGCCTATTGGTACAGCCATCGACGGCGGCTGAAGCTTGGCGTCGTATTCATCTACGCCCAGGCGATGCTCGACATCCTGCTGGTCAACGGCATCGTCCACCTGACCGGCGGAAGCAGCAGCTATTTCACGTTTCTGTTCATCCCGCTGGCGGCCGTCTACGCGTTGATCCTCCCGCTCGGGCCGGCGGTACTCGTCGCTCTGGCAAGCGGGTTGATCTACCTCATCGCGACGCTTCTGGCCTTCCCCGGCACGGTCGCGTGGGGACTGCTGCTCCAGGTCGGGATCTTCACCATGGTCGCGGTCCTGGCGAGCCTGCTCGGGGCGCGGTTCCAGCAAGTTCGGATTCGCCTGCGAAGCGTGGAAGGGGAGCTGCGTCGGCTTGAACTGGATACTGCCGACGTGCTGCGCATCGTCCCTTCGGGGGTGCTGACCGTCGACGAAGACTGGCGGCTCGTGTACATGAACCTGGCTGCCGCCGATCTCCTTCAGATCGATGTAGATACCTGGCTTGGACGCGAGCTCCGTACGCTGCTCGAAGTTCGGTCCATCAGCATGGCCACGGCGCTCCGGGAGGCGATGGAGACGGGTCGGCGAGTCAGGAACCGGGAGATCGAACTGCTTCCGCCTCTGGTGGAGCCGCACGCGCTTCCTGCCGCCTTCCAGGCACCGGATGGGGAGGCGCCTCCGCGGCGGGACCCGATTCCGGTGGCCCTCAGTACGTCTTCGCTGCAGGGGGCCGGTAGCGGAGCTTCCTTCGTCGTGTTGCTCCAGGATTTGCGGCCGGCAAGGCAACTGGAGGACCTGCGACTTCGTACGGGGCGACTGCAAGCCGTGGCCGAACTGTCGGCGTCGCTCGCCCACGAACTGCGGAATCCGATTGCCTCTGTCCGCAGCGCCGTGGAGCAGCTTTCCGGCCGGGCACACGCCTCCGAGAGCGACCAGGTTCTGGGGCGTCTGATCACGCGCGAGAGTGATCGTCTCAGTCGCATCCTGGGAGATTTCAGCGACTTTGCCCGCGTGGATGTGGCCAGCCGCGAGCCGATCGACGTCGACCGCCTGATCCGCGACGTCGTCGAAACGGTCGCACACCATCCCGGTGCCGATGGTCGTGCCGTATTCGACAGGCAGGTTGCGCCTGATCTCGGCGGGCTGTGGGGAGACCGGGAACTCCTTCACCGGACGCTTCTGAATCTCGTGTTGAACGCCGTTCAGGTCGGAGATCCGGACGGGACCGTGAACATCCGAATCGTGGCCGACGCGCTGCGGCCGGATCTCGTGCCGCAGGAAATGTCCCTGGGCGTTCCGGTGCGGATTCGGGTGATGGACGACGGACCGGGCATCGATCCCGCAGACCTGCCGCGAATCTTCGACCCCTTCTTCACCCGACGGCAGGGTGGCAGCGGTCTGGGGCTGTCGGTGGCTCACCGAGCCGTGCAGGCCCACGGGGGGGCTCTGATCGCCACCTCGACGCCAGGGCGGGGAGCGACCTTCGCGATCGTGCTGCCGCGGCGCGGACACCTGCCCCGGCCGCCCGAAGGCGTGGACGATCGCAGGACGGTGAATGCCGATTTTGACCAACTCTTACCGGAACGAGGATAGAAGATGCGCGAGAGACCGCTGCTGTTGCTGATCGACGACGAGCTCGGGTTGGTGGAGTCGCTGACCGTGTTGCTCGAAGATCAGGGATTCGAGGTAGTCTCCGAGCTCACCGGGGCCGACGGTGTATCCCGGTTCAAGGAACTGTCTCCCGACATCGTCCTCACCGACGTGCGCATGCCGAAGATGTCGGGGATCGAAGTGCTCGAGGAGATCCGCAGAACGACTCCGGAAGTCCCGGTCGTCCTGATGACGGCCCAGGCGTCCCTCCAGTCGGCGATCCAGGCCGTGAACATCGGCGCCACGCACTACGTTCAGAAACCGTTCAAGAACGAAGAGCTCGTGGCGATCCTTCGGCGCTCGCTCGACTGGGGTCGTCTCAAGCAGGAAAACGCGGGCCTGAAGCGCGAACTGAAGAAGCATCAGGCGCTCAACGTGGGCCGTCCGATCGGGGTCAGCCCCGCGTTCGAGGCATCGCTGAAGCTGGCCGAAAACGTGGCGGACAGCGACTCGACGATTCTGCTCGCCGGGGAGTCGGGAACGGGCAAGGAAGTGTTTGCCCGGTACATCCACGACCTGTCGGGCCGTTCCACGCGGCGTTTCCTGTCATTGAACTGCGGGGCGCTGCCGGAGGGTCTTCTCGAGTCGGAACTGTTCGGACACACGAAGGGCAGCTTCACGGGCGCGGTGAAGGACAAGGAAGGTCTGTTTGTAGCGGCCTCCGGGGGAACGTTCTTCATGGACGAGGTCGGCGAGCTCTATCCCTCGACGCAAGTGAAGCTGCTTCGAGTACTCCAGCAGCGTGAGGTAATCCCGGTGGGCTCCACCGAGCCGATTCCCGTTGATGTTCGGTTGATTGCGGCGACGAACCGTGAACTGGAGCGCGACATCGAGGAGGGACGGTTCCGGCGGGATTTGTACTACCGGCTCAATGTCATCTCCATGGTCCTTCCCAATCTGCGGGATCGAAAGGAAGATGTGCCGCTGCTGGCCGAGCATTTCCTCAGGCGGCATGCCGCGCGGTTGGGAGAAGAACCGAAGAAGTTGTCGTCCCGAGCCCAGGCCGTTCTGCAGGAGTACCACTGGCCTGGAAACGTCCGCGAACTCGAAAACGTCATCGAGCGTGCGGTCGTGTTGACTCCGGGATCCGCGATCAAGGTGGAGGCGTTCCCCGACCGGCTGACGGAAAGTCCGCCGGAGCCCCTGATCCAGGACCGCGCGACGCCCAACCCGCCCCTGGACACGATCGAGCGCGCCTACATCGAACATGTGTTGAGGGCCGAGGGCGGCAACAAGACGCGAGCCGCAGAGATTCTGGGGATCGATCCCAGCACTCTGTACCGCAAAATCAAGCGATACGACCTGGACGCGTAGGGGTCGACGTGCATTGCATTAGCGCGTCTCCTTCTTGCACCCTGCAACGCGATCCCTCGTGGACCGCTCCACCCGTCGGGCGCCGTCGTGACATAAGAATATTTATTACAGAATGTTACGCCATCTGGGCCGGCCGGGCACAGGGGTTGCCTATACCGGGGTCACGGGAGGCAGAGCCTCCAGCGTTAACAGAGAGTGCCGACCAACGGCCAACAGTACCCAAGCACGCATGGAGGAATCATGCTTCGCGACACGAGAGGCTTTACGCTGATCGAACTGCTCATCGTGGTCGTGATCATCGGCATTCTGGCCGCGATCGCGATCCCGCAGTTTGCCAGCACCAAGGAACGCGCGTTCGACGCCACGGCAAAGAGCGATGTCCGGAACGCGATGGCGGCACAGGAGGCGTACTTCGCCGACGGCCAGACGTACGCGCCGAACGCCTTGGCAACCGGAAACTTCACGACCAGCACCGGCATCGCGATCTCGACTTCAGCTGCCAGTGCCGGCGGCTACGCGGTGACCGCTTCCCATTCCAGTTCCGGCAACACGTTCTGGGTCCAGGTGGGTACGGGAAGTTCGATCGAGGGCAAGGTTCAGAAGTCGCCGTAACCCTTCGATTGAAACCTGAGTTGGAAGAGCGCGGGGGGGGGACCCTCCGCGCTCTTTTTGCGTTGTGAATTCACCTGCGGCGCCCCGCCGGAGTGGCCCCTGGTTGCCGGCCGCCACGATCGGCCTCGCGGCGGGCTTGATCTTCCTGCCGGTGCTCGTCGGCGGAGAGAGCTTCTTCAGCCGCGACGTGGCGCCGTTCTTCTATCCGATGAAGCACTTTTTGGCAGAATCGCTCGGAGCCGGTCACCTGCCCCTGTGGAATCCGTGGACGGCCGGCGGCGCCCCGTTCTTTGCGACGCTTCAGCCGGGCGTCCTGTATCCCGGCAGCCTTTCGCTCCTGCTTCTGCCGTTTCCGCATTCCGCCGACGGGCTGGTCATCCTCCACGTGGTGCTGGCCGGGGCTGGCTGGTACGTGCTGCTTCGCCATTGGGGGCGCTCTGAATCTGCGGCCGCGTTCGGAGCGCTCGCGTTCATGCTGGGTGGGTACTTCCTGTCGATCGCAAACTTTCT
>Ga0224512_10003451_pt1 | contig 13900 bp, 16 predicted proteins | sample SF_May12_sed_USG_4_FD_169103 | JGI IMG/M metagenome (GOLD analysis project Ga0224512, IMG submission 169103) | Sediment microbial communities from San Francisco Bay, California, United States - SF_May12_sed_USGS_13 | ecosystem: Environmental > Aquatic > Marine > Sediment | place: USA...
GAACCGGCCGGGATGCCGGGACGCTTCGGCGGCAATGGTCTCGTTGAAACGCCGGGCAAACTTGGCGCCGGCCTCGGGCTCGAGCTCATATCCGGTGAGATCGACCCAGCTCGACAGGATCTGCACATCGACACCGGTCTGGTCCATGGCGGCGACCCGTAGCGACATGTCGATGAGGTCGTCACGAATCGGACCGACCCGGCGCCGGCCGTCGAGAATGGCGGCCACACCCTTTCCGTCTTCGGTGACCTCGATGCCGAATTCTGAGCCTTCGCTGCGGAGCATTGCGAGCAGCTCGCCGGGAACACAGTGGGCATGGATATCGATACTCATGGGTCGCCTCCGGGTGAACAGCTCTGCCAAACCTAGCCGACCGCGTGCGGCTCGGGCCACTTTGTGACCGGGAGATCTCTTTCGCTCTGAGCAGACGGCAAAATGGGCCTCTCGCACCATCGAGCTTTGCGGCCGGACGGCCGATGGAGTAGGCAGGTCTCCGGTCGGGTGGGAGGCTGCCCTGAACGGGGCATCTGGACCCCGACCGGGACCTACCAGCACGAGCCGGGAGTCAATGCCGGCGGCCGGCGATCGCGGCAGGCAACCAACCAGCTGGCTCTTTCAAGGCCCAAACTCGGCATCCGCCGTCGGTGGGCCGGCGGGTTGGAGGGGGCACCGGTTGCCTCTAGCCACGCTCAGCGTTCTCAGGCACAATGTGAGTAACCTCAGGAGGGAGGGGCCGTGTCTGTCGTAGCCGAACAGCCAACCCGGACGGTCGAGCCACCCGGTCGGACCCCACCGTCTGCCCATATCGGGTGGGTGGGGGTTCTATCGTTTGTCTTCGCCGCACTCTGCGGTTGGGTGCTCCTACCATTCTTCGTGTCATCCAGTCTGGTGGTCCTCGCCTTGACCGTGCTAGCGAGTGCTGTTGTGGTGGTGGTCTTCCTGATGGCCGCCGGCTCCCCGTCGGAGTAGCGGCAGCCACAGCCGTAACTCACCGGCTGACCGGTCCGGGGACTCGCCATCGCGCTCAGTCCTCAGTGTGGGACGGCCAGATCGGATAGCTCGACGACATGCTGGTCCGAGCCGGTCTCCGGGGACCGGACTGCTCCCACGAGGCGATTGCCGCCGGCTCGTTTCGCCTGATACATCAAGCGGTCCGCAGTCTGTAACAAGCTTTGCAGCGAGTCGGCGGGTGAAGAGTAAGTGACCACACCGACACTCACTGACAGTGGAGGCTGCTGCCCAGCGAGCTCAGCGCGGATGCGGGTGACGGCGCCGAGGGCCTTTCGCTGATCGGTGGCCGGCATTATCAACACGAACTCATCTCCTCCAAACCGAGCGAAGATGTCGTAGGGCCGGATCGATCCGGCAACCGCCAAGGCGAAGCTGAGCAGGAGACGATCTCCCGCTTGATGGCCGTCTCCATCGTTGACTTCCTTCAGCCCATCGATGTCGAAGTAGGCGACGGTGAGCGGATGTCCTGTCCTGAGCGCTCGCAGTCGCTCTCGCTCGGCGACGTCCATGAACCCCCGTGTGTTCAAACTGCCGGTGAGCGGATCGCGCATTGCCTGCTGTTGTAGGTCGCCGATAGCCCGATGAAGGGCACGGGCCAGAAAGACGAAACCGAGTAGGAGGGCCAGCAGCGCTGCTCCCTCGATGGCGGCTAGCGGCCATGCAACCGGGGTCCGGGCCGCCGGCGCACCGGTCGAGACGAGCCGAGCGACGCCAGCCAACAGGGCCAAAGAGGCTCCGGCGGTGGCGCTGCTGTGGAAGGTCACCCCGCCGACGATAAGGACGAAGACGACGTCGTTGGGGATCGGGAGATCGGCCACCCACTCGATGAAGCCGGTGGCGATCACCGAGGCGATACCCAATATCACCACCGCACCGGTGGATAAGCCCGAAAACGAATGAAGGGCCCGAAACAAACGGTCCGGTTCCGCCTGCGATTGCTCCTTGTGGCAGAGCCGGGAATCTGTCATGTCCGTTCAGTCTTGCCTAGATTTGGCAATTCAGGTGGATTTGATGATCGACCGCCGACGTAGCGGCGCGGTCAGGCCCGGCCGTTGAGGAAGAAAGTGGGCTATTTACCCTTGCCCTTGAGTTCCATCTCACCAGCACCGTTGCAGTCGTAGATCGTTCCGATTACCTCAATCGGAACCAGCGTCGCCAGACTGACCGTCGTTTCGGTTGCTCCGCTGGTTGCTGATGGTGAGCGCAGCGCAACCGGCCGTCGTCGCCGGGGGTGATCAGCCCCCGGCAATCGACTGGTCCTTCGGTGCAGGCTGCGTGTGTCGGGTCAGCGCGCTGCACGGTGGGACGACTCGCCAGTTGATGGGCACTGCAGCGGAGTTGTCCGTCGGGGCGTTCGATCGGCGGGCCTTCACAACCGTCGGGACCATCCGCGCAGGTCGGGAAACTCAAGGAGACCTGGTCTGCCGCCAGCAAGGGCTTTGCACGCAGCCGCTTCCCGCACTCCGTGCACACCTCGGCGTCGCGCTGAGGGGCGGCTCCGCAGCGAGGACAGAGGGGCATGTGGTTCTTTCTTCCCGTTGGAACCCACTCTGGTCTGTGGACCGGGACTCGGCAAATGTGTGTTGCCCGGGCTTTGAAAGAAGTACCCCAGATAACGTCGATTCCCAATCTTGGCCGACGGATCCGATGAGCGATAGGTTCAGGACGTGCCCTCAGATCGACCCATGGCATTCCGACCTTTGCGCTTCGATCAAGCTCGACCCACTCCCCGCCGATATTCTCGTTGGTGGAACCCGCCGGTAAGGTCTAATTCGTCATGCGTTGGACGCTCAACATCAGGTTTTTCGGCACCGTGCTGGCCATCGTCGTGCTGGCGTCCGGCTGTGCGGCGGCGCCGGCATCTACCTCGACGACCTCGACGATTACCACTATCCCCCAGACGACTACGACCACGGAGACACCGGCCACAACCACCCCGGAAGATCCCGCCCAAGCAGCTTTGCGACGTCAGATCGACGAACTCATCGAAACCACCGAGCAGTTGCGCGAACTCAGTTTCCTGCAGCCGCCCACCGTGACGATTGTGACGGACGAGGAACTGGCCGCCCGGGTTCGGGAGCAGATCGAGGAAGAACTCGACCCGGACGATCTCGCCCGAGACACCGCCGTGCAGGTCCTATTGGGGTTGATTGGACCCGATCTCGATCTTCTTGATTTGTACTTGGACCTGTACTCGGAACAGGTGGCCGCCTACTACGACGGCGAACTCCAGGAGCTGGTGGTCCCGGCAGGTACCGAGCTGAGCGCACTGCAGGAGATGACCCTGGTCCATGAACTGACTCACGCCCTCACGGACCAGCATTTTGCGTTCCATGGGCGAATCGAAGCACTCGACGCCGAAGATCGGTTCGATGAGTTGAGCGCGCTGCAGGCGGTCATCGAAGGCGACGCCTCCTTCACGCAGTTGCTTTATGTCACCGAGCTGTCCACCGCGAAGCAGATCGAGATCGTCACCGAGTCGCTCGATCAGGATACGACCGTTTTCGATCAAACGCCGCGGTTCATCCAGGAGCTGCTCTTTTTCCCCTACCTCGAAGGACAGGAGTTCGTGCAGACCTTGTGGAGCAGCGACACTGGCTTTGAGCTCGTAAACGAGGCGTATCGCCAGCCGCCCACTAGTACCGAACAGATCTACCACCCCGAGGCCTACCGCGATGGCGAAACGGCTCAGCAGGTCATGCTCCCTGTATTTCCTCTCCCTGGATTTGAAGCCGCGGAGGAAGCCGCCTGGGGGGAGGTTTCGTTCCGCGTCATGTTCGAGCAAGTTCTCGGGGCCTCGATCGCCGATCCGGCCGCCTCCGGTTGGGGCGGCGACCGCTACCGGGTGATGTGGGATGGGGAGGACGCGGTCTACGTGCTGGTCTACGTGGGCGACACGACCAAGGACGCCGTCGAGATGTACGACGGCCTGGTGGCCTACGCGGATTCTGCGATGAACGTCGGAGAGCCGCAAGCCACGGAACAAAGCACCAGCTTCGTCGGGGATGCCTATGCCTACGCTGCCCTGGAAGGGGATCGGGTGCTCTTCATCGCCTCATCCGATCCGGACCTCGGTCTCGAAGTCGTGTCGGTCTTCTCGGACTTCTGAGCCCGTCCTAAGGTGGCGGAATGACCGGTCGTCTTGTCGTATGCGCAACCCCGATCGGAAATCTAGGCGATGCCCCACCTCGCTTGAGGGAGGTGCTCAGTAACGCGGACGTCATATACGCAGAGGACACCCGACGGTCTCGCGTTCTGCTCGCGGCCCTTGGCGTCGACCGGCCACTTCGTTCCTACTTCGTCGGCAACGAGGAGCAGCGGTCCGAGGAACTGGCAGGCCATCTGGCGGCCGGGCAAACGGTGGCCCTGATCACCGACGCCGGCACGCCAGCGATCTCCGATCCGGGAGTGAGTGCCGTGCTGAGTGCGCGTGGGGTCGGAGCCGAAGTGCAGATCGTGCCGGGCCCCAGTGCGGTGACGGCGGCGCTGGCAGTGTCGGGACTCGACGCGCAACGTTTTGTGTTCGAAGGGTTCCTGCCCAGGAAGGGTTCGGAGCGAAAGGCCCGACTGGCCGCGCTGGCTTCCGAAGAGCGAACCATGGTGCTCTTCAGCGCTACCAATCGGGTCGCCCGGGATCTCGCTGACCTCGCCGCGCACCTCGGTGCCGATCGGCGGGTGGCGGTGTGCCGAGAGTTGACCAAGCAACATGAGGAGGTTCGCTGGGGGACATTGGAGGGGGCGGTACAACACCTCGACGACCTCGCCGCCCGGGGGGAATACACCGTCGTGATTGAGGGAGGGCCTCCGGTTGTGCCGTCTGCTGAGGAGGCGTTGGCCGAGGTTCTGCAGCGAATCGAGGACGGAGAGAACCTGGCTGCGGCAGTGCGGACGGTGGCCGCTCACTCCGGCGTCGGAAGACGAGCACTCTACGAGGCGGCGCTGGACGCGACCAATACATCCCGTGCAAAGAGACTGATTGAGGGGGAATCGGGCTCAGGCTAACTGTGTCTTGCAGCCGGCGCAGAGGCCTTTGCCTTTGAAGGAGCTCACGTCGTCGGTAGATCCGCAAAAAGTACAGGTTGCTTCGAGCTTGCGGATGACGATCGCGTCTCCCTCTACGGCAATCCCCAGCTGGTCGCCTTCGCGGATGTTGAACAGCCTGCGGGTCTCAGCGGGGATCACGATTCTCCCCAGGTCGTCGATCTTCCGGGCGATACCGGTGTCCATTCCACCTCCGTTGCCGGACTTCCGTCCGGTTACCCGGGTCCCTGTATGGGTGCCTGGTTCTTCCAGAGCATACCTAAGTACTGCCCGGGTGTGGAGGGGGTTCTCAACGGCACCAACTACCCTCGGACCACCATGTGGGTCGATTCGCACTGCCACCTCCAGTTGACCGATCAAGAACCTTCGGCCTTACTGGAGCGGGCGCCCGACGTCGAATGGTTGGTGGTGCCCGGCATCGACGCGGCGTCCTCCGGCGCAGCGGTCGAGCTGGCCGGCCGGTACCCCGACCAGATCGTGGCGGCGGTCGGCCTGCACCCTCACGAGGCGGACAAGTGGGCTGCTGAGCGGTGCTCCATCGTCGAGTCGGCTCATCGGGCAGCCGCGATCGGCGAGATCGGGCTCGACTTCTATCGCGATCTCTCTCCCCGCTGGCTGCAATGGGAGGCGTTCAACGCTCAACTCCAGCTGGCGACGGACCTCGACAAGCCAGCGGTCGTTCACTGCCGCGACGCGTTTCGCGAGATCTACGACGTCATCGAATCGACTGGCACGGGCGAACGTGTGGTCATGCACTGCTGGACGGGCGGGGCCCGCTGGACTCGCCGGTTCCTCGACCTCGGGGTGATGATCTCCTTTGCCGGTCCGGTGGCTTTCGAAACAGGAGACACCGTGCGGCGGGCGGCAGCCGTTGTGCCCCCGGAGCGCGCCATGGTGGAGACCGACACGCCGTATCTCTCGCCGCCGCCCTTCCGGGGAGAGCCCAACGAGCCGGCCCGCGTTGCACTAGTGGGGGCCGCTCTCGCCCGCGTCTGGGGAACAACCGCAGATGAAGTTGCCCGGGTCACCGCCGACAACGCCAGCCGGGTGTTCCGGCGATGACGCAAGGCAAGCGGGCGGTTCAGCACCTCTTGGATCGATACGATTTAGTGCCGCGCAAGGCCCTCGGTCAACACTTCCTGGCCGACCCGAATCTGGTGCGTAAACTGGTGGGGCTGGCAGCCGCGCAGCCTGGGGCACCGGTCGTCGAGGTCGGAGCCGGGACCGGCACGCTCACCAGAGCATTGGGACGGGCCGGCTTCCGGGTGGTTGCCTACGAGGTGGATCAGCGTCTCCGGCCGTTGTTGGCCGAAGTGCTGGAGGGTCTGGACAATGTGGAAATGCGCTTCGTCGATGCACTTGCGGTGCTTCCGGCAGATCTCGAGGAGGGCCCGTGGACGCTGGTTGCCAACCTCCCCTACAACGTTGGTACTCCTCTCCTCTTGAAGATGCTGACCGACGGATCCAACGTGCACCGATTCGTGGTGATGGTCCAGAGAGAAGTGGCCGATCGGTTGACGGCCGGACCGGGCTCCCGCACCTACGGGATCCCATCGGTCGTGGCGGCCCTCCACGCAGAGGTGCGCCGGGAGTTCACTGTCCATCCGCAGGTGTTTGTTCCGGCCCCGAAAGTCGAGTCGGTAGTGGTCACCCTGCAGCGCCGACCGGCTCCGCCGCTTACCCCCCGAGCCATTGAGCTGGCCTCAGCCGCCTTCAATCAGCGCCGTAAAATGCTCCGCCGTTCCCTGGCAGACGCGCTTCCTTCGGTGAAAGAGGTTCTGGCGGCGGCCGGGATCGCCGGGGATATGAGAGCCGAACAGCTGTCCCCATCGGCGTATGTGGCCCTGGCCGAGACAGAGGCACAACGTGGACGTTGAACTGCTCCGGGTCGAAGCCCCCGCCAAAGTCAACCTGTCGCTGCGGGTCAAAGGCTCGGACGATTCCGGGATGCATCCTCTTCTATCACTCGTGCAGTCGTTCGATCGCTGCGACCGTCTGAGCGCCGCCCTGGCCGATGAGGACGAACTCGATGTCGGCGATGTCGACCTACCCCCGGGGCGGGACAACCTGATCTGGCGGGCCATCGAGGCCTTGCGAGCCGAAACCGGCGATTCGCGTCCTCTCTCCTTTTCCCTCGCCAAAAATATCCCGATCGCGGCCGGTTTGGCCGGAGGGAGTGCGGACGCGGCCGCGGCCTTGATGGCGGCTTCGACCCTGTTGAATGTGTCGCGCCCAACCATCATGGATGTAGCGGTCCGGGTGAGTGCAGACGTTCCTTTCTGTATCCAGGGTGGGTTTGCCTGGATGGAAGGACACGGAGACCGCCTAACTGCCATTCAGCCAGTTCCCACCGACTATGCGCTGGCGGTGGTTGTACCTCCGTTCGTGCTCGACACCGGGACCGTCTACCGGCGGTGGGACGAGCTGGGCAAACCCATGGGGGGAGCGGTCGACGGCAAGCCTCTGCCGCCTTCGCTGCGGCCTTTCGGTCCGTTAGTCAACGACCTGTATCCCGCCGCACTCGACCTGCGGCCCGAGCTGGGCGACTGGCAGGCCGAGCTGGTCGACCGGTGGGAGCGGCCGGTCATGTTGTCCGGGAGCGGTCCGTCCCTCTTCGCCTACTTCCGGGACCGGGTCGAAGCGACGGAAGCCGCCGAGCTGGGTCCGGCCGAGGCCCGGGCCCGGTTCGCCGCTTCGCCCGTGCCCTTTGGTGCCCAACGAGAAAGGGATTCCCGGGCGGAGGGCCGTTCGCATTAGACTCTTGCCCGGGCCGAGCCCTACCCGACTTGGTCGGTGGGGGGTGGTGTAATTGGCAGCACAGCGGGTTTTGGTCCCGCCAGTAGGGGTTCGAGTCCTCTCCTCCCAGCCCACTACCCGAGGAGGACAGCTATGGCGGTGAAGTCCGTGGTGCTCGCCGCCGGTGCGGGTACCCGAATGAAGTCCACCCGGCCCAAGGTAATACACGACCTGGCCGGATTGCCCCTTCTGCGATGGGTGCTCGACGCCATCGCCTCCATCGATCTCGATGAGGTTGTGGTTGTGGTGGGACATCGAGCCGAGGAGGTCGAAAAGATCCTCCCCGAGGGCGTGGTCTCGCGCCTCCAGGACCGGCAACTGGGCACCGGTCATGCGGTGCAAGCGGGCCTGACGGGCATGGAGATCGGCGGGCACTCAATCCTGGTGCTGCCGGGTGATATGCCGCTTTTGACCGAGTCGACCATCTCCGAGCTCCTCTCGGTCCACCAGGCGAGCGCCGCCGCTGCCACCGTATTGACGGCTGAGATCAAGAACAGCGACTTCGGGCGGATCCTCCGCAATGACGGCGGAGATCTGGTGCAGATCGTTGAGGCGCGCGATGCCGACCCCGATCAGGCGGCCGTGCAGGAAGTCAACGGCGGTGTCTACGTCTTCGACGGGAGCCTCCTGGAAGCGGCCCTCGACGACCTCACCACCGAGAATTCGCAGGGCGAGTACTACCTGACCGACGTCATCGGGATTCTGGCCCGGTCGGGGCACAGGCTGGGAACGGTTACTACCGACTCCGTTGAGCTGACCGGCGTCAACAGCCATCAGCAACTGGCCGCCGCTGCCGATCTGGTTCGGCGCCGGATCAACGACAAGTGGATGTCGGAAGGCGTGTGGATGCAGGACCCGGAGCGGACCTACATCGGCGCTCGAGTGCGCCTCGCGCCGGGTGTCCGCCTCTTCCCAGACGTTCATCTGGAAGGCACCACCGAGGTGGGAGAAGATTCACAACTGGGCCCGGACGTATACGCTCTCGATACCCGTATCGGAGCCGGCAGCCGGGTGTGGTATTCGGTCATGCGGGGATCGTCCGTCGGGGACGGTGCCGAGGTCGGACCGTACGCCTCGCTGCGGCCCGGGTCTGTTCTGGAAGCGCGCTCCAAACTGGGTACCTTCGTTGAGACCAAGAACACCCGGCTGGGGGAAGGTGCCAAAGTCCCCCACCTTGCCTATATGGGCGACGCCGACATCGGCGCCGGGGCGAACGTTGGAGCCGGTTCGATTACCTGCAATTACGACGGCGTGTCCAAATACCCGACCAAGATCGGTGAGGGGGCGTTCATCGGGTCCGACACCATGCTCGTTGCCCCGGTCACCGTTGGCGACGACGCCTTCACCGGTGCCGGGTCGGTGATCACCCACGACGTGTCTCCCGGTGCGCTGGCCGTCGAGCGCAGTGAACAAAAGGAGATCCGCGGCTACTCTGCGCGGGTAGAGGCACGCAAGAAGAAGAAACGACAGGGTGAGTAACCCATGGAAGTCGTAGGCCGCAAACGCTTGATGCTGTTTTCCGGTAGCGCCAATCAGGCGCTGGCCGAGGAGGTAGCTGATCTGATGGGGGTGCGGATCGGCGGGCTCCAGCGATCGGTGTTCGCCAACGGTGAGATTTACGTGCGACCAACGGAGAGTGTGCGCGGCGCCGACTGCTTCGTGGTGCAGAGTCACAGCCACCCGATCAATTACCACATCATGGAACAGCTGATCACCATCGATGCCCTGCACCGTGCATCGGCCAAGCGGATCACGGCTGTCATGCCGTATTACGGCTACTCGCGGGCCGACAAGAAGGTGTCGCCCCGGGAAGCCATCTCGGCCCGGATGGTCGGAGATCTGTTTCTGGCGGCTGGAGCCGACCGCTTGGTATCGGTTGACCTCCACACCGGGCAGATTCAAGGGTTCGTCTCGAAACCGTTCGACCACCTCACGGCTCTGCCGATCTTCGTCGAGTACCTCCAGGATGTGATCGAAGGGCCGACCACGGTCGTGTCCCCGGATGCCGGGGGAGTGAAGCGGGCGGAGAAATACGCTCGCCATCTTGACGCCTATGTCGCCTTTGTTCACAAGAGACGCGAACCGGACCGGCACAATGCTTCGGCGGCCCTCACCGTGATCGGCAAGGTGTCGGGTCGGCACGCCATCATTGTCGATGACATGATCGACACCGCCGGAACGGCCGCCAACGCAGCCGAGCTTTTGCGGAAAAAAGGGGCGGAGAGCGTCCGGGTGGTAGCGACCCACGGCGTGCTGTCGCCGCCCGCCATCGACCGTCTCAAGAATGCCCCAATTGAGAAGGTCGTCATAACCAACACCCTGCCGATTCCCGAGGAAGCACGAGGCTTCGACAAGCTCGAGGTTCTCTCCGTAGCGCCCATAGTTGCCGAAGCGTTACAAGCTATCTTCATCGACAGTTCGGTATCGGAGATCTTCCTCGGCGAGAACGTCTAGGTAGGTCTGGGTGGCAGAACGTCCGGTGGTGGTAGCTATCTGCGCAACCCGGACCGAAGCGACCGCCGGCCTCAGCCTTCTCGACGATCGAGGGATCGCGGCGGCAATCAACCGGGTAGGGGAGCGAACCGAGATCCTGGTCGCCCCCCCGACGCTCCAGCCGCCCGACGCTTCCTCCTCGACAATCGACTGCAACGTGAGGACAGTGCTCCCCAGGAGATGACCCTGCTCATGAAACTGGCGTTGGTGGTTGCCTTCCTGGCCGTGGTCGCGTTTGCGGTCCTGACGGTGACGCTGGGTTAAAGCCAGTTGTTGCGTGACTGCTGTGTGCCCTTTCTTTGCGGGGACGGCCGCTTCGCCGAAGGCGGCCATCGATGGGAATTTCCAGTCTGGAGCGACTGAGAGGTCGACGGGTGGCGGGGTGGCGCCGTACCCGTCTCGATCGCAACGCCGGTCGATCCACACCGTGGCCAGCCCGGCCCGATGGGCCGGCTCGTGATCGTGGAAGAGGCTTTGGGCGACATGCAAGAGTTGGTGCTTGCCGACGTCCCAGGAGCGGATCTGAGCCAGTGGCGCCTCGAAGTGGGGCTCTTGCGGCTTATACGCACCGACTCCTCGGCGGTGATGATACGGTCAAATACCACTCCCAGACGGCGATTGCTGGCTGTGAATGATGCGCGGTTCACGTTCGACACGATGATGGGCCGATACCTCTGCTTGAGGCGAAGAAGGGCGGTGGTCGAGTTGGCGAAAGCAGGCCAGTCGCCCACCGATGCTCCGAATGCTGCCGCGTCCGCTTGGTCGACCTTCCCGCCGACGGTTGAGCCGATGCAGCGTAGTGTCTCTGCCAGAACCAGCGGGTACAGGGGAGCAGGATGGCTTTCTTGCTCGACCTCAGTCTGGCGAATCTGTCCAACAACTCGCCATCGGTTACCCCGACGCCGCGCTGGTCCGCCCAACGGCGGAGTGCAGTCCGGATGCCTGCCCCCCAATCGATCAGTGTGCCGTAGCAGTCGAAGCTGAGGACGAATTCGCTCATGTGGTCCTTGCGCAGCGACTGTAGTCACCGCGACCTTCCTCCAGTGCGTCGCTTTGTTGCTCTGCTAAGACGCAAGTGCTTGGCCGACGCCGGGCTAGGTTCAGGAACATGGACACCACGACGATCTCCATCCACACGGGAAACCAGCGCCGAACGGTTGACATCACTTCCCATGCGGCGCAGTTCGTCGATGGCCGGGGGGATGGGCTGTTGTTGGTGTTTGTTCCCCATGCAACGGCTGGTATCGCCATCATGGAAACTGGCGCCGGCAGTGACGCAGACCTCATGGATGCACTCGACGAGCTCTTGCCGCGCGACGAGCGATGGCGGCACCGGCATGGGTCGCGCGGCCATGGGGCCGATCATGTCGTGCCTGCCTTTCTGAGTCCCAGCGTGACGATCCCCGTGCAGGGCGGCCGCATGTTGTTAGGGATCTGGCAATCGATCCTCCTGGTTGACGCTAACGCCGACAATGCTGAGCGTCTCATCAGGCTCAGCTGGATGCCCGGCTAGCGGTTCGCTTCAGCCGGTGGGGAGCATCTCGATGACTTCGCCGGCGTAGATCAGATCGGGATCGCCGGAGATGAGATTGGGCTGGTTGTGCGCAATGACGCTGCGCCAGTACCGGGCGATCACCTCGTTGGTGGGGCGCCGGCCGAGCACCGCGGAGAGGTGGCGGCGGCACAAGACCCACAGATTGTCGCCGGCCCGAACCGTCACTACTGCCGGCCGGCCCTCAGCGGCCGGGATCTCGTAGGGAAGGGCAGGTTGCGGCGGGACGGTCGAATCGATCGGGCCGACCCGGTCCATGGGTGTTTCGGGCAGCCGTCCCACGATGCCGGGTGGTAGGAGGGTGCCCTCGGCGTCGACCACGACGATGACGGGAGGCGGTGGGTCGGCCCGGACCGGAGCCGCCGCGACCGTCGAGGCAACCAGGAATGCCCCCAGAGCCCTATCGGTAACCCTCCGGAGGGCGGGGAGGGTCATCCATTGGACCGAAAGCAGTACGGCAGGAGCCCGGCTGGCTCGTGCGGCAATGTAGATAAGGCTGGAACCGGCCAACCAGATGACGCAGCCGAGCGTCAAGAGCCAGATCATGGCCGCTAAAGCGTCCTCGGTTGGGGTCACCCGGAGCCACCTTCCGAGCTCTGACCATTGGATATGCAACCACGGACGGCGACCGAGATGTACCAACCCGACCAGGGCCCCTGTTTCGAATCCGACCGCCATTACCAGTCGGGCGATCCCCCGTATCTGCTTCATGGTTGTAGGTTCGCTCCGCAAGACTATGTTGTCAAGTGATAACTATGCTTAATACTATTTAAACATTGCTAAACATTGTTATGAGGTGCGTGAGCGAAGCATGCCGTGTTCCGCCCAGACTCGTACGGACGGCACCGGTCCACGCTTCCCCGGTCCGGGAGTTGAGTACGATTGCGGTCGGTGTCACACAAGGAGGGAACTTGCGCGTGCGAATCGGGATCGGCGACACGTCCCGGGAGATCGAGTTGGACGTCGTCGATGCGGACGCCCTAATTGTCGAAATCGAGGAAGCGTTCGAAGGAGAGAAAGCAATACTCTGGTTCACCGATGTGGGAGATCGACGCATAGGCGTACCCGTCTCCCGCATTGCCTATGTCGAAGTAGAACCCGAGCAGCGGGTGTCGGTGGGGTTTACGGCTTGATGACCCGAATGCCGGTGTACCCAGCATCGGCACAACAGCCAGAGAAGGGCGTTGGGTTATCCGGCCCGACGCCGGCGTTCGGCGAGCCACCGCTTGCGGAGACGGCGCCGCTCATCCTCGGCGAATCCGCCCCACACCCCTGCTTCCTGATTGGACTCAAGGGAGTACTGGAGACATTCCTCCTGAACGGAACACTGCGCACAAATAGCCTTGGCGGCCGAGATGTTATCGAGGGCAGGCCCGGTGGTTCCTACGGGAAAGAATAGCGACGGCTCTGAGTCACGGCACGCGGACATCTGCCGCCATTCGGTAATGGTTAACACGGAAGACCCCTACAAAAGGTAAAGTTTGTGATTTGCTTCACAAACATTAACTGTCGTGAGAAGGGTAGGCAAGAAGTTTCTTTCTTCAGGGATTTGAACGAGAAAAGCGTTGCGCCGAGCTTGATTGTCGGGCACCGCGGGTTGCCGCTCGAGTACGCCGACAACACCAAAGAAGGCATCCTGGCGGCCACCGCCGTATGCGATATGGTCGAGTTCGATGTGCGCCGGACGCGCGATGGAGTGGTCATGCTGTCCCACGACGCGCACCTCGGCGCAAGTGCCATCATCGACATGGACTGGCCGGCGGTGGCTGAGTTCGACCTCGGCCGTGGTCTGCATCCGGCCCGGCTCGACGACGTGCTGCAAGCGGCCGGGGGGTTTCCGTTCAATTTCGAGATCAAGAACTCGCCGCAGGACCCAGATTTTGATCACACTTTTGCATTTGCCCGCGCAGCAGCCGGCCGGGCCTCGGAACGCGACGTGGTAACCAGCTTCCACTGGCCCACAGTCGACGCGGTGCGGAACGCGCATCCGCATTTATCAACCGGTTT
>Ga0224512_10003452_pt1 | contig 13893 bp, 10 predicted proteins | sample SF_May12_sed_USG_4_FD_169103 | JGI IMG/M metagenome (GOLD analysis project Ga0224512, IMG submission 169103) | Sediment microbial communities from San Francisco Bay, California, United States - SF_May12_sed_USGS_13 | ecosystem: Environmental > Aquatic > Marine > Sediment | place: USA...
GCCGTCATCGTCGCGTTGGCGGTCATTTCGCACTGGCTGCTCGATGTTATCGTGCACACTCCGGATATGCCGCTATGGAACGATGCTTCGCTCAAGCTCGGGTTCGGGCTCTGGAATAATGCTATCGCAACTTATGTGCTTGAAGCGGCCTTGTTGCTGGCAGGCCTCTGGTTATATATGCGTTCGACGAGGCCTGTAACAAAAACGGGAAAGTACGGCATGGGCATTTTCGTTGTGTTGCTCTTGCTTATCAACATTGCCAATATCTTTGGGCCGTTGGGTTACGATAGCAAGTCGGTTCTTGCGGTAGCGGCCCTTGCAGCCTACTTTTTGTTCGCCGCAGTTGCGTTCTGGCTGGACAAGAAGCGGTCCTAGACGCGAAGAACGGCCCTCCGATTGAATCCACGCCTATACAGCTGACGTTCGACCAGAATTGGGCTCGCGGTGAATCGGCAGTGTGGTGAAGTTGCGGTGGGCTTCGGACACAAAAACCAAGCCGTGCTGGTACTTGTTCTCCTGGAGTGCCCAGTTCAAGCTGCTCACGTAGCATTGCGTGTAGCCACACGCCGCGAAGTTGCCGAGCTCCACGCAACTGTTCTCGATGCTGGCGCGGTCGATGATGGTTCGCCCGGGCTACGGCCGCTCTACCACGAAAACTACGGCGCGGCCTGCAGACGCGACAGAGACCGGCACAGTCGGGAGTTCGTCTGCCACAACGATGTAGCGCGGCCCCGCTACTCGCGTGTCGATTCCTGCGCATGGTGCACGATCGCGCCGGGCGCAATAAGAGGTCGCAGCGCGAACACGAGTACCGTTGTCGCTGTGGCTGCCGTCAGCAAAATGACACTGCTGCGCACCGAGCCCGTAAAAACGATCGCGCCCCCGAGCGCCCCCAGTGCCGCAGTGATATTTTGCAGGGTACCGATAATCGACGAGGCCACGCCGGCGACTTTGGGCAGTGGATCCAGCGCCAGCACCGTGGCATTTGGCAGCAGGATGCCAAGCCCGATGAAGAACAGGCAAACATTGCCCCACAACCACCACAGCGGCGCACGATCGAGGACCATGATTGCGGCAAACTGAATTCCTGCAGTACCAATCAGGATCACGGCGAGGCCGATCATCTGCGGCAGATCGAATCTCTCGACGAGAATCCGGTTGACCGCGGAGCCCAGCAGAATCGACAAGCCCGCGCCGGCAAAGATGAGCCCGAACGCCGGAACGGATATACCGTAAGTCTCGACGATCAGTGCGGACGACACCGTGATGACCGACATAAAGCCAACGGGCGGCACGATGATCAGCAACAGGCCGAAGATGCTCTGTCGGTATGAAAAGAAGTCGCGAACGCTCGACTGCAGTTGGCGTACCGGATGTTGGCCGATAGCAGGCGTGTGCGTTTCATGAATGAAACCACGAATGCCGATGATGATAAGCACGCCGAACACGGCAATCGCGGCGAACGGGCCACGCCAACCCCATTGCAGGATCATCAACGCGCCGATGCTGGGCGCAATGACGGGTGCTGCTGTGAAAATCATCGTGATCAGAGACATCATTCGTGCGGCCGCCATACCGCTGGCGACGTCGCGCACGATTGCCCGCGACAGAACAATAGCTGCCGCAGCGCCGATTCCCTGCACGAATCGTGCGGTGAGCATCAATTCGATATCGGCAGCGAACGATGCTGCGATCGCCCCCGTTTCGAACAGAGCAAGGCCGACATACAGCACCGGCAGCCGGCCCATCCGGTCGGAGACCAGGCCAGCCGGAATCTGGCCGACGGCCATCCCGGCCATGAAGACGCCGACGATCTGCTGGGCTCGGGATACGCTCGTGCCCAGCGCGTCCGCCATTGCAGGCACCGCCGGCAAGCTCAGATCGACGGTCACGGCAGCGAGGCCCGTTAGCAGGCCGAGCGTAATCACGAAGCTCCGCTTCGTAGCCAAAGATGGGAGCGTCACGACGCGGTCAGATCAAGATCCCGACCGGCAACTAATAAGCGCGACAACGGCCGCACGCCCAACCAGTAGCAAAGATCGCGCGGGTGCTCGATATCCCAGATCGCAATGTCGGCGCGCTTGCCGGGTTCGAGCGTGCCGCGATCCGCGCCAAGCCCGAGCGCCCTGGCTGCTTCGCGCGTGGTGCCGGCGAGGCACTCCGCGGGCGTCAGTTCGAATACGCGGGATGCGAGCGCCATCGCCTCGACGAGCGAGCACAATGGCGATGTGCCCGGATTGCAATCGGTCGCGACCGCCAGCGGCACACCGTGATCGCGCAGCAGGGCGACGGGCGGCTGCCGTGTTTCGCGCAAGGTCAAGAAAGCGCCCGGTAACAGCACGGCGACGGTTCCCGCAGTGGCGAGTGCCTTGACTCCGGCGGCGGACGTGTACTCGAGGTGATCCGCCGACAAGGCGTTGTAGCGAGCGGCAAGCTCGGCGCCGCCAAGGTCGGACAACTGGTCGGCGTGCAGTTTGACCGGCAGACCGAGCGATTGCGCGCGAGTAAACACCCGGGCCACCTGTGCGCCGCTGAACGCAATCGACTCGCAGTAAGCATCAACCGCGTCCGCGAGGTTCTGCTCCGCAACCGCCGGCAGCAGCTGTTCACAGATCAGGTCGACATAGCCGTCAACGTCGTCGCGGTACTCGGGCGGCGCCGCATGGGCCGCAAGCAAAGTCGTTGCGACGGTCAGTCCCGACGCCTCTCCGAGGCGCCGCGCAACCTCGAGCATTTTCAGTTCAGTGCCGACGTCCAGTCCGTAGCCGGACTTGATTTCTATCGTTGCCGCGCCGCTCGCGGCCAGCGCTTGCAGGCGTGGCATAGCGGCGGCGCAGAGTTCGTCGGCGCTGGCGGCACGCGTCGCCTGTACGGTGTCGAGTATGCCGCCGCCTGCCGCAGCGATTTGTGCGTAGCTGGCGCCCTGTAATCGCTGCTCGAACTCGGCCGCGCGGTCACCGCCGAAAACCAGGTGCGTGTGGCAATCGATCAGGGCCGGTGTAATCCAGCGGCCGTCGAGCGACCGCGTTTCCCGGACGGTGCGTTGCGGCAGCTCCTGCTGTGGCCCGAGCCACGCGATCGTGCCGCCGGCAACGGCAAGCGCGCCGTTTTCGATCGTGCCGTAGTCGGTCCCGTCGGGCCGCATGGTCGCGATGCGGGCGTCGATGAGCAGCAGGTCAATGGTCGCCATTCATTGCTCCGTGTGGGCATTCGACGGTATCATGCGGCAGGCTGTATATACAACCTGGCGTACTGCAAATGACAGAGGTATTCGCGCGCAAAGCACTGTTACACAACGGCTGGGCCGCTGATGTCCGGCTGACCGTTAGTGCCGGTCGCATTTCGGGCATCAGCCATGGCGCCGCGGCGGAGCGTGCCGACTGTGTCGTCGGTGTCCTGATCCCCGGCATCTGCAATGCGCACAGCCACGCCTTTCAGCGCGCGCTTGCGGGCAGGACCGAAGAGCGCGCGCCGGCCGGCCAGGACAATTTCTGGACCTGGCGGCAACGCATGTACGAACTCGCCGGCGATATGGATGCGACGCTGCTGGCCGCGATCGCAGCCCAGGCTTATAGCGAAATGCTGGAGAGCGGCTACACGTCGGTCGCCGAGTTTCACTACCTGCATCGCGACCGCGGCAACCACGAGCGCGACGCCATGTTCGCTGCATTGGCCACGGCCGTCGAGAGTAGCGGCATTCGCATGACCTACGTGCCGGTGCTGTATGAAAGAGCGGGCTTCGAAGAGTCGCGGCCGCTCGGCAAACAGCTGTTGTTTGCTCTCGACGCCGATCATTTCCTGGCGCACCACGCGCGCGCTGCCGAAAGGCAAACAGCGCTGGTCAACGTTGCGATCGGCGCGCACAGCCTGCGCGCTGTGAGTGAAGAATCGCTGCGGCGGGTGGCCAAGGTAGCGGGTCGAACAAACGCTCCGCTGCACCTGCACATCGCCGAGCAGCAGCGTGAAGTAGATCAGTGCATGGCTGCCAACGGGCGACGTCCCGTTCGCTGGCTGCTCGAAAATTTTGACGTCGACGCGCGTTGGTGCCTGGTGCACGCCACACACATGGACGTCGAAGAAACGCAGGAGCTGGCGCGATCCGGCGCTGTCGTGTGTCTGTGTCCGAGCACCGAGGCCAACCTCGGTGATGGTCTGTTTCCCTTGCATGACTTTCTCAGCCACGGCGGACGCGTTGCCATCGGCTCCGACAGCCACGTGTCGATAAATCCTTTCGAGGAGCTGCGCTGGCTGGAATACGGACAACGGCTCGCGTCCCAGTCCCGTAATGTGGTCTCGCTGCAGGAGGCGCACGTGGGGCGTGAGCTGTATACGCGGGTACTCGAGGGCGGCGCAGCGGCCAGCGGCCAGCCGCTGGCAGGTATCCAGGCGGGTGCGCCGGCCGATCTCGTTGCGCTCTATGACGATGACCCGATGCTGATCGGTCACGACGATGCATCACTGCTCGACGCACTCGTGTTCTCGGGTTATCGATTGCCGATCGATCGGGTCATGGTCAACGGCGACTGGCGCGTCATTGACGGCAATCACGTCGAACGAACGGCGACCCGCGCTGCTTTCGCCGCAGCGCTCGCGCGCCTCGGGGCGGCACAATGAGCGCGGCAGCCAAACCGAGGTATCAGCAGCTCAAGGATCTGATCATTGGCCAGATCTCCAGCGGCGAACTGGGTCCGACCGACCGCGTGCCGTCGGAAAACGAACTCGTCGAATCGATGCATGTGTCCCGCATGACCGCGAACCGCGCGCTGCGCGAATTGAACGACGAGGGCTACGTCGAGCGGGTCGCCGGTCGCGGCACATTCGTCGCCGACCGTCGGGCGCAGTCGCACGTGCTCGAAGTGCACAACATTGCCGATGAGATCACGCGCCGTGGCCGCGTGCACACTTGCGAGGTTCTGCGGCAATCACAGCAGCACGCGCGCGGTGAAGTGGCGCGCGCGTTGCACGTTGCCCAGGGCACCGACGTATTTCACCTGCTGTTGGTGCATTTCGAGAACGGCACGCCGATCCAGGTGGAGGACCGGCATGTCGTCGCCGATTTCGCGCCGCAGTGCCTGCAGCAAAATTTTCATGAAGTGACGCCAAGCGCTTACCTGACCGCGATTGCGCCGTTGCAGGAAGCCGAGCAGGTCGTGCGGGCGGCGCTGCCAAATGCCGCGGTCCGCAAGCGCCTGCACATGGCCGAAGACGAGCCGAGCCTGGTCGTGCTGCGCCGGACGTGGTCGCGGGGTCGGCCGGTCACGTTCGCGAGATTGCATCATCCCGGCAGCCGTTACGAATTGACCGGACACTACACGCCGCCCGGCACCCCCAAGTCATCCAACCGCGATGTCGTCGAACTGGAGACACTCGAACAATGAACGAAAAACGAATTATCAAAGCGCCGAAGGGCACAGAACTGCAGGCCAAAAGCTGGCTGACCGAAGCACCCTTGCGCATGCTCATGAACAATCTCGACCCGGACGTCGCCGAGCGGCCGGAGGACCTGGTCGTCTACGGCGGCATCGGCAAGGCGGCGCGCAACTGGGAATGCTTCGACAGGATCGTTGCGAGTCTCCGCGATCTCGAGGCCGACCAGACCTTGTTGATACAGTCCGGCAAGCCCGTCGGTGTGTTCCGCACCCACGAAGACGCACCGCGCGTACTGATTGCCAATTCCAATCTCGTTCCCGCGTGGGCGACCTGGGAGCACTTTCGCGAACTCGACAGGAAAGGTCTGATGATGTTCGGCCAGATGACCGCCGGCTCGTGGATCTACATCGGCAGCCAGGGCATCGTGCAGGGCACCTACGAGACCTTCGCCGAGATGGGTCGGCAGCAATATGCAGGGGACCTGGCAGGGCGCTGGATCCTGACGGCGGGCCTGGGTGGTATGGGCGGCGCGCAACCGCTCGCCGCGACGATGGCCGGCGCGTCGATGCTCGCCGTCGAGTGCCAGTCGGACCGTATCGACAAGCGCCTGTCGACCGGTTATCTCGATACGCGTGCCGAGTCGGTGGATCAGGCGCTGGCGATGATCGAAGCATCGGTCGCCGAGCGTAAACCGCTGAGCGTCGGCTTGCTGGGTAACGCGGCAGAGGTACTGCCGGAACTCGTCAGGCGCGGCGTGCGTCCGGACGCCGTGACCGACCAGACATCGGCGCACGACCCGGCGAACGGCTACCTGCCGATCGGCTGGAGCGTCGAGGAGTGGCTGGACCGGCGTACAAGCGATCCGGACGCGGTCGCCAAAGCGGCGCGGGCGTCGATGGCGGTACACGTACGCGCCATGCTCGACTTCCACGCTGCCGGCATCCCGACCTTCGATTACGGCAACAATATTCGTCAGGAGGCGCTCGACGAGGGCGTGGCGAACGCGTTCGATTTCCCGGGTTTCGTTCCAGCGTACGTGCGGCCGCTGTTCTGTCGCGGCGTCGGTCCGTTTCGCTGGGTTGCGCTTTCGGGTGACGCCGAGGACATTTACCGCACTGACGCCAAGGTGAAGGAGCTGTTGCCCGACGACACGCATTTACACAACTGGCTGGACGCGGCGCGTGAACGCATCCAGTTTCAGGGCCTGCCGGCGCGCATTTGCTGGGTGGGCCTGGGGCAACGACATCGGCTCGGGCTGGCATTCAACGAGATGGTGCGTACCGGCGAACTCAAAGCACCGGTTGTGATCGGCCGTGATCACCTTGACAGCGGTTCGGTAGCAAGCCCGAATCGTGAGACGGAAGCGATGCGCGACGGCTCCGATGCAGTGTCTGACTGGCCGCTGCTCAATGCCTTGCTGAACACGGCGAGCGGGGCGACCTGGGTGTCGATCCATCACGGCGGCGGCGTCGGCATGGGCTACTCGCAGCACGCCGGTCTGGTCATCGTCTGCGACGGTTCCGCGGCTGCCGCGCGGCGTATCGAGCGTGTGCTGTGGAACGACCCCGGCACCGGCGTGATGCGCCACGCGGATGCCGGTTACGAGGACGCGATCGAGTGCGCGCGCGAATACGGGCTGCAACTGCCGATGCAGGAAGGCGGAGGTGAAGTATGAATCTCGTCATCGACAATCAGCTGATCACGCTGGCCAAGCTGCGGCGGGCGTGGCGCAAGAGTCCACAGGTGTCACTTGGCAGCGAAGCGCGCCTGCGGATCGCGGAGTCCAACGAATTGATTGATGAGGTCATTGCCAGCGGCAAGGAAGTCTATGGTGTCAATACCGGCTTTGGCCAGCTTGCCAACGTGCACATCAGCGACGACGAACTCATGCATCTGCAGGAGAACCTGGTTCGCTCGCACGCCGTGGGTGTCGGCGATGATTTCGACGACGACATCGTGCGGCTGATCATGTTGATCAAAGTGATCGCACTGGCCGAAGGATTCTCCGGTGTGCGCGTGGAACTCGTCGAAGCACTGTGTGCGTTGATCAATAATGAAATCTATCCTCGTATACCGTCGCAGGGCTCGGTCGGTGCATCCGGTGACCTGGCACCGCTGGCGCACATGGCGGGTGTGTTGATCGGTATCGGCGAGGCGCGCGTCAACGGCACGATCGTCCCGGCCCAGGCAGCGCTCAGGGAAGCCGGCCTGGAGCCGCTGACGCTCGCGCCAAAGGAAGGTCTGGCACTGCTCAACGGTACGCAGGTGTCGACGGCGTTGGCGCTGGCCGCCGTTTTCCGTACCGAGAACGTGCTGGCCGCGGCGCTCGTGGCGGGAGCGATGTCGTCAGATGCGGTCAAGGGCAGCGACACGCCATTCGACAGGCGAATCCAGAGCGTGCGCGGTCACGGCGGACAGATTGCGGTTGCCAGCGTGCTGCGCAAACTCATGCAAGACAGTGAAATTCGTGCCTCGCATATTGGTTGCGACCATGTGCAGGATCCCTACTCGATTCGCTGCCAACCGCAGGTCGTGGGCGCTTGTCTCGATGTATTACGGCACGTCTGCGGTGTGCTCGAAACCGAGGCGAATGCAGTTACGGATAATCCGCTCGTCTTCGCTGATTCGAACGCCGTGCTCTCGGGTGGCAATTTCCACGCAGAACCGGTAGCGCTCGCCGCCGACTATCTCGCGTTGGCCATCGCGGAAATTGGCAGTCTCTCCGAGCGCCGCATCGCGCTGTTGATCGACAGTCACCTCAGTGGCCTGCCCGCATTTCTCGTCAGGGAAGGCGGCCTCAACAGCGGCTTTATGATGGCGCAGGTCACAGCGGCCGCACTGACATCGGAGAACAAGTCGCTTGCACACCCGGCCAGTGTCGACAGTATCCCGACATCGGCCAATCAGGAAGACCACGTCAGTATGGCGACGTTTGCGGCACGCCGCTTGCACGATATGCTCAATAATACCGTCCATATTGTCGCAATTGAGTTACTGGCTGCGGCGCAGGGTGTAGAGTTTCATCGACCCAAAGCAAGTTCGCCCAGTGTCGAAGAGGTAATTGCCATGCTGCGCGAAGTATCTCCGGAATTTGTCGAGGACCGCTCGCTGTCGGCTGACATCACGAGAGTTGCGGCGCTGATCGATGCGGGCAAACTTTGCAAGCACGCTGCGTCGATATTGCCGAGCCGGACGAAATGAGCGATGTGTATGCATATCACGAAGGCGATGCGCCGCTGCTGCTGAGTGTGCCGCACGATGGCTGGCAAATCCCGGCTGATATTCTGCACAACATGAGCGGCCCGGCACGGGGCATACCCGACACCGACTGGCATGTCTCGCAGCTTTATGAATTCGCCCGCGATTTCGGCGCCTCGACAATTGTCGCAAGTTACTCACGTTACGTTGTGGATCTGAATCGCCCGGCAGACGACGGGGCACTGTACGAAAATCAGGTTGCGACCGGCGTGTGTCCAACGCAGACATTTGCCGGCGACAGCATCTACCTCGATGACCCGAAGATCGATATCGCATCGCGCGTGGCGCGTTACTGGCGCCCTTACCATGATCGTCTCGCGGCCGCATTGACGGCAATTCGTGAGCGGCACGGTTACGCACTGCTCTGGGATGCGCATTCCATCAGGAGCCAGGTGCCGCGTTTGTTTCCCGGCGAGCTGCCGGTCCTCAACCTTGGCACCTGGGATCATCGCAGCTGCGACGTGACGATCGCCAATGCCGTATACGCCGCGGCCGCAGCCAGTCAATACAGTGCCGTGATGAACGGCCGATTCAGGGGCGGCTACATCACGCGCCATTACGGGCGGCCCGACGCGAACATCCATGCGTTACAGCTGGAGCTTACGCAGCGCGCGTACATGAACGAGTCGACGTTGGAGTACGACAAGACGAAGGCGGCCGAGCTGGCCCTGACGCTGCGAGATATGCTGCAGCGCTTCCTCGAGGCCGCTAAGGCTGTTCAGACTGTATTCATTTAGCGACAGATAGTATGGCGCATTGTGATTAGATAGTATTGCGGCACGCAATCGAAATGTTGATCCGCAAGGGCATAAGGACACGAATCATGAATAGGCTAAAGCTGTTGTGCACGCTTGGCGTTGTTAGCGCATTGACGTTCTCGGCCACGGCCATGGCATGGTCGGCCGGCAAAATAGACCAGGAAGTCAATGAATCGCTGCAGGTCTTCAAGGACGAGGTTAATGGAGCGCAACTGTTCCTTGATCAGGCGGCCGGATACCTGGTGTTTCCGCGCGTCATAAAAGTCGGCATTGGCGTTGGCGCCGAGACGGGTGAAGGCGCATTGCGCGTTGGCGGCAAGACCGTCGACTACTATCGCACGACCAGCGGTTCGTTCGGCCTGCAACTCGGCGCGCAAGCCAAGTCGATGGTCATCGCGTTCCTCACACCCGAGGCGCTCGCCAAGTTTCGCAATTCGAGCGGCTGGAAAGTCGGCGTAGACGGTTCTGTCGCCCTGATCGACATTGGCGTCGGCAAGACCATCGATACCGACAACATCAAGGATCCGGTCGTCGGTTTCATATTTGGTTCCAAGGGGCTGATGTACAATCTGACGCTTGAAGGATCCAAATTCTCAAAGCTCGACAAAACCGCCGAATAAGCGCCGTTCGATTGGCGAGCGCGTGGGCGATGGCGCTCGCGCGCTTGGTGCGCTCGGTGACGATATCGTCAATCGTCCCGGCGTCCTGCCCGGCAAGGCCAACGGCTGGTTACGCACCTGGTTCGGCAAAATCTGGAAAGTCCGCGGCGGCGGCCTGTACGCGGTAGGTTATGCCGCCACTTTCGCCTATCTGGAAGTCACCACGATCCTCAGTGAGCTTGCTGAAAGCGACAGCATCGCCGATTTTTTCACCGGGCAACTGATCGAATTCGTGCTGCGCTTTGCGATCGACTCGATCGTGAACCTGGTCAAGGCCCTGATATGGCCGGTGTACATGCTCGATCTGGCGCCGCCTTATGGCGCTATCGGCCTCGGCCTGGCATTCGTCCTGTTCCCGATGCTACTGAAGAAGCCCATCGAGCGCTGGCTGTTCGGCGACGCCGGCAGCAACCCGCAACCCTAGCCTCGCTGCCCGGTAGGAAGCGGCCATGCCGCGCTTCGATCCTGACTTGCGAGAGCGGCTTGCAGCCGCGACTCGCAGCCCAAAGCCCGGGTCGCGCTGCCGGGTGGTTGCTCGCGCTTAACTTCGCTCGCCATCCCTGGCGAGCTCAGCTCGGGCCTCACCGGCTTGGGCGTCCTGCGTCGCTCGGTTCGGCACGACGCGCGAGCAACCACCCGACACCACGCCCCTCGCGCAATAGCAAGCACCGTGGACCGCGGTTCTCCAGTAGCACGGGGCGGGCCGTGGGCGGGATGTTTCTACCCCGAGGGCATGTAATTGACCGAAGTAAAGCGCGGCCCAGCGAGCTCCCGTCAAGCGGGATCGAGACATGAGAGAAAGGAATATCCCGGTCGCGGCCCGAAGCCGCCCCCACGGGTAGGTAGGCTTCGGTGTGGCCGTCGCCAAGAAGCCGGTGTTGCGGCTAAAGCTGGCTGTCGCAGGCGAGGGGTCGCCTCAGGTCGTTTCGAGAATCTTGCCCTGGCGCTGCGCGTTTTCTTCGAACTCGCGTTGCCAGTCCGAACGATGCGACGCGGGAGCGACCTGCACAGCGGTGACCTTGTACTCGGGGCAATTTGTCGCCCAGTCGCTGTACTCGGTCGTTACGACGTTGGCGCCGGTCGCGGGATTGTGAAACGTCGTGTACACGACGCCGGGCTGCACACGTTCGGTGATCGTCGCGCGCAACGCGATTTCACCTTTGCGGCTGGTCAGCGAAACGAGGTCACCTTCCCGGATGCCACGCAGTTCCGCATCGCTCGGATGCACCTCGAGGAGGTCTTCGTCGTACCAGGCCATATTTTCCGTACGGCGCGTTTGTGCGCCAACGTTGTACTGCGACAGGATGCGGCCAGTTGTTAGCAGTAGCGGGAACTTGCGGTTGGTGCGTTCTTCCGTCGCCACGTAGTCGGTCTCGACGAACAGGCCCTTGCCGCGAACGAAATTATCGATGTGCATGATCGGCGTACCCATCGGCGCCGTGTCATTACACGGCCACTGCACGCTGCCGACACGATCGAGAAAAGCAAAGCTGACATTGCTGAATGTGGGTGTCAGTTCGGCGACCTCGTCCATGATCTCGGCGGCGTTGCTGTAATTCATTGGATAGCCGAGCGCCTGTGCAAGCTCCTGTGTGATGCGCCATTCTTCCTTGCCCTGCCGCGGTTTCATCACCGGCCGGACGCGATTGATACGCCGTTCCGCATTGATGAACGTGCCGTCCTTCTCGAGAAACGACGTGCCGGGCAGGAAGACATGCGCAAACTTGGCCGTCTCGTTGAGGAACAGGTCCTGCACGACGACGCATTCCATATTACGCAGCGCCGCCTCGACGTGCAGCGTATTGGGATCCGACTGCGCGAGGTCCTCGCCCTGGATGTACATGCCTTTGTAATGTCCGGCGACCGCAGCGTCGAACATGTTCGGGATGCGGTATCCCGGCTCGGGGTCGATCGTTACGCCCCAGTGCTTTTCGAAGCTTCCACGCACGGCATCGTCCTGGATCGGGCGATAACCGGCAAGTTCGTGTGGGAAGGAGCCCATGTCGCAGGAGCCCTGCACGTTATTTTGGCCGCGCAGCGGGTTGACGCCGCAGCCAGAGAAACCGATGTTGCCGGTCGCCATCGCCAGGTTCGCCATGCCCATGACCATGGTCGAGCCCTGACTGTGCTCGGTAACGCCGAGGCCGTAATAGATCGCACCCCGCTCGGCCGTGCCGTACAGGCGCGCCGCCGCGCGGATGTCCTCTGCCGGCACGCCCGAGATCTTTGCGACAGCTTCGGGCGAGTTCTCGGCTTTCAGGATCATCGCCTGCCACGCATCGAACGAATCGATATCGCAGCGTTGGCGTACGTAGTCTTCGTCGACCAGTCCTTCGGTGACAATGACATGCGCCAGCGCATTGATGATCGGTACGTTGGTCCCCGGCAGCAACGGCAGGTGATAGTCGGCCTTGATGTGCGGCGACCGGACGAGGCCAATGCGGCGCGGGTCGACGACGATCAGCTTCGCGCCCTGGCGCAGGCGGCGCTTCATGCGCGAAGCGAATACCGGGTGGCCCTCGGTCGGGTTGGCGCCAATAACCATGATGACGTCGGCGTCCATGACGCTTTCGAAGGGCTGCGTGCCGGCGGAGGTGCCGAGTGTCTGTTTGAGGCCATAACCTGTCGGCGAGTGGCAGACGCGTGCGCAGGTGTCGACATTGTTATTGCCCATCGCCGCACGCACGAGTTTCGCGACGACGAAGACTTCCTCGTTCGTGCAGCGCGACGACGTAATGCCGCCGATGGACTTGCGGCCGTATGCCTTTTGAATGTCCTTGAAGCGCTGCGCCGCATGCGCGATCGCCTCGTCCCAGGCGACCTTGCGCCAGGGCTCGTCGGTATGATCGCGAATCAGCGGGTCGAGCACCCGGTCGCGATGCGTCGAATAGCCCCAGGCAAAGCGGCCTTTGACGCAGCTATGACCGTTATTCGCCTGGCCATCGTTATCGGGCGTCATGCGGACGACCTGGTCGCCTTTCATCTCGGCCACGAACGAGCAGCCAACGCCGCAATAGGCACACGTGGTTTTCACACTGTGCTCGGGCTGGCCGTGTACGACAATACTCTTCTCCATGAGCGTCGCCGTCGGGCATGCCTGCACACAGGCACCGCAGGAAACGCACTCCGAGTCGAAAAAGTTTTCGCTGATACCGGCGGACACCTTGGAGTCGAAACCGCGGCCTTCGATAGTCAATGCGAACGTGCCCTGCACCTCGTCGCAGGCCCTGACGCAGCGCGAACACACGATGCACTTGCTCGCGTCGAACTGAAAATACGGATTGCTGGTATCGATCTCGGCCTGGAGGTGATTCTCGCCATCGAAGCCGTAGCGAACCTCACGCAGGCCGACCGCGCCGGCGACATCCTGCAACTCGCAGTCACCGTTTGCCGAACAGGTCAGGCAATCCAGCGGGTGATCCGAAATGTACAGCTCCATGACGTTGCGGCGCAGCGCGGCCAACGAATCGGTCTGCGTGCGGATTTTCATCCCGGCTTCGACCGGCGTCGTGCACGAGGCCGGATAGCCCTTGCGCCCTTCAATCTCAACCAGGCACATGCGACACGAGCCGAACGGTTTGAGACTGTCTGTCGCGCACAGCTTCGGAATATCGACACCCGACTCGCGCGCGGCACGCAGGACGCTGGTGCCGGCTTTGACGGTTGCCGGCAGCCCGTCGATCTCGATCCTGACGGTGTCGGTCGTCGGCGCCGCAGGCGTACCGAAGTCTGCCTGTCGTACCTTGTTCATTTCCGCGCCCATTCGGAGGACGCAAAGTCTTCAGCAAAGTATTTTAGGACACTACGCACCGGAATGGGCGTCATTCCGCCCATTGCACATAATGAAG
>Ga0224512_10003453_pt1 | contig 13892 bp, 15 predicted proteins | sample SF_May12_sed_USG_4_FD_169103 | JGI IMG/M metagenome (GOLD analysis project Ga0224512, IMG submission 169103) | Sediment microbial communities from San Francisco Bay, California, United States - SF_May12_sed_USGS_13 | ecosystem: Environmental > Aquatic > Marine > Sediment | place: USA...
GAAGTCCGCCGAATAGTTGAAGACAGGTTCTTTGAAGACGAAACTATTGGCGATGCGAACGATGCGACCATTATAAAGATCGCCCTTCACCCAGTCGCCGGTCTCCATGAGCGTAGTGCGGAACATGCCGATGTCGATCACGTCGCCGCGGATGCCGCCGAGCAGAATGCGATCACCAACCCGGAAGAACTGTCCGAGTGAAATGGCAACCCAGCCCGCGATGCTGGCGATGACTTCCTGGAGCGCGAAGGCGATCCCGGCTCCGGCCACACCGAACGCCACGGTGAGGGTGCCGAGTTGTTGGCTGAAGATCGCCGCGATCATCAACAACGCCATGACATAGCCGGCGAAGGTCACGACCTTCCGGCTGCGGTAGCGCATGTCGGCGTCGGGTATCAGGCGCCGCAGCCAGCGATTGATGAGGCGCACGATGACGCCCACGATCAGCACCGCGACCAGCGAGGCCGCGGCCTTCCGGATTATCGGATTGGCGAGCCAGAGTGCCAGGAATTCCTGCATGGTGGTGGCGCTTAGCCTTTCTGTTGCCGAGGCGGGGTCACGTACGCGGCTTGGAAGTTCTCCACTGCCTCCCGAGTCGGCAAGGAGGGCTGGGCGCCGAGCCGCGTGGTCGCAAGCGCGCCGGCCACGGCTGCGAAACGCACCGCATCGGGCATGGGCTGGCCCGTCGCGAGCGCCACGGCCAGCGCTCCGTTGAACGCGTCCCCCGCTGCCGTCGTATCGACGGCCTCGACCGCCGGTCCCGCGACGAGTTCCGACCCTGCTCGATCGGCCCAGAACGCACCGTCGGCACCGAGGGTGATGACGACAGTGGTGGCGCCCGTGCCAAGCAGGACGGTTGCCGCTGCTTCGGCGGCACGGGCATCGCGCACGGCCACACCCGAGAGCAGGGCCGCTTCACCCCGGTTCGGCGTGAGCACGGTGACCCGTTCCAGGAGTTCGCGGTCGAGCGCCTGGGCGGGTGCGGGGTTCAGTATCACCGGGACCCTCGCCGCCCGGGCTAGCCGGGCTGCGTGGCCCACCGCCTCCAGCGGGATCTCGAGCTGGAGCAGCAGGACATCCGCATCGGCGATGGCCTCTCGGGCACGCTCCACATCGTCGGTGCTCAAGAGGCCGTTGCTGCCCGGCGCCACCGCGATGGCGTTCTCCCCCCGCTCGTCGACCATGATGAGTGCCACCCCCGACGCGGCCTCCGCGTCGCGCGCGACGAATCCGGTGTGGATTCCTTCTGTGGTCAGCCCAGCCACGGCGGCATCGCCGAACCCGTCCATGCCGATTCGCGCGACAAAGGTCACGTCGGCCCCGAGGCGGGCAGCGGCCACCGCTTGATTTGCGCCCTTTCCGCCCGGAGTCGAGATGAACGTGCCTCCCAACACCGTCTCGCCGGGTTGCGGAATGGCCCGGGCCTTGATCACCAAATCGGTGTTGGAGCTTCCGACGACCACCACGCGCGGGCCCCGGCTCATTGCCGGAGCACCGAATAGAGCAGCGCTTTCCATGCGGGGATGTCGATTTCCCAGCAGACCGTGGCATTGGGCTCGCGGGACGTAATCGCGTTCCACACCGCGAAGTTACGTTCGTCATCCGCAACGCCCAGCGCGTCCACCACCGTCATGCCACGGGTCAGTTCGCTCTGCGTCTCGATATCGACCCAGTGGCGGCTCCGCCGGGTGCAGATGCCCGGGTCGATGGTGATGGCCATGGCGACCGGGTCGGGGAGCGCTAGCCCCGGGTCGCCCGATTGGCGGCGGTTGGCCTCGAGGGCCACGCGGTTGGAGTCGAGCGTGAAATGGGCGAGCGGCGTGTCGTAGGCTCGGACGGCTTCTATTTCAGCCACAGTGAGATTGGCTTCCTGCCGGCACAATTCCCAGCCTACCATCTCGAGCGGCAACCCGGCGTGAAATACGATCCGGGCAGCCTCGGGATCGACCCAGATGTTGTACTCCGCAGCGGGGGTGACGTTGCCAACGGTGCACGCGGCGCCACCCATGACCACGCAGCGGCCGATCTGCGGAACGATGTCGGGAGCGCGCTGGACGGCGAGAGCCACGTTGGTCAGGGGGCCCAGGGTTACCAACTCGATGCCGGGATTGGCGCGCACCCGATCGATCAAGACATCGACTGCATCATCTTTGCCGGGGGTTCGGGTCGGTGCGGGGTAGTGCTGATCGCCGAGGCCGTCGCTGCCGTGGAAGAAGTGAGCGAACGCCGCCTCTCGGGTCAGCGGCTTTGCGGCCCCGCGATACACGGGGACGTCGCTGCCGCAGATTTCGACGGTGTAGAGCGCGTTCCGGACTCCTTGGTCCACGTTCACATTCCCGGACACGACTGTGATCGCGACGACCTCAACGTCAGGGCGTCGAAGCGCCATGATGAGGGCCACCGCGTCATCGGACGCGGTATCGGTGTCGATCAGGAGCCGGCGAGTCATGGATGGACGGCCGGGCCGGAAGGGGAGGGGGAGGAGGAGGAAATACCCTGCCTCTGCCTATCCGCTCATATTGAAGAAGAGCTGCGGCGACGCCTGATGCCGCTGGTCGACCTTTGCCTCGCCCATTGCCACCAGGATGTACAGGATGTTGAGCGCCTCGAGGGCCGTCCGGAATAGCCGGGGACGCTTGTTGCGCTTCGCGACTTCTTGGGACGTCAATCCCTTGGCACCGGCAAAACGCTTGCGGACGTAGGCGACCGCCTCCGTATTCACGATATTGAAGTTCCCGGCATTGCGTTTGGCCCGGGAGAAGGACATGACGAAAAAGTGCTTGCGGCCCTCGAAGATGTAATAGGTTTGCCGCTTGCCTTGCGCTTCGCCCACGTAGGCCAATCCCTTGGCCAGGCTCTTGATGTCCATGCTGCCTCCGCTCGAAGCCAGTCGAATCCGACCTATGAGAACGCCGCTCCCCTATCATTATCGGCGCCGGACGCCGGTGAGACAAGGTGCCGGCGGCCGCGAGGGGTGTTGTCGTGGGTGACGACCGAACGCTCACGATTCTCTGTGGCGGCGACGTCATGCTGGGGCGGGGGGTTAACGCGACGGTTCGGAGAGAGGGAGCGGCGCACCCATTCGCTTCGCTCACGCACATCAGCCGGCGCGCCGACTTGTTTATGGCCAACCTGGAGTGCGCCCTCTCGACCGCCCCACGCCGCTACGGCGGCCCGCCCAAAGCCTTCTACTTCATCGCCGATCCCCGTGGTGCGGACGTCCTGACCCACGCCGGCATCGGGCTGGTGAGTCTCGCGAACAATCACGCCCTGGACGCCGACGCCTCGGGCCTCGGCGACACGCTCCGGCTGTTGGAGAGCGCGAACATCGCTCACGCGGGTGCGGGGATGAACGAGGAGGAGGCGAAACGGCCGGCAATCGTGGAGCGCTCGGGGGTCCGGCTCGGGCTCCTCTCGTGCTGCGATCACCAAGCGGATTTCTCGGCGGGACCCGACCGGCCAGGGATCTGGTATCTGAACCTCGAGGAGCCATTCGGCCAGGTATCCGTGCTCGATCACGTCGAGGCACTGGCGAACCGGGTGGATCACCTCATCGTGGCGCTCCATTGGCAGCCGAACTGGGCGCCGGTGGTGCCGTCGAGCTACCGTCGCCTGGCCCGCTCGCTCGTTGATGCGGGGGCCCGGATCGTGTGGGGCCACAGCCCGCATCATTTTCAGGGCGTCGAATGGATGGGGAGCGATGCGGTGACGCTCTACTCGGCGGGAGACCTCGTGACCGACTACGCGGTCGATCCGGGATACCGGAACGATCGGCAACTGCTGTTCGAGGTGACCTTGGCGCCGGGCCGAGTCACGCGGATCCGGGCATTGCCCGTAGAACTCGGATATGCCGAGACCCACCCAGCCTTTGGCGCCGCGCGGAAGTGGATCGCTCGGCGCTTTGGAACTGCGTGCGGGCAGGTTGGGAGCCGGGCACACGATACTGGCGAGTGGCTCGAGGTGTGGCCCGCGAGGGAGAACTACGCTCGCTGAGCTTCCGTCATCTCCCGCACCGAGCGGCGGATGTCCTCCATACACACTTCCATCCGATCCTTGTGGGTGCGGAAGCTCAACACGCAAATGCGGATGACGAACCGGCCGTCGAGTACCGTCCCCGTGAGATGCACCCGCCCCTTGGCGTTGATCCGATCCAGCAGCTCCCGAGTCCGGCGGTTGGCTTCGTCCAATGCGTGGCCGGCAGGGCGCAACGCGAAGGCCACGATCGACAGCTGGGGCTCGGCCACGATTTCGAGTGCTTCGATGAGTCGGAGTTGTCCGGCGGCCCACTCGGCGAGGTCGAGCTTTTCGTCCAACGCGGCACGGAAGGCCCCGGCGCCATGCATTTTGAGTGGCAACCACACGCGCAACCCGCGAAAGTCCCGAGACAACTCGGGTGAGATGGTGCAGTAGTCGATGAATTCGTCCGAGTGCTGGAGGCCCGGCATGTAATCCGCGGTAGCACTGTGCGCCTGCCTGAGCGTATCGAGTGTGCGCACCAACAGGCATCCCGTGCCGTAGGGTAAGAACAGCCCTTTGTGAGGGTCGAGCGTGATGGAATCGGCCCGCTCGATCCCGGCCAGGCGGAGTTGGCCGCGCTCAGTCAGGAGGAAGAACCCACCGTACGCCGCGTCCACATGAAACCAGAGGTTCTCTCGTTCGGCGAGCGCCGCCAGGGCGGAGAGGTCGTCGACCGCGCCGGTATTAGTGGTGCCCGCGCTCCCAACCAGAAAGAAAGGCTGGACCCCGGTGTGTCGGTCCGCTGCGATTTGACGCTCCAGTGCGTCGAGGCGGATGGCGCGCCGCTGGTCAGTCGGAATCTGACGCACGTTGGCGGCCGGAAACCCGGCCAGCATCGCCGCCTTCAGCACCGAGTGATGCACCTGGTCGGAGGCGTACAAGGTGCCGGTCAGGAAATCTTCCGGCAGCCGTTGACGCCGCGCCGCTACCAGGGCGGTGAGATTGGCCAGCGAGCCGCCGGAGGTGAGCACGCCGCCCGCGGTCCGCGGATAGCCAACCATCTGGTTGAACCACCGAATGACGTTGGTCTCGAGCTGAACCAAACCCGGTGCGGCGATCCACACCCCGACGAAGCGGTTCAACGCATTTGCCACGAGGTCGCCCACGGCTGCGTGGAACAGACCGCCGCCCGGGATGTAGGCGAGGTAGCCGGGGCCTGCGGTGTTGAGGCCCTTCGGAGCCGCCCGGTCAAAGATGAGGTCGATGAGGTCCCGGGCGGCGGTACCCGTCTCGGGCAAATCTTCCACCAACGACCGTGCCAATTCGGCGCCACCCGTCAGGTCCGCCGCGGGCTGTTCCGGCAGGGATTGAATGAATGCAATGATCCGCTCGGTTACGGCCTCCGTCAGCTCCCGCATGGCGTCCGGGGGCAGCTCCAGAGGGTGGACCGCGGCGGGGGCCGTCGTCGAACCAGGTGAGAAGGGAGCGGTAGACATAGAGGCAAAGGTAGCGCAACGCTTTAGGGCGATCAAAGCGCGGGTTGCGTGACGCCGATCACCGACTTCGGGCGCGCTCCAGCCACCTTGTATGGTTGCACCCGGAGGTGTTTCCGGTACTATTCGAGCAATTCCCATCTCAAGGAAAGCACCTATGCGATCGCATCCCGTGAGTACCTCGCTTGTCGCCGCTCTCGCGATTCTGGTCGGCGTGACTGCCTGCAGTGACTCGGCCGGAGTCGACCCTGGCGATCCGGCCGTGTTGAGCGCTGCCGAGGTCGCGGACATTGGGGATACGTTCGAGGAGGAGGCGGACCTTTCGTTTGGGGCCCTCTTTCATCACGGGACCCTCGGATGGTTTGATCTTTCCATGCCCAGTCTCAAGGCCCTCTTCCCGCCGGGCACCAGGGCCCATCTCCCGTCCCCGCTCATTGCCTGTCTCAGCGCAAGCCCGCTCCCGATCGACGACCCCGACGGCGACGGCGTTCCCACCGACCTGACGATTTCGTTCGACCCGGCCGGATGCGAATTCACCAACCCGAAGCGAGGGGCGCGCTTTGCCCTGACCGGGTCCGTGAACGTGAGCGATCCGCTGCCCAACAGCCCGGGTTACGATCTCATGGAGGTTCTGACCGACTTCGGCCACACCTTCACGACTGGAAATGGAACACACACTGCCCAGCTGACCCGGAAGGGGACCCGCAGCGTGGGCCAGGCTGCCAACATATTGACGGCGGCCGAACAACTCGTCAGCGCGCGAAGCGGAACGCTCGGACCCGAAAAGACCGTGACATCCGATTGGGTCGTGGAGTTCACCGGTGATGCCGACATCATGCACGGTGACCCGTTGCCGGGTGGTTCGATCACCGTCGAGGGGGCCTGGACGCTCACCCGTGGCCCCCAGGTCCGGGAGTTTGTGATGACGACCGTCGTCCCGCTGATCTACGATGCCAGCTGTACGAGCGACCGGCCCAGCCGCCGGATCGCCGCCGGCGAGCTGCATGCGGAGCTGGTAGTAGACGGGGTCCTTCAGGGGACGCTCGCCCTGGTCTGGGCCGGGTGCGGTACTGCGCCCACCAGGCAATTCACGCCTGCCTGATCGCGGGCCCACCAGCTGAGCGCAACAGAGGCGCGGCTCGCATGAGCCGCGCCTCTTCGCGTTCCGGGGCCTCGGATCATCAGGAAAACCACTCGGAGTAGAGATCTGGCCGCCGATCCTTCCAAAAGAGCCGGCGGGCGTGCGAGGTACTGCAAAGCGAGAGGTCCACATCTACCACGAGGAGATCTTCCTCGAGCCGCCTGCCGCGGGCGATGAGTCGGCCCGACGGATCCACGGCGAACGACTCGCCCGCGAAGGACAGGTGCTCCTCCCTGCCGACACGGTTGCACAGGGCCGCGAAGTACCCGTTCTGGAACGCGGCCGTGCGCACCTCCGCTTCATACAGGCCCTCCGGCCATTCATCAACCGCGCCGGCCTGGGGAATGACAACCAACTCGGCGCCCGCGAGACCCAATGCGCGCATGTATTCCGGGAAGTGGCGATCGTAGCAAATGGCCACGCCGACCGCGCCGACGCGCGTGTGATACACCGGTGCCCCGTGGTCTCCCGGGCTGTAGTACGCCTGTTCGTGAAACCCGGGATAGTCGGTGATGTGGATCATGCGGGTTACGCCAAGGAGGGAACCGTCGGCATCGATCACGGGCGACGAGTCGAAACAGCCATCCGACTCGGAATCGCGCTCGTACAGGTTGAAGACGGTCACCAGCCCCAGCTCGGCCGCGCGGCGGGCGATGGCATCGGTCGTTGGCCCAGGCACCGGTTCGGCGAGGCGACGTGCCTCGGTTGCGTCGGGCTGCTGGGGGAAGAAACGGTCGACGGCAAGCTCCGGGAACGCCACCAGGTCCGCGCCTTGGGCCTTGGCGTCGGTCATGGCCGTCAGACCCCGCGCGAGATTGGCGGCGCGGTCCGGCCCGCAGGCGTACTGTATCAAACCGATCTTCATACACAAAACTCCTCGGGTTTATCCGGGATTCCGAATTGGGGGGACGACCGTCGAAGCACAAGGAGAAATGTATTTTGCCACAATATTTCTTCACATGGGCTTCACCGCCCCGAGCGGGACCGCTGGTTAGGTTGCCATGGCTCCCATAGCTGAATTCAAGTGCGGAGTGGTCAGGAGGTGCCCATGGTGATGAAGGAAATTGATCTCGACTCGGCGCGGGACATCGGGAACCGAATCGGAGTCGAGTGGCGGGTGGTGGATGTCAGGGAATTTCGCAAGGGACTCGAGGTGGAGCTCGAGCACGGCTCGCGTGATCCGCAGACCAATATCACGAATGACGACATGGTGCTGACGGGCAAGATCGCGTTGGCGCATCTGAAGGAAGTCCCGGATTACTACAGTCGGCTGGAGAAAATGGAAGCCGCGGCCTACGCCTACTGGGAGGCCAAGGGGGTCGGCGTGTAGGCGCGTCGAGCACACGGTCCCACTCACTGTCCATCAGTCCGGCCGCTCGAGCTGAGGGCGGCCGGGCTGCCGTTTTGGTGACGCGATGGTCCCGGGCGGCCTCACGGCCCATATTTGCTATAGGCTCGTGACCTCTCCGCGGAGAAAACCATGCGTATACCAGCTGTGGCTGCCTTGCTCGCCGTGCCGACCGTTCTGGTCGGGTGTTTCGTCGCTGCGGCCGGGGCGGGGGCAGGGGCGGGAATCTACTTCACGTCACGCGGTGCCGAGTCGCTGGTCGAGGCGACGGTCGATGGGTTGGCGACTCGTACCCAGGCCACCTTCGCGGAGTTTGGCATCCGTCCCGTCAGCGAGAAAATCGATCACGAGGGCGACACGCGTGAGTTCAAGGGGACGAAGGACGATCTCGACGTGACGGTCAAGCTCGAGCGGCGGAGCCCGACGACCACCAAGGTCGAGGTGACCGCCCGCCGTAACATGGCCGAGTGGGACAAGGGATATGCCCAGCAGCTCTTGGCTCGGATTGGCGCGCCCTAAGGCGGCGGCCCCGATCCGGCCGTGAGTGAGCATCTATGGTTGAATACGCAATTCTGAATGCTGCGGTGGGTCTCAAGATCCTGGCAGCGCGCGTCACGACCTTCGTGGTGGGCATCGACTGGATGGTCGTTGCCACGGTGGCGGGCGGTCTCATCCTACTCCGCCTAATCATCGGAACCCGAAGGCACCGGGGCTAACCGAAAGCGGGTTCCCCTACCGACCTGTGCAGGCTGCGTACTTGGCTGGTGTGTAGCTGATCAGATTTCGCTCGGGTGACGTCTGTGAAACGCGGGTGAGATACTCACCCGGCTGATTGAGCACATCGAAGACCTTGTGCTGCCGCCCCACCTCGAGCGTGCTCTTCTCGGGAATCTTCCACGCAATATCGAGTCCGATACTGAAACGTTCGCAGGCACGTTCGGCGAGCGTGTAGAGCTTGAAGTTCCCCATGAACACCCACAACAGGCCCGTGGCTTCGTCCCGCCACACGAGGTGCTTGCTCACGGTGCGCGTCACCAGGCTCCATTGGAGCACGGTCGGTAGATCGAGGCGACTGAAGTCGCCGGTAGGGGGCAATGGCTCCATCTTACGCGTGGTCAATTGCGAACCGAACACCGCGGCACATTCGTTGATCCGGACGGCTAAGGTGCCACTGAGGCCGCAGGTCTGGACCTGCTGCGCGGTCACAATCCGTGGCTGGGCAACGGCCGCCAGCCCTGCGACGACCACCCACCCGAGCATCGTTGTCCCCCTCATTGCCATCTCTCCCTCGTGTGCGACGAATGCGGACCAAGGCCGCAAGAATGCACCGGCCAAGGTTCCGGGCGCAAGAGGTGCGCCGCGGCCACCTCCCCGCTCGAACAGGGCGCGCTTGACGGTTCCCCGTCTGAGCCCTAGGCTTTCCGTGCCGCTCGGGCACGCCGGGCGGCCGGGGCCAGAATCGGCCGCGTGGCAGGGCTCTTGCCCCGGCCATGACCGGGAAGGAGGAAAGGTCACCGAATGGTACGCAAACTGAGGCTCAACCTGCCGCCTGGCGCCGGTCTGGCTGCCGTCCTGCTGGCTCTGATGATAGTTCCCGCCACAGCCATGTCGCAGGAGCGCGACACCGTTGAGCGGTCGTTGGAGCAGGATATTCGGGAGCGGGTGGACTACGTCAACCGCCAGCTCTTGGTGTATCCGGCGCCGCCCAGCCTCGGGCGCTACCAGATCGACCTCCTGCCCGGCGGCAAGCTCACCATCGACAGCTGGCTGAGCGATTCGACGACTCGGCATTACGAGGCGTACATCGAGGACATCGGCAGCGTCAATATCAACATCGAGAGCCGTGACCCGCCGTACACCACCACGTTGTTCGTCTGCAAGGCCGGTGATTGCTTCGTCGTGCGGGACAACCGGGGCATTCTCAGTGCGAAGGACCGCGGTGGATTCGATTTTGCCTTCGACCGGCGGCTGGCCCGGCAGATCGAGAAGGCGACCCAGGAATTGCTGGGCTTGGCGATGCGGGATTCGACCTACGGGCCGCCCCACAGTCGAGACCACTAGCCCCGATCGACCAGTCCCAGGATCGCCCTAGCCGAGTTGCGATCCAGGCGTACATTCCTTTTTATGACGGACCAATACCCCGTTCGAGAGGCGCGTTTGCGTCCGGAGTATTCCGATCTGTACCCTGCGCTCGCGCCGGGTAAGTGGGAACCGGCTACCACCATTGGTGCGCGCATTCTCATGTGGCAGCTCCGACAGCCTGGGCCAGTCGACCTCGGCGACCGTCTATTGAACAGCCTGCATTTCGAGTTCCGCGGTGGAGTTCCCGCGGGGCACCCGCGGTATGGCGTGCGAACGCGCCGAGAAGACCAGCCGGCGCAGAGCGCGCGTGAAGGGCGCGGGCCGAAGGAGCAGTAACACGCGGTATCCGCACGTCCTCGGCATCGACGACGCCCCGTTCGACAAGCGCCAATCTGGGCCGGTTCCCATTGTCGGCGTGATGATGGAAGGCGCGACGGTGGTGGAAAGCGTCGTCATCGGGGCATTCCCGGTAGATGGGAGTGATGCGACCGCTTACCTTTCTCGATGGATTGTGGGGTTGAGGTTCTTCCGGGCGGTGCAGGCGGTCATTCTGGGCGGGGTTACCATCGCAGGGCTCGGGGTGGTCGATGTGGACCTGCTGTCCCGTGAACTCGGTCGCCCGGTACTCGTGGTGACGCGCCGCAATCCCTCCAGTTCCGACCTCGAGCGTGCCCTGCGGGCCGCCGGCTTGACCGACCGAGTCCCGATTCTCCTCCGCTGCCCGGCTGCGGCGCCCGTGTCCGAGGGCCTCTTCTTGGCGCATGCCGGGGTTACGCCTGAGGAGGCCAGACACCTCGTCGCGGCGACCGTAGGGAAGGCCCACGTTCCCGAGCCGCTTCGGGTCGCACATCTCATTGCCCGCGCCCTGGTCCTGGGCGAATCGCGCGGCCGGGTCTAGGCGCGCTCGACAATTTCAAAGGGCCGACCTATGGCACTGCTCATTCAACACGGCGAAATCATCACGGCCTCGGACCGCTACCGGGCGGATATCTATTGCGAGGGCGATGTCATCAGTCGGATTGCACCGGAGATTCCGCGTGCGAGCGTGTCCGGCGAGGTGGAGGTCATCGACGCGACAGGGCACTATGTCTTGCCCGGCTTCATCGATCCGCATGTCCACATCCATCTTCCCTTTATGGGCACGCTTGCCAAGGACGATTACGAATCGGCGAGCAAAGCGGCGCTGGTGGGCGGAACCACGACGCTCATCGAGATGATCTGCCCAGGTCCGACGGACGAGCCCCTCGCCGCGTTCGAGACGTGGAACGCCAAGGCCGCACCGCTCGCGGCCGTCGACTACACCTTCCACCTGTCAGTCGTCCGGTTCGACAAGGCGGCACAGGCCCAGTTCCGGGAAATCGTGACCCGGCACGGCTTGCCGTCCTTCAAGGTGTTCTTGGCGTACAAAGGAGCGCTGAATCTGTCCGACGAGGACCTGTTCGGCACCCTGCGGCTTGCCAAGGAACTCGGCGTCATCGTGACCGCGCACTGCGAGAACGCCGAGGTCATCGATGCCATGCAGCGTGCGCTGGAAGGCGATGGCAAGACCGGTCCTGAATGGCACTACCACTCGCGGCCACCGATCGTGGAGGCCGAAGGGGTTCATCACTTAGCGACATTCGCCGAACTCACCGGGGCGCACATCTATACCGTGCATACCTCGTGTGACGCCGCGGTGCGGTCCGCACTCGACGCGCGCTATCGTGGTGTCAACATATGGATCGAAGCCGTCGTGCCGCATCTCATGCTGGACAAGACTTATGCCGAACGGCCCAACTTTGAGGGGGCCAAGTACGTGATGTCGCCGCCGCTGCGCGAGCGGCATAATCAAACCGTGCTCTGGAACGGCCTCCGACAGCGGTTGATCAGTACGGTTGGGACCGACCATGCCCCATTCGATTTCGTTGGGCAAAAGGACATGGGACGCAAGGCCTTTACCAAGATCCCGAACGGGGTTCCGTCCATCCAAGAGCGGGTCAATCTGGTTCACACCTATGGCGTCGAAGACGGTCGCATTGATCTCCCGACCATGGTCGACGCTCTCAGCACTCAGGCGGCGAAGCTCTTTGGGATGTATCCGAAAAAGGGCACCATCGCTGTGGGAAGCGATGCCGACCTCGTGCTGTACGACCCGTCATATCGTGGAGTGTTCTCGCTCGCGTCGAGCCATTCGAAGGTCGACTATTGCGCGTACGACGGGTGGGAACAGAAAGGGCGCCCCACCATCGTGACCGTCCGAGGCGAAGTGCAGGTGCGGGACGGAGAGTTCGTCGGGCGCCTTGGCAGGGGCCGGCTCGTTCGCCGGGAGCCAACCCACTTCTAGGGCCGCACGGCGGCTAGCAATGGTGACAGCGGATCTCATCGAAGATGAGATCCGGATCGCCGTCGCTCCTGGCATGATCCAATACGATGCGGAGTGCCTTGGCCACATCGGGAAGAGCGTACGTCTCCACCATGTCCTCGAGCCATGCCAGCTGATCCGGGTTGAGCTCGAAGGCGTGCTCGACCTTGGTGCCCCCCATGGTCATCTCCCGCGTTGTGAGGTCATCGCGCCATCGCGTTGAGCCATCTTAGGGTTGGGCGGGGTCGGGGGCAATAGCCAACTTGGCCGGCCGGTCTGGAATTTGCCTCCCATTGCCAGTTCGCCCAATCGTGTCTCCCCGCGGGGTTTCCGCCTTGCAGTTCGCCGCACTCCCCGGAATCCCGCAGGGACCTGAGTGGAGGAGCACCATGTACCGAACGGCCATGCGACAGACGCTCGTGCTCGCCATCGCGGGACTCTTTGCTGCCTGCGCGAGTGCCGGAAAACGGTTCGAGCAGGGCGCCGAACTCGAGGCCAAGGGGCAATACACCGAAGCAGCGGAGCGCTACATCCAAGCCCTCCGGAAGGACCGCACCCACTCGGAATCCGCCGACCGCCTGGCGGAGGTAGGCCCCAAAGCGATTGACGAATACCTGGCGCTGGTCCAGGCCGGGCAGGCTGCGGGCAACCTGGTGCGGGCCGCCGACCAGTATCACGCAATCGACCGGCTGGTGTCTGACGCGGCCGCGGTGGGCGTTCCGCTCACGCTTGCTGACGACTACGGGACCGAACGTCGAGCGGCCATGCAGGCGGCGGTCGATCGGCTGACGGATGAAGGCATGGCTGCGGAGGAGCGCTACCGCTTCTCAGAGGCCATCCAGAGCTATGATCGCGCCGATCGGTATGAGCCCAATGGCGAGCAGCGCTCACGGTTGTACGAGGCTCAGGTGCGGGCGACCGTGGATTGGGCAGAGGCCGATCTTGCGGCCCGTCGCTACCGTTCCGCACTGGCTCATGCCGACCAAGCGGTGGCCGTATTGGGAGGCCCCGACCGGCCGGAGGCCCGGCGCGCCCTCGGTCTCCGGGCCGCGGCGCTGGAGCGAGGCACCGTCTTCGTCGCCATGGCGCCGCTGTGGCGCTCGGACGGGGCGGCGCAGCTCATGACCGAAGAATTCCTCGATGCCCTGAACGACGAACTCGAACTCCGTTACTGGACCGAGCCGCCGCTGTTTGTCGCATCGGTCGATCCGGTGGAAGTGCGCCGTGAGCTCCGCCGTCAGCGCTACACCCGGACCGTGCTCACCCCGCGTGAGGCGGCTCGGGTGGGACGCGACCTCGAGGCCAGCTTCTTCCTTACCGGCGAGATCGACATCTTCACCCTGACCGAGCGGGACATCCGCCGCGAAACCCGGAAGACCCGGACCAGGGACGGCCGCGACGTGACCTATACCCTCGAGTCCGGCACGATGACCTACCGGGTGCGGGTGACCTACGTGGTGATGGATGTGCGACGGGGACGGGAAGTGCGGCGGGCGAGTGTCGATGTCTCAGAGTCTGGAAACTTCGAAC
>Ga0224512_10003454_pt1 | contig 13887 bp, 13 predicted proteins | sample SF_May12_sed_USG_4_FD_169103 | JGI IMG/M metagenome (GOLD analysis project Ga0224512, IMG submission 169103) | Sediment microbial communities from San Francisco Bay, California, United States - SF_May12_sed_USGS_13 | ecosystem: Environmental > Aquatic > Marine > Sediment | place: USA...
CGGTTCCGGATCAACGTCTTCCGTCAGCGTGGCTCGGTGAGCCTGGTGCTCCGGCGCGTCTTGCCGACGACGCAGGACTTCGAGGAGCTCGGCTTGCCCAAGGTGCTCGAGAAGCTCGCTCACGAGCAGCGCGGCCTCGTGCTCGTCACCGGACCGACCGGATCGGGAAAGACCACCACTCTTGCGTCGATCATCGATTTCATGAATCGCAACCGGCGCGTGAACATCATCACGATCGAGGACCCGATCGAGGTCCTCCATCGGGACAAGCTCTCCATCATCGCCCAGCGCGAGGTGGGCATGGACACGACAGACTTCACCGAGGCTCTCAGGCGAGCACTGCGCCAGGATCCGGATGTCATTCTGATCGGTGAGATGCGAGACGCCGAGACGGTAAAGGCAGCTCTGCAGGCTGCTGAGACCGGCCATCTCGTGCTCTCGACTCTCCACACGATCGACGCCACTGAGACCATCAACCGTGTGATCGATTTCTTCCCGCCGTACCAGCAGCAGCAGGTGCGCATCCTCCTCGCCTCGACGTTGCGTGGTGTGATCAGCCAGAGACTTCTCGAGAAGTCAGACGGCGGCCGTATTCCGGCCATCGAAGTCATGACCAACAATGGACGGGTGTTCGATCGGATCGTCGACCCGGCAGAGACCCACTCACTCGTCGAAGTGATCAGAGAGTCGGAGTTCTATGGCATGCAGACCTTCGATCAGTCGATCCTCTCGCTTTTCAAGCAAGGCCTCATCAGCTTCCAGATAGCGATGGGCTCGGCGTCCAATCCGCACGACTTCAGAGTCAAAGCGGAGCAAGAAGGTCTGGTCTCGGTCTAGGGAACCCCCAGCGGGGGAGAGGGGCCGTTAGGGAGGGCTGCTTCGGCGGCCCTCCCTTCTTTGTATCCTGACCACCTATGGTTCCCGAACGTCTCGCCTGGCTCGTCGCCGACGATGCCCCAGCTGCCCGTCTGGGCCGGCGATTCAGTGATGCCGGCCACGAGTTGTATCTCGTTGGTGGTTCACTCCGCGATGCGCTCCTCGGCCGACCGCACAGTGATCTCGACTTTGCGACAGACGCTCGCCCGGAGCGCATCAAGGAGATCGTGGAGGGAGTTGGGCCGATCTTCACCATGGGCGAGGCGTTTGGCACCATTGGTGTGCGCGAAGGCGAACTCATCCACGAGATTACGACATTCCGGGAAGAGGTCTATCGCGACGACAGCCGCAAACCCGGCGTGACGTTCAGCGACGAAATCACCACAGACCTCTCCCGGCGGGACTTCACCGTCAATGCAATCGCCCTCAAACTGCCCGCCGCGGAGATCGTCGATCCCTTCGACGGTCTTGTCGACATGGCCCGGCGGGAGCTTCGCACGCCGCTGACGCCGGAGATCTCGTTCACCGATGATCCACTCAGGATGCTCCGGCTCTACCGGTTTGTGGCCACGCTCGACTTCGAGCCCGATCCGGCCGCCGAACGAGCCGTCGTCGAGATGGCCGGCCGGCTCGAGATCGTCTCTTCTGAACGGATTCGGGACGAACTCTCCAAGCTCCTGGTTGCCCCAAGTCCTGCTCGTGGCCTACGGGCGATCGTGTCAACCGGACTGGCCGACTACTTCCTTCCGGAACTGCGGGACCTGGTCGAGCAAAGCGATCCCCTCCATCGCCACAAGGATGTCTGGGAACATACGCTGGCCGTGGTGGAGAAGACCGAACCCGAATTGCGGATCCGCCTTGCGGCTCTGCTCCACGACATCGGGAAGCCGGCAACGAGAGAGTTCGTCCAGGGTGGGGTGACGTTCCACCATCACGAGGTGGTGGGAGCCCGCATGGCGAGAGCCAGGCTCCGGTCACTGCGCTATCCGAAGAGCCTCGTGGATGAAGTCGGCCAACTGGTCTTCCTGCACCTTCGGCCGCATACGTTCAAGATGGGATGGACCGACTCGGCGGTCCGACGGTACGTACGGGACGCCGGGGATCTCCTCGACGATCTCAATCAACTCGTGCGATGCGATGTGACCACCGGCAACCAGCGGCGGGCCGATGCCATTCAACGGCGCATCGACGAACTCGAGGAGAGGATCGAGGTGCTGGGGGAGCAAGAAGAGCTCGCCAGGCTTCGGCCGCCCATCGACGGCAACCGGGTCATGGAGTTTCTCGGCATTCCTCCCGGACCCGCGGTCGGAACGATCATGAAGCGACTGATGGAACACCGCATCGAACACGGCCCTTTCTCTGAGGACGAGGCACTCGAACTGGTGGCCCACTGGGGTAAGGAGCAAGGCATTGATGTGGGCTAGGTCACTCGCCGTGATGCTCGTCCTGGGTGCCTGCACGCAGACGACTCCCGTCGAACAAACGAATGAGATTCCTGCGACGAATGCTCCGACGACGGAGATTCCCGCGACGACTCTGGCGCTACAGGCAATCGAGGCGGCAGACGGGATCGGCGACGACTACTACCCCAACCTCGGCAACGCCGGATATGACGTCCAGCACGTGACCCTCGATCTGACCATCGATCCGTCGATCCCGCGCATCGAGGGTGTTGCGACGTTCGAGATCGTGGCGACCGTGGATCTGGCGTCCTGGTCGGTCGATCTGGTGATGTTTCCCTCCGAGGTGGTGGTGGACGGAGTGCCGGCAGAGTTCGATCAGACCGGCGGAGAGGTCCGGGTGACGCCCACCGAGCCGATCCGTTCCGGTTCCCTTTTCACGATGACGATGAGCTACTCGGGGACTCCTGTGCCGTATGTGTCGATCGGGGCTCCCTTCACCACAGGTTTTCTCAGAGCAACCGATTCCTGGTTCGGCTTGAGCGAACCGGACGGCGCTTCATCCTGGTTCCCTTCGAATGACCATCCACTCGACAAGGCGACCTACACGGTCAAGGCGTCCGTGCCGGCACCGATGGTGGTGGCGTCATCCGGCAGGCTCATCTCCACCGAGAGCCTCGACACGGGCTTCCTGACCTACACCTGGGAGTCGGCGGAACCGCTCGCCCCCTACCTCCTGGCGTTTGCCGTCGGAGATTTCGAGCGCGTCGAGTCGGAGACGGCGAGCGGCGTGGCCGTGCGTGACTACTACGACGAAGATCTGCCCGAGTCCGCCAAGGCGCCTTTCGCCCGACAGGTCGCCATGATCGAATACCTGGAGGGGCTCTTCGGGCCGTATCCCTTCGAGGAGTACGGTGCCCTCGTCCTCGACACCCAGGATCTGTCTGCTGCTCTCGAAACGCAGACGCTGAGCACGTTCGGCCGCCAGGCCCTGCCACTCGGCGAAGACGTGGTGGTCCATGAACTCGCCCATCAGTGGTTCGGGGATTCGGTCAGTGTGGCGCGATGGCAGGACATCTGGCTCAACGAAGGGTTTGCCACCTATACGCAGTGGCTCTGGATCGAGCATGGCAGTGGCGTTGCGGCCAGAGATGTGCGGATCGTCCAGGCCTACGAACTCATGAGTGGTCGATCGTTCCTGTCCCAGGGTGTCAGCGAGTCGGCCGCAGCGCAGATCGCAGCAACGCAGTTCCCGCCCCCCGGCACACCCCCGGTTGACGACCTGTTCAATGCAGCCGTCTATCTAAGAGGCGGTCTGGCGCTCCATGATCTTCGCCAGGAAACCGGCGACGACGTCTTCTTCGAGGTCCTGCGCGAGTTCCATCGCCGGTTCGCCTACGGGAACGCGACCACCGATGACTTCATCGAGGTGGCCGAGGACGTCTCGGGCACCGAACTCACAGCTTTCTTCGAAGCCTGGCTCTATGAAGCGGTCATGCCGCCGATCGAAGAACTGGGTCTATCACCGCTCGGGAGTTGATTCCGGACCCGATTATCGATCACATACGCATATGCGTATACTCCGTCCATGATGAGGATCGCTGTCCTGGGCGCCTCCGGGTATGCCGGAGGCGAACTCATCAAACTGCTCGATATGCACCCGGAGTTTGCTGCGGTGCGCCTGGGCGCCCATTCTCAGGCCGGCCAGCCTCTTCGCAACGTTCATCCCCATCTGGCAGGCGGGGATCGTCCCCTCGAGGTCCTGGACGGTCACCTCGGCGATGTCGACCTTGCCTTCCTTGCGTTGCCCCATGGCGCCTCGGCCCGGATCGGAAGCGAGTTCCTGGCGTCTGGCGTGAAGGTCGTCGACCTGGGTTCCGACTTCAGATTGGACACTCCCGCCCGGTACGAGAGTGCCTACGGGACCGCTCATCCGCTGCCCGAGGAACTCGGTAACTGGGTCTACGCCCTGCCCGAGTTGTTTGGTGATCGACTCCCCCAGGCGACGGCTGCAGCTGCGCCCGGTTGTTATCCGACGGCATCATTGCTGGCTGTCGCTCCGTTGTTGAAAGCCGGCGCGATCAGCCATGACAACATCATCATCAACGCGCTGTCGGGTGTGTCCGGGGCGGGCCGGACGTTGCGTGACGATCTTCTGTTTGGCGCCGTCGACGAGGGAGTGCGCGCCTACGGAGTGACGAAGCACCGGCACCGACCCGAGATCGAGATGGGCCTCGAGAGCTACGCAGGCCTGCGCCGGCCCGTGACCTTCACTCCGCACCTTGTTCCCATGCAACGGGGCATCCTCGCCACGGTGACCGCTCCGGCTGCCCAAGGCGTGACCGAGTCCGACCTGCGAGGTGTCCTGCTCGAATTCGCCGACCCGCTGCCCTTTGTTGAGGTGATCGATGTTCCCCCGCAGACCCGCTGGGTCGTTGGATCCAACCGGGCACTCTTGAGTGCCTACCTCGATGGGGCATCCGGTCAGGCCATCGTGATGTGTGCCATCGACAACCTGGTCAAGGGTGCGGCCGGTCAGGCCATCCAGGCCGCCAATCTCATGGTGGGCCTTCCAGAAACCCTCGGCCTGCCGATGTCGGGCTGGATGCCGTGAACGTCGGCGGGGTCCGGGTCGGTGGTGTGGCCGCCGGGGTCAAACCGGGCAAAGAGCCCGACATGGCTGTGATCATCGCCGATCGAGCCGTCCCGACTGCCGCCGTGTTCACATCCTCTCGCTCGGCGGCTGCTCCGGTGGTCGTGTCGCGGGCACATGTCGCCGATGGCTTCATTCGGGCCGTTGTCGTCAACTCGGGCTGCGCCAACGCCGGCACCGGCGAGTCGGGCATCCTGGATGCCCGGAGAATGGCGGCTGCGGCGGCCGGAGCGATCGGCTGCTCTCCCGACGAGGTCATCGTGTGCTCGACCGGTCCGATCGGACCGCCTCTGCCGATGGAGGCGGTGATGCCCGGGATCGGCGCGGCTGTTACGGCTGCCACGGCAGCGGGTTGGGAGTCGGCCGCCGCAGCCATCATGACCACCGACACACACCCCAAACTGGTCGAATCGACGATGACGGTCGACGGCGGAACCGTTCGCACCGTAGGAATGGCCAAAGGCGCCGGCATGGTGCGTCCCGACATGGCCACCATGCTCGCCTTCCTCGTGACCGATGCCCTGGTCGAGCCATCGGTGCTCCGGAGGGTGCTCGGCGAGGTCGTCGACAGAACGTTCAACAGCATGAACATCGACGGATGCCAGTCGACCAACGATACGGTGGTCGCCATGGCGACGGGCGCATCGTCAACCGAGGTACCACCGGACCGGTTGGTTGGCCTCCTGGAAGGTCCAGCGACCCGATTGGCCGAGATGATCGTTCGTGATGCCGAAGGAAGCACACGGCTGGTCACGGTGAGAGTGGTGGGCGCAGCCGATGCCGAACAAGCGCGGCATGTCGGCCTCGCCATCACCGACTCGGATCTGGTGCGAGCCTCCTTCCACGGCGGAGACCCGAATTGGGGGCGCATTTTCGGAGCGGTCGGAGTCAGCGGGTTGGAGTTCGCGCAATCTTCGTTTGCGGTTGCCTACGAAGACACCTGGATCGCCAGAGACGGACGCCAGGTGCCGTTCGATCGACTCGGTTTGCGGTCTCGACTCGTCGGAGACTTCCAGATCGACGTGGTCGTGGGCGACGGTCCCGGGGAAGCACGTATCCTGTCCTGCGACCTCAGTCCCGATTACGTCAGATTCAACGCCGAACCATCATGAGCACAGGACACTCCGCACCGAACCCGGTCAAAGGCCGGATTGCAGCCACGATGGGCAAGGCGCGCATCCTCATGGAGGCGATGCCCTACATCCAGGAATTCAAGGGCAAGACGGTTGTCATCAAGTACGGCGGGTCGGCGATGACCGACGAAGCGCTGCGAGACACGTTTGCAGGCGACGTCACGCTCCTGAGCCTGGTTGGCATCCGACCGGTGATCGTGCATGGTGGCGGTCCCCACATCTCGCGGGCGATGGGTCAGGCAGGCGTCGAACCCGAGTGGGTGGAGGGTCTTCGGGTCACGGACGCGACGACCATTCGTGTCGTGCAGACCGTCCTGGCCGGCGAGATCAACCCCGACATCGTGCGTCTGCTGTCCGGCCACGGCGCGATGGCTGCTGGAGTCACCGGGATCGACGGCGGCCTGTTCGTGGCCAGCCCCAAGGATGAACGACTCGGCTTCGTCGGCGAGATCGACCGAGTCGATCCGTCTCTCGTCTTAGGGATGCTCGATCGGGGGATCGTTCCGGTCGTGGCTCCGCTGGCGCGTGGAGTGGACGGCCATGTCTACAACCTCAACGCCGATACCGCCGCCGGTGCCCTTGCCGAAGCCCTGGGAGCGACCAAGCTCGTCTATCTGACGGATATCGAGGGCCTCTACCGGGATCTCGGCGACGAGGACAGCCTCATGCCCCGGGTCGGGGTCACGGATCTGGAAGACATGATCGCCACCGGGAGGGCGTCGGCAGGCATGGTCCCGAAGCTGCGGTCCTGCATTTCGGCGATGCACGCCGGCGTGCGGCAGGCGCACATACTCGACGGTCGGGTACAGCACGCCCTGCTTCTCGAGATCTTCACGCCGGAGGGCATCGGCACCATGGTCGAGCCCCGATAGGTCGTTCCCCGGCCCGGGTAGGTGCCCGTTGAGCCGTCCGTCGCCCAAATTGCATGATTATGCGGTCATTCGTATAGTCATACGTCATGAACACGGCATCCCGACGTCGCCTGGTCAGGCGCCTCCTGGCGGATCATGCGGTCTCGAGTCAGGGAGATCTGGTGGCCCTGCTCCGAGACCAGAGCCACGATGTGACCCAGGCCACGGTGTCGCGTGATCTTCACGCTCTCGGCGCCGTCAAGTCACGAGAAGGTGGCCGCCTCCGCTACGTCTTGCCGGAAGAACCGCTGCCGTCGGGTGAGGCGTTCGAGAGCCTGGCTCGTGCCCTGTCGGAATTTGCCGAGTCGATCGCGGTTTCGCACAACCTGATTGTCGTGAGGACGTCGCCGGGAGCGGCGCATGTGGTGGCGGCGGCAGTCGACGCCGCCCCGCTCGAAGGGGTGCTTGGTTCGATCGCAGGCGATGACACTCTGATGGTGATCGCCGATGAAAAGTCCGGCGGTCGGACGTTGGCTCGCCGTCTCGAACAGATTGGAGCAGGGTGATGGGCAGGGTCGTCTTGGCCTACAGCGGCGGATTGGACACTTCTGTGATCCTGCGATGGCTGATCGAAGAACACAACGTGGAGGTCGTGGCATACACGGCGGACATAGGTCAGGGCGAAGAAGTCGCCGCTGCCAAGGAGAAGGCGCTCGCCACCGGTGCGGTAGAAGCCATCACCGAGGTGCTGACCGACGAATTCGTCGCCGATTATGTGTTTCCCGCCCTGCGGGCGAATGCCATCTACGAGGGCTACTACCTTCTCGGGACTTCTCTGGCCCGGCCCGTGATCGCCAAGGGTCTGGTGCGGGCAGCCAAGGCGACCGGTGCGGACGCCATTTCCCACGGTGCCACGGGCAAAGGCAACGATCAGGTTCGATTCGAGTTGTCTGCATATGCACTCAAGCCGGATATCAGGGTCATTGCACCGTGGCGGGAGTGGTCGTTGCGGGGGAGAGCCGATTGCATCGCGTATGCAGAGAAGTACGACATCCCGATCCCGGTGACACCGGAGAAGCCCTATTCGACCGACGCCAATCTGCTGCACGTTTCCTATGAGGGCGGTGTGCTGGAGGACCCATGGGTGGCTCCCCCGGCCGGGATGTTCCGGATGACGACCGATCCGGAAATGGCACCCGATACACCCGAGACAATCACGATTTCCTACGAACGAGGGAACCCGGTTGCCGTGGATGACGTCAGGATGACGCCGGCCCAGATCCTCGGGCACCTCAACGAGATCGGTGGTCGGCACGGGGTCGGCCGGGTCGACATCGTCGAGAACCGGTTTGTCGGCATGAAGTCACGGGGCGTCTATGAGACGCCCGGCGGGACGATTCTCCATCACGCCCATCGCGCCGTCGAGTCCATGACTCTCGACAGGGAAGTAATGCATCTGCGCGATGAACTGGTGCCCAAATACGCCGAGATGGTGTACAACGGGTTCTGGTTCGCACCTGAGCGGGAATCGTTGCAGGCTTTCATGGACCAGACCCAGGAACGTGTCCATGGAGATGCTCGTCTGCGCTTGTACAAAGGCGGCGTGTATGTGGAGGGCCGCCGGTCGGACATGGCTCTTTACGATCAGAAGACCGTCACTTTCGAAGAGGACGATGTCTACAACCAGGCCGACGCCGAAGGGTTCATTCGTCTGAATGCGTTGAGGTTGCGGACCCTGGCCGAGGGCCGACTGGGCGAGGGCGAATGACCCTGTGGGGAGGGCGATTCGAGTCGGCTCCCGATCGCATGCTGTGGGAATACACCGTCGATCAGTCAGATCGCCGGCTGCTCATCGACGACATTCGTGGCTCGATGGCACACCTCGGGATGCTCGGAGCGCAGCAGATCCTCACAGACTCGGACGTGGCGACCATCCAGAACGGACTGGAAGGGGTCCTCGGCGAGGCGGTGTCCGATTCGTTCGAGTTCCTCGAGACGGATGAGGACGTACATTCGGCGGTGGAGCGGCGACTCATCGAACTGGTGGGGGACGTGGGGAAACGTCTCCATACCGGTCGTTCCCGCAACGACCAGATTGCGCTGGACGTCCGCCTCTATCTGGCCCGATCGGGCCGTGAGCAGATCCATCGGATCGCCCGGTTCGCCGCCGTGCTCCTCGACCAGGCAGAGCGAGTGGGCGAGACGATCGTGCCGAGCTACACCCACCTTCAGCAGGCCCAGGCCATACCACTGGCCCATCATCTGCTGGCGTACGCCGAGATGCTGCGTCGGGACGCCGCCCGGTTCGAGGACGTTGTTGGACGGTTGGAGGTATCCCCGCTGGGTGCGGGCCCCTCGGGCGGGAGTTCGCTGGCGCTCGACCCCCTGGAATCGACACGGCTGCTCGGATGGCGCTGGCATTTCGTGAACTCGATGGATGCGGTTGGCTCGCGAGATGTGGTCGCCGAGTACGTGTTCGTCTGCGGCCAGGCGATGATCCACCTGTCGCGACTGGCCGAGGAGATCACCCTGTGGGCATCTGCGGAGTTCGGCTGGTTGACCATCGACGATGCCTTTTCGACCGGTTCTTCGGCGATGCCCCAGAAGAAGAACCCCGACATCGCCGAACTCGTGAGAGGGCGAGCAGCGGTGGTCATCGGAGACGTGGCTGCGGCCCTGGCCCTCCAGAAAGGCCTCCCGATGACCTACAACCGGGACTTCCAGGAGGATAAGCGCCTGGTATTCCATGCCGACGACACCCTGGCCGGGTCGCTGGCGGCGCTGGGCGGCTTGATCGCCACCGCGACGTTTCATCCCCCCCTTCCCGACCCGGGAGTGACGGCCCTCGACCTGGCCGAGGCGCTCGTCGAGCGAGGCGTGCCGTTCCGGGAGGCGCACGAGGCGGTTGGCAGGCTGGTGTCGAGGATGGTCGCGACCGGCCAGACTCTCGCTGACGTGTCTGGCGACGATCTGGCTGCCGCAGACGACAGATTCGTGCTGGATGATCTGGATCGCATCGATGTCGCCGATTCGGTGAGTCGTCGGGTGACCCCGGGGGGAGGCTCCTTCGAGGAGGTCCGCCGCCAGATCGAGAGAATCCGCCGCCAGTTGGCCGACACGCTGGGTTGACCAGGGGCGGGCGGCCGCCGACTCAGTCTGGCGCGCCGACCAAGTCGGCGGCCGGGAACTGTCCGTCGAAGCGCTGGATCTCGATGACATGGCCGTCGGGATCGCGGTAGAACGCCTGGTAGATGCCGTATCGCTCGTTGCGCGTGGGCGGCCGATCGCACGGCGTCCCGGCGTCCAGGAGCCTCCGGTGCCATGTGTCGACGTCGTGGGTGACGAGCGTGATCATCACTCCCGGAGAAGGGCCGGCCGGGTCCCTGACACAGATGCCAAGGTACGCATCGCGGGCGATCCGGTAGATACGGCAATCACCCTGGTCCAACGCAAGCTCGAGACCCAGGGTCGTCCGGTAGAAGAGGTCGGATACGTCGATGTCGGCGACCGGTAGGAACGTGATGTGCTGTTCGAATCGCATTGTGGATCGGGTTCCTGTCTGTTGTGTCGGGTGTGACATGCATGCGTGACTGCGCCCCGGCGGTCACTCCGTGAAGATCTCCGAGATTCCTCCGTATCCGTCCGGCGCCGCGGCAAACGACCGGATGGCCACGAGTGGCCGCCTCTCTGCCGCGACGACCGCCTCTTCGACCGAGCGCGCCAGTAGCGTCGGCCAAGGAGCACCGCACCATACGCACGCCGGCGCTTCGGGCAACCCGACCGGCGAACTGAACGGTAGAACGAGGTCCGGCATCCGTCCCCTGCTGTGCGTCCCGCAGAGTAAACCAGCGCGTCTGTCACGGGGCACCGTCTTCGCCCGATCTGCCGACCCTGTTTGGTCGTCCCGCACGGACCGCGGTGTCCCGCTTGCACGTCCGTCGGGCATGGCTGCGGATCGACCGGGGGGTGGGGGTAGCCTCAGGAAGGAGGCACAGGTCAGCAGGCTGGTCGGCCTCCACAAGGGGACGTACGTTGGGTGGGAGGAGGAAACGATGATCGAACATCAGCCCGAAACCCACCTGCTGGCCGCATGGTTCAGCCCGCTGGCCGACACCCGCACGTGGCGGCGGTTCGCCTATCTGCTCTCGACCTTCCCGGCGGGACAATTCTGGTTTGTTGTATCCGTCACTCTGCTGGCGACGGGATTCGGCATGCTGGTGATCGGCGTCGGGGCAGCCATCCTGGCGTTTCTCGTCGTCCTGTGGAGATCCGGCGCCCGGATCGAAAGGGCGCTGGCTCGCGCACTCGGCGACGTGCCGATCGCCGAACCTCAAGACACCGCTCTGCCCGCCAGGAGCGGGTTGTTCTCGTGGACCAGGTCGGTGCTCGCCGACCGGTCGACATGGCAATCGGCTGCGTGGCTGTTCCTGCTCTTCCCTCTCGGCATCGTCTGGTTGACGTTTCTGGCCGTCGTGTGGGGTATTCCCGGCAGTTTGGCGCTTTCGATCCCCATCGTCCTGGCTGACGGCGCCTCGCTCACCATCGGCTCGTGGCTGGCAGTATCGTCGCTGCCCGGCGCCATCATCGCGACGCCTTTCGGGGTCGCCCTTCTCCCGCTCGCAGCCCGGGCCACGGTTGCCGCCGGCGACGTCCATACCGGTTTGGCTCGGGCGCTGCTGGCCCCCAACCGCACCGAGGCACTCGAGGCCGAGGTGCAGGACATCACCGACCGTCGTGACAAGAGCGTCGCCACCGCCGAACACGAGCGGCGCCGGATCGAGCGTGACCTACACGACGGTGCCCAACAGCGGCTCGTGGCCGTGGCGATGGAACTGGGCCGGGCCAAGCAGAAGTTCGATGAGTCACCCGAGGAAGCTCGTGAACTCGTCGAGGCGGCTCACGCTCACGCCAAGGAGGCCCTCGAAGAACTGCGCGATCTCGCCCGCGGAATCCATCCGGCGGTGCTGACCGACCGCGGGCTCGACCCGGCGCTGTCTGCGCTCGCCGCCCGTTCCCCGATCCCGGTCCAGATTCGTTACGGACTCGATCGGCGCCCTCCGGTTTCGGTGGAATCGGCCGCCTACTTCGTGATCTCTGAGGCCCTGGCCAACGTCGGCAAACATGCTCTCGCCTCGATCGTCGAGGTGACCATCGACGAAACCGAAACGGGAAGGGTCCTCATCGAGGTCACCGATGACGGGGTGGGCGGAGCGGTTCCCACCGGGAGCGGCTTGTCGGGCCTGGCTGACCGGGTTGAGGCGCTCGGTGGTCGCCTCCAGATCATCAGCCCGATCGGCGGTCCGACCCAGGTCATCGCGGAGCTCCCATGCGGGTGGTGATCGGCGAGGACTCGGTTCTCCTGCGGGAAGGGCTCCGCAGCCTCCTCGAGGATGCCGCCATCGAGGTCGTCGCGGTAGCCGCCGACGCGGTCGAACTGCTCGAGGCGGTCGCTGCCACCCGACCGGATCTGGTATTGGTCGATGTGCGTATGCCGCCGACCTTCACCGATGAAGGCCTACGAGCCGCCCTCGAGATCCGCGCCTCGCAGCCCGCAGTGGCCATCGTCGTCCTCTCCCAATATGTCGAGGAGACGTATGCCCTGGAGTTGATCGGCGGCGGTAGCGAGCGGATCGGCTACCTACTGAAAGATCGGGTGGCCGACGTAGGGGAGTTCCTCGATACGTTACGGCTCGTGGCCGCCGGTGGGGCGGCCATCGATCCGGAAGTCGTTTCACAGTTGGTGAGGCGCCGCCGCAGCAAGTCGACCCTGGATCGCCTCACGGCTCGCGAACTCGACGTGCTGGCGCTCATGGCAGAAGGCCGCTCGAACTCGGCGATCTCCGGCGAGCTACAGGTGTCGGTGGGCGCCGTGGAGAAACACATCAACAGCCTGTTTCAGAAGCTCGACCTGCTACCCGCCCTGGACGATCACAGGCGGGTCCTCGCCGTTCTCACGTTTTTGGGTCAGTAGCCGGGACGCGCTCAGCCGCCGTCTTCGCCGGGTTCGGCGGCCTGCACCTCTGCGAGGGCATCTGCAAGCGACAACCCGTCACTCACTGAAAGAGCGGCTGCCTTGCGTATCTGGCCCCAGCCGACCCCGTCGGTCTTGAGCGCGAGCACCTCGTCAGGAGATAGGCCGGTGGTGGCCGCGATCCGGGAAGCCTGTCGCAACTGGCCCGGTGGTACTCCGGTCGCCTTCGCTTCGGACAACAACGGGCTGTTGCCCTGGTTCTTCTTGGGGCCGGCCCACGGCGGAGGTCCTTCGATCTCGTCGTTGCGAATCCGGGCGATGGCCTCCTCGACCGGAATGCCTTCCGCTTCGGCGAGAGCGTATCCGTGCCGGATCTCACCCCATCCGGCACCGTCTTCGCGTAGGGCTTCGATCTCGGCTTCGGTGACGCCGGCTGCTTCGGCCACGGACGTGAGATGTTTGGTCTGGCCCTTGCCGGGTTCTTCTTCGGCTAGTTGGGCGGCGGCGACACCCGCTCCGAGCACGAGCGCACCAACGATCAGCGCGACGATTCCCAGCTGCCTCCGCATGACCCCATGGTCGCATAGCCACCGTCCGTGGTCAATGGCCAACCGGCTGGTCGGCGCCGTCACTCTTCTTCCGGGGTACGTTCGTCTGACCCGTCGGCGTTCCTGGCCGGAACGGGAGGGATGGCCGCCTCGCGGGCTGCGTGGCGGCGTCGGCGCTGCCACCAGATGAACCCGAACACGAGGGCGAGCAACGGCGCAAGGCCGGCGATGAATCCGCTGGAGACCACCACGGAACCCCAGATGATCTGGAGCAGTTCCCAGCCAGACGAAAGGCCGTCTTCGAATCCGGGAAGCCCCCCGGGATCGAGGGCGCTGACCTGCAGGCTGGCCACTTGAGACACCGCCCTGGCTGCCAGGACAGTGCCGTCTTCGTTGACCGGCGACGCCCCGACCCGGGTGGTCGTTCGGATGCGCCGTTCGGGGTTGATCTCGGT